>Ga0209211_10012510_pt1 | contig 10666 bp, 10 predicted proteins | sample RifGroA2_FD_183992 | JGI IMG/M metagenome (GOLD analysis project Ga0209211, IMG submission 183992) | Groundwater microbial communities from Rifle, Colorado, USA - Groundwater A2 (SPAdes) (version 2) | ecosystem: Environmental > Aquatic > Deep subsurface > Groundwater | place: Rifle, Colorado...
TCGCCGCCCATTGCGGTGACGTGCGCTCGATGTATTCCAGCGCGTAGTCCTGACTGACGTCGCCTGTGACCTTCACGTACCGATCCGGCTGGGCGCAGCCGCTGTCCATCTGGTCGCCGGCATCGGATCGAGCGAGCACCAGTGCGGGCACTTGATTCACCTTGAACTGGCTGAATGCGGGCGGATGGATGACTGCTTCGACACGATGATTTCCGAGCAGCGCGCTGATGTGCGCTGCCATGTCGGTCATTTTGTCGCCATTGAAACCACGGAAAATCAGCCGCGCACCGGTTATTTCCGACTGTTCCACAATGCGCAGCAGACTTTCTCGCGGCATCGAGAACGACACAAAGATCATCATCTCGGGTGTTGCTGGCTTTGTTTGTATGGGCTGCTGGCGGAATTGCCTGGCCAGGTCTGCCGGGTTTGCGGTGGTCGCCGGTTGAGGCAATGCGGTTAAATCAGGCGCAGGGGCGCGGTATTGATTAACAACGCGCTCGTTAACCTCACCGAGAATCCGGTTTGATCTTTCCAGTTCTGTTTCCGCGCTGGCTTGCTGCATCAGCAAAACAAGCGCACAGGTCAAGGTGATGCGCGACGTGACGTTCACCATCAGAATGCTCCCTGGCAACAGTTCCGCTTGCGGAAGATCATGTAGGCAAAGTCTTCGCCAGCGGCCGGTATTTCCTTGCCCGCTCCCCAAATAACTGTTGTACGGCCCAGCGGCTGGCAACACTTTCCATTGATCTTGTTTTGCGCTACCGGAAAGTGCATCTGGTATTTGTAGTTGGTCTTGTCCATGAGCAGTTGCGGGTAATATCCGCACATGCCGGAACTCCCCGATGCTGCCCACATCAGCCCTTCGCGGTGCATCTTGGCAATGATGCGCGACACCAGCAGGCTGGATGCCTGCACCCCCCCGATATGCGAGGCGACATGTCCGTTCAACGGGTACATCGAACCCTGACAACCTGCACACCAGAACAGCGTGTTACTGCCAAACCCGAGCGAGGACGCAACGCAATCCGCACCACATGCAAGTCTGGCTACCAGATTGCCGAACAGGAATGAATCCGGATTGAGGATGCTGGTCATTTCGTCATCGTTCCAGAGCGGATCGAGCTCTGTGAGATAGGCCACATCGAACACCTGCTGTTCGAGACACGGGCTGTCTATAACGGCCTGGAGGAGTATCAATATCGGATCAACATACCAATGCACCTGATAGAACGAGCTGGTGTCGGAGTTGTCCTTTTTTTCTTGTGTGCCGTGCGGTGCGTCAAAGCCGGGGTTCATATCAACACCGCCCAGCGATGTCATGCAGAATGGTTTTCGCACCACATCAACGTGACGCACCGGCTCCCAGAAGCTGATCTTGATGCCGGGATTGATGCCGCACAGGCAAATCGGCGTACCACCCGGATTTGGTGTGTCCTCCTGCCCGAGCGAGAGAGGTAGCGACAGCGCACCCGCACCGAAATTGATTGGAAAAACACAACTCCAGCAGATGTCGGTAATCGGATTGGGGAAGCGCCCCTGGCAATCGAGAGAGGCCAGCGCATTCTGCCCACATGACAGCAGCCCGAATGTGCAGAGCAGGATTTTAGTAAAGTAGTTCATCAATACGCAGCCTCTTCCCTTCCTGTCTGACGATGGCGGGCACCTGGGTGATGGCGAAACGTCTGGTCAGCTTGCCGCCCTGATCGAAATAAACAGACATCTTCCATTTCCGCATCAGCTCCAGCGGGGCTCCCGCTACCAGCACCAGCTTGACTGGCCTGTCGGACGCAGCGGTAATTTTTTTGCTGAATGCCAACTGTTTTGAGTCGCGCGCATCCACGAACAGCAAGTATTTATTCCAGCCGATGTAATCGAGCGGATTGACGCGCGTGCCACGGGGATAAAGGACTTTTCCGGTTGCGTCCGCAATATCCTTGTCCGTGACAACGGAAGGGTCGTAATAGTGTGTATTGGCTGTTTCTGTGGCTTGAATGCCCGGTATCGGTTTGGGGTGTTCAATGCCAGACATCACGCGGTTCTTGTATTCAGTCTGTCGTTTTGCCAACTCGCCGGTTTTTTCCATGTTTCGCAACTTGTCCTTGATGACCTCGATGAGGTCGCGCTCGGCAATGTCATACGTCTTGCCGATGACACCGAGGTCTTCTGCGTGAGCCAACCCGACCTGGGTGGCGATTAGCAAAGCACAAAACGCAGCAAGACAGGAATGGTTGCGCATCTCAGATTTCGTTTTGCGAACCAAAACCTATCGAACGCCACACCAGTTCAATCGGCCCCTCGATGCCGTGCATGCTTACCAGCCCCGGCGCAATATCGGCCAAGGCTTCACGGGCAGCCGCAAACGATTCGCCTTCTGCGGCCAACCAGGGGATGTCGATAGATAGCGCGAACCATTGTCCATGCAGATCATGTCCAATGAAAATGTTGATCTGTTTTGTGTTCATGTTTTCAATTCCGTGATGTCGGAAAGTACGATGCCTTGCATGAGGCGCACTGCTGCCAAGCTCCCCACTTTCTGCTGCACCAGCAAATTGATGTCGCGCCTGGTCAGTTCTTTGCCGCCCCTCTTGGCCGCTTGCAACAATTCATTCAGCCTGTCCATTTGGCTTGGCGGATCAACTGGCGGTGGCGATTTGTCTTTAACTGCGGCATCACGAGTCGCGCCAGACTTTGGCGCAGGACGCTTTCTGGGCTTAATGGGTGGTTTGACGATACTCTGTTGCTCAGGCACGGCAGGTTGGCGAACTGTCTTGGTTTCGTGCTGCGGTTCGGCTGCGGAATCCGTACTGGCAGGGGCGCATTGAGGCGCGGTTGTTGCGCGCTGCGGAAAAAGATCGCTGATCGACCGGGTAAGCCTGATAGCCTTGGCTACGCCGCTGGCAAACTCGGCTTCACCCACTTTGGCAACCTCACTGTCTGCTTCCATCCAGCCGCGCTCGGTAAGGCCATCCAGAATCTGCTTGGGCGTGAATCCGTAACCGGCAAAGGCTTGTGGCCATTTGAGACGCAGGCAGCCGTCTTCGGGACGCACGGCAAGGTCGTCCATTGCTTTCTTGCCTGTTCGGAAATCCTCGATCAGTACCTTGAGCATTTCACCCGTGCTGCCGGTGAGCTGCCCGGCGCTGACAGGAGTTGCTGGCCCAAGCGTTTCTGACTCAGCTGTGCTGGAGACGTGCTGTAGAGGTGCTGGGATTTCTGTGCCGGTACTGGTCGCTGGCTCAGACGTGCTGGAGAGGTGCTGGGGACGTTCTGGGTTTTCTGCGGCAGCATGGGTTTCGCTGCTGCCGATGACGCGACCAGCAACCGGCGCAATCGGCATCGTGCTGATGAGCGCCTGATCACGCAATCTGATCGACTTCAGTTTCAGGGTGGGTATTTTTTCAGTGAGCACGTCGGGCGCGATGTAGAAATAAGGGTCACCATCGCCTTCGCGCATACAGGCAATCCCTCTCTCAACCATCATATCGAGGATGCCATCTGGGGTTTTTGGCAAGCCGGGAATGTCTTCATCATTTGTGCGCCGGGCAATCTCTTCGCCCGCCATCGGCCAGACAAGGTAGGTAATGCCGTCAATATTCCATACTCTGGCGGATGGTTCGTTGATTCGCCAAACGCCCTCACGCACCAGACGACGCATGATGTCGGTCAGATACCGCTCAACTGGCACACCGATCTCGTAGCCTGCCATCGCCACGCCCATGGTTTTCAGATCGCGCTCGACACTTAACTGGTCGGCTCTGACCACATAGTCATGTATCTGGTTGGTTTGACCGGGGTTGCTGTTGAGCGATTCCGTCAGCCAGATCACCACATCAGTGCTGCCGTCGCTGATCCAGTCGAACGACTCTTTCGCGATCACCACATCAATCAGGGTGCTGGATACATTGGTGTGATGTTTTCCACGCCCCTCTTGCCAGTGCAAAAAATAATTCTCGATGTGATGTGACAGTGCCCAGTCATAAACACCCTGATGATAAGGCCGCCACCTTTGCGCGTTCGCGCGGTCGGTGACAGTCAGGTCGGTCACCACCTTGCCGAGGTCGTGGCAGATTCCAGCCAGGAACACGGCCAGCCGCCAGCGCGGTTCTATCACCCGCCGTTGCTGTGGTGTGGTCACGCCGCGAATCAGCTTGCCCTCGGTTTGTTGCAGCGCCCACAACCCGACTTCGAGAGAGTGGCGCAACATGCCGCCCGCACCGCGATGATGATGGGCTTGCGATGCCGGCAAGAGGTGAACGAAGGCGGCAAGGCGCAACATCGCCGGGTTGTAGTGAGTCGCCAGCAGTTCCGCGTTGGCAATCAAATTGTGAATCCCGCCCGTGAGTTCGTGTTGCGTGGCGAGCAGTTCTGCGGGGGCGTACACAGGCAATCCCTCCATGAATGGCGGGTAGCGCGGTATCCTTTGCAGGTCTTCAATCCGCCTGGCAGACGCAATCTGTTTGATTTGCACAGCATCATGCGCGCTGGGCAAAAAGCGGAATTTGCGTAGCAGTCGATCAGTCAAGGTTTCCATGAATCAGAACAGCCGGAACGCCTTGCCGATGACCTGACTGGCTGACACCAGGCCAACCGCTTCATACCGTGAATCAAGACTCAGCGGATGATCGGCCATTGCATAGTAGTGGCCAGCGGGGATTACGCCATTGAACCCCAGCTCCCGAATCGGTCGCCCGGTGCTGGTCGCAGGTTTTGCTTCACCCACGAATTTCCCGTTGACATAGTATTTGTGGTCGCGCGACTCGACAGAATCGCCCGCCGTACCCATAACGCGCTTCAAGAAGCGTGTGCCTTGTGGGTACAGAAAATCGCTCTGGTAGTTGAAGGCAACGTACTCCCCTCGTTTGGGGAGGTCGCCCTTCTCTATCAGGTACAGTGTGCCCGGCAGGCTTTGGCTTACGTTAACGGCAAACTCAAAGCGCAATGAGAACGCGAGATAGATAAGCAGCAGCAGGATGTATGCTTTGTACTGGCGGCAGAGATGCTCGTGCAGCACATCCATCTTGCCTGAAAACCAGAATAACGCCTTGAGGGATTGAATATCTTCCATGCAACAATTGTTGCGTGGAAAGCATAATAAAATCAGGTGGATTCTGAGCAATTATGCGCAGAATCTGAGTTGCAATTTACGGGGTGGTGTGAACGGCGATTACTTGAAATAGCGTATCCCGAACAATACACTGCGACGCATGAAATCAAACAATGGAAGTGATCGATGCTTTTGGAATGCATCCATCATGCGTGGTGCGGGTAAAAATATAGGGGACGTTGCACAAAGTCTGGCCGACTGGCTTCGTAGCAAGGCACCTCTCATTGAGGAGCGGGGATGAAACGGGGTGTACACCTGCTCAGCATTCACTAGCCTAGTGCGTTCCCGTCAGAATTACTGAATCAGCCTGAGTTGATCTCCACATTTTGCGCCCGAAGGTTGCGTATTCCCGAATTTTCCATTTTTCAACTCAGGTAGGAGGAGTGTCATACCAAGAATCTTTTTCGAATTCCCATGTTCCAAACCGCGTAGGGATCACAAGTTTTGTTCTAGTCAAAATGAGATCGGCAATGGCAAATCCGAAGGTCATAGTCGATCCATGAATGGATACGACACTGGTTTGGGTAGATACCCATTGCCCTCTCAATTGGCTTGTTGACAAGAGTAAGTTAATTGGGTGCCGTGCTCAGGCTTATCTCCATTTTTCAGCTTAACATGCCACCTTTCCATCTCAAATTGACCTAAGCCATATACCTCATCCATTTTCTTTCATCTCAACATCGACTCAATACCTGTCGGGTCGAGGCTTCCCTGAAAACGATGCTGGAAAGCCAGTTCATATGCTGCCAGTTTGGCTTTCAGTTCTACCTCCATGCAATCATCAAGCCCAGTATCCATATCGCACAACACCAGATTACTCAGTCCACTGACGAATTGATCAGCCATGTCATCCAAAGCTATCCATGGAAGTAGCGCCTGATCGGCATTGTGCAGGTAACGCTCAATTTCATGCTGCCTGCATTGAGGAATGGACATGCCGATCACTGGGGTGACGCCAACTATTCGTGCGGCAATATCGTCGGAGAATCTACTGCGCAACTGGTTCAGATCAAGTCTCTCGCGCAATCCTGAACTGATCCTGAGGTTTCCCCTCAAATTCATGTTCCATGGCAAGCCTTCCAAGCCTGTTGATGAAGAGTGGCGATGGAGTCCTTGGGTCGAAGTCGGTGCAGCCAAGTTGCTCCCGCGTCAATGACACGGCGAGCCAAGGTAAGTACGGATATCTCCTTGTGGTCAAGACGGGAGACGCTTTGGAATTGAAGATGCATCTGGCATTGCTGGGCACTTTCGCCGATCAAGCGCATCAACCATCCGGTCAAATGCCCGATCAAAAGCAGAATTTCAAGACGCTTGCCCGAGCGCGAGCGCGAAGCGCTCAAGCCAAGACCGCCCCGCTCGTTCTTGATGTCGCGGAACGATTGCTCGATGCGCATTCTCTGGGCATACAAGGCAATAATCGCTTGCGGGCTGAGATGGGCAAGCCCCGGAGAACAAGCCAGCAGCCATGGTTCGCGCGCACTGCGGGCGGACTTGAGCGAAGTATGGGCGCGCGAGCGTTTGCCCATGCGATTGCGGCGGCTTCGCCCTTTAGCTTCGCGTTTAATCAACACCAGGCGACAGTCGGTAGGATTGCTGCGCACATAGGAGGCATTGGAATACTCGCGCGCACGGGACGTTGCTTCCGCATAAATTTCCGTGCATCGTTTCCACGGGCAATCTGCGATGCGAACCATGTCCTTGCCCCGAATACGGCCGATCCATTGCCATCGGCGTTGCGTCACCAAATCAAACCAGGTCGAGCGAAAACCAGCATCGGTCATAATCATTGGAGAGCAGCCTGCCGGCAGCAATTTTGCCAGCCGGGCCAGAAATCGACGATGCACCGCGCGATCCCCGTATTTGTTCTGAGGATGAACCTCCTCGTAAAGCGTCATGCTGCGCCCCTCCACCGATACACTGGCACGCAACAGATGCCACTGCTGATCAGCGGTCACATCCGACCAGTCGATCACGACCAGCACTTGTTCAATCCCGTCCAGCCACTGTTCGGCTACACCGTGGTAAATCGTTTCTCTGGCCGCATGCAAAGCTTTGTTGCCAAGCAGCCGGTCAATGCGTTTGACGCGATGACGCATCGTCGTCGCAGACTCGATAGAACGGGCAAGCTGACTCAGGCTCAAACGTCCCCCTGCCAGCGCACTGCACACCGCCACCTTAAGCCCATCCGCCTGTTTTGCATGTAGGCACAGCAGGCAGTCGTTCAGTATTTCGTCTACAATCTTTCTTGCATGCATGATCCACCTCCATCAACGTTTGGTCACCGAGATGGGGTTTATATCGGCATCATGCATGCCATTCTTGACACTTAACTTATTGATACTCAGTGGGTATTTGAGGGGAAACCTCAGGAACTGATCACTATCTTCCATTCCGGAAATTCACGCATGATCGTTTCAAAGCGCGTGACATGGCAATATGCGTTGCCATCACGGACAACCGTTGACGGTGGACACAGCACACCATCAATATCGAGAAAGATGTTCAATTTACTTATCCTTGCATGCAGGGTTGCAAGTGTACCCATTCCACCGTCATCGTTGTATAGGCCGGAATATATAGATAGTTTGGCCTATTGACTTTCTCGACTTCTGATTAGGCGAAATAATAGGAAGTTTTTCAACTTTATTGAGAAATAGAAAGCCACGTCCTATGGACGCGGTCATCACCTGACTGGCTGTGCCTGTCAGAGTATCTGGCCTTGCAAAAACAGCAGGCATTGATCACGATTCAGCGTATTTCCCGCAAACGCGTACACTCCTTGCGCCAGGCGCTTCAACCAACCGCTTCGAGCGTGTTTGGCCGCCAGGAAGGCCGACACCCCGCGCATCCAGCTTAGCCAAGTCCATAGGAGCCGCCCTACGCGGAGCGGATACCTGAAGGTTTTTGATTAAAGAGTGACGCGAATTTGAACTCATGGTGCAGTATTACGGCTAGTTTTTGTTGTCCGGCAAGGAATACCAGCTGTAGGAATATCAGTTACTGCAACCGGTTCGGAGCCTTTCGCCCCCACCTTGCAACACCACGAGCAAGGATCAAGGCAGCATAAAATATTTTTATCCGTTTGTTCTTGTATGCACGCTAACAATACGATAGTTATCGTGCAATTTTGATGTTAGAAACAAGGTGTATCATCAAACTATCTGACTGCTGTCAGGCCATTCGGCCTTACCCATTCTTTCGCCAACCTAGCCCTGCCTGCCAAGCCGTGTCGTGCCTGCTGCTCTTTGCTGCGGCTACCAACACCGGCAGCAAAAATTCTCTGAGATCACTGATTACCGTCACCAACGGCATCGGATCCAGTGCGTTCTTGCGCAGGAAGGCCAGCCACTGCTTATTCTTCTGATCATCGTTGATGAATTCGTCGCTCAGTCCGATGGGTATTTCCTCGGGAAAAACTGTGCGCCGACGCTCAAAGGTAGCCGCGATTGCCCGTGACAGTAACGCACCATCGAAGTCAGAATGTTTCGCCAGCACCCAGAGGTCGAAAAAATCTTTCATTCGACTGTTCAATATGCCGAGCGATGTCAGCGCCTCCAGCTTTTCCGCAACTACCGTGTAGCGAGGATAAGCCCGCAGTTGCGGCTCAGGCAAACCGGTCAAAATGATCGGATAACTCACATCGTCCGGTCCTGGCACAACGGCATCGCCGAACCCGACATCGACCTGTATTGGGCAGCGGGCACTGTCCAGCAAACCCATCAGCGTGATCCGAACACCCGCGTAGTTGGCCTCCTTGCGAATCTCGGCACCCTTCACGGAATCGGGCTGGAACACGATGCCGTCCTCGACTTCAATGCAGCTAATATTGCGAAAAACCTCTTCCAGATGAGGAATTTCAGACGAACCAAAACCGAGCAAATCAGCATCATGGGTCGGACGATGCGGCACATCGAACCACAGATCGAACAGCAGCGCCCCCTTGAGCAGGAATTGATCGTGCTGTGCCGAGATGCTCAAACGATACAGCATGCGCTCCAGTGCATAGCGCGTCAGCAGCAGGTTGAAGTCCAGCTTTTCTGCACGCGCCTTGTTGAGCAGCCGGTTGCGGATGGATGCGCCAATATTCTGAACGCTCATGCCAGACTCTCCAGATACGGGCGCATCACGTTGGCGACGCGGCAGACCTTGGCGTAGTACCAAATATCATCACTCGTCATTCGCTTTTCATGCCAAGCCTCACGCAATGCTTCAAGCGCGACATCGAGACCGATCTTGTTGCGGTATTTGAAACAGTCGGCAACAGTCTTTGCAACACCGGTGACGCGAACGGTCACGCCATCCACGACGTGTTCCTCGACCCCCTCGGTAAACGCCGCGCCGGAGAAACGCACGATGCGCAGCGGCGGGTAATCGAGCTTCGGTTTGACGGCCTTGTTTTCAACCGCCAGCCATACCTCAAAAGGCGCTTGGGTAGTCAGGTTGTGAAAACGGAGGGCAGAGAGCAAGCAGACAACCCCTTTAGGAACCTTGCGCGCCACTTCTGACAGCGATCCCTGGGCTGACACTACTCGCCCAGGCAACCCATAAAGGCCGCGCCCGACCCGCTCCAGCTGCCCGCGACGGACAGCGCGCGTCAGCGAAACACGCGGAATACCCAGCGGTGCCAGATCACACGGACGTATCAGCCCTTTGTTTCGAGCCAGATCAAGCAGATTTTCGGCAAGCTTATTCATGTCCGTCATGATGTTCCATAACATCGGCATTTGTCAATATATGTCAATATATTGGAACGTCTGTTCTGCAAGAAGTCTCCTCAGCGCAGCAGCGTAAATTGAGAAGGTTTGGGCATACAGATATAAAACCGAACCAGAATACGCGCATGAGATAAACCTCCTTACTTACTGGTATGTGACTGGGTTAATCTCAAAAACTTGCTGCACTGAATCGGGGATATTCACTTCAGCATCCTTAAACACTCCATCAATGACCAGCCATACATCCCGAACGCCAACAGATACTCGCGCAGATCACCCGTGCATAACCTGAGCGGCGACACGAACCGCCTGTTGCTTGGCCATAGCAGCGGCACACCTGAGTTGGTTAGCCAGTCGCCGACAAGGTGAGACAGGTAGCCAGTCGCGACCCCTACCACCACCGGCACTGCATATCCTTGATGCCAGTGCAAATGATGCAGCGACCACCAAATCAGCCAAGACATGCCCACAACAGCGAGCAGACTGTGAGTGATACCGCGATGACCTAACACGGTTGCAATCGGTATCGAGAGCGGCAGAACACGTTTGCCAAATGCGCTTTGCGGGTGGTCGATGTCCGGCATCATGCTGCCAAGAATTCCGCCGCCAAGCACAAGTATCGTCTGCGAGGGTTGCGCGTTGAGAGCTCCTGAGACAAGCAACGACGATGCACAACCCGCTGCAATATGGGTAAAGGCAAGCATCCTCCAGTCAAATTCGCTTCTGCAAATTGCTGACCCACATCCATGTCGCCCAGCCGATGGATGCAATCGCCAGAGGAGCAATGACTGAGGGTAAAGGTATCGGCAGCACCAGCCAGATTGCCACGCCAAACAGTACGCCCGTG
>Ga0209211_10012511_pt1 | contig 10665 bp, 10 predicted proteins | sample RifGroA2_FD_183992 | JGI IMG/M metagenome (GOLD analysis project Ga0209211, IMG submission 183992) | Groundwater microbial communities from Rifle, Colorado, USA - Groundwater A2 (SPAdes) (version 2) | ecosystem: Environmental > Aquatic > Deep subsurface > Groundwater | place: Rifle, Colorado...
AAGACCATTATGTGAAGTTCCCAGTTATGAGAAGTTCAAGGCAGGAGTAGCCAGGTAGGCCGCGTCAGCGCTTGCAACTCGCTTAGAGCCAGCGACCGCACTATGCATAAATCTGCGGTGATGCGCCAATGGAGGTCCCACTTTTGGAGACCATCATGATCAATTTCCCTGCGTTGCATCCTCCCTTGCGCGACTGGTTGCTCGAAGGCCCTCTCTCTGCGCAAGTCCCTGCCTACATGGCCAGGCTCAAGCGCGGCGGCTATGCCCCCCACACCTGCGAGCGCAACTTAAACGCGCTGGCGCACTTTGCACATTGGCTGACGATGTGCCGTCTGCCCGCACACATGCTGGACGAAGGCTGCATTGATCATTTTCTGCGGTACCACTTACCGTGTTGCGACTGTCTGGGCGGGGCACTGCGGTCGCCCGACGAGGCGCATGCCGCCTTGATCCCGTTGTTGGAAATCTTGCGTCATGAGAACATCATCGCTCGGCCATTCACACCGACGGGCGCCATTACAGATGAGCTTCGCAGCTATGACACCTACATGTGCGAAGCTCGCGGCCTGGCGCCCGGAACGCGCACCAATCGACTTCGCATCGTTGAACGCCTACTGCTGTCCAAGTTCGCTCGGCGGCCTGTTGTCTTGGGCGAACTTCGACCCGACGACATACGGCAGTTCATTGCCGAGCAGCTCGATTTCCTGGGCACCACCAGCAATGCCACCACGATAGCGTCCACCTTGCGGGCTTACCTGCAGTATCGCGCGACATGCGGTGACGCGGTACAGCCGATGTTGGCCGTCATCGCATCTCCTGCCCACTGGAGCATGGCGACGCTGCCGCGAGCCCTTAAACCAGATGAAGTGGATCGACTGCTGAGTTCGTTTACCTCTGCATTGCCCTCTCCGCACCGAGGCTACGCCATCGTCCGCCTGGCGCTCGACTTGGGACTGCGCGGCATCGAGATCAATCGATTGCAACTGACCGACATCGACTGGCTTCGGGGCACGATCACCCTCAAAGGCACGAAGTCGAAACGGCAAGATATCTTGCCCTTGCCAACGAGCACCGGACGGGCGCTGGAGGCGTATCTGCGCCACGAACGCCCCAAGACAAGCGACGCGGCAGTATTCGTGCGGCGCATGGCACCGCATGACGAGCCTATCGGTGTTGATGCAATCCGTCAGATCGTTCGTGACGCATTCCGGCGCGCTGGAATTCCTCATGGCCGCGGCCATGCGCTGCGCCACACTGTGGCTTGCCGTATCGTCAACCAGGGTGGATCGATCAAGGAAGTAGCCGACGTGTTGCGCCACCGCTCGCTAAACACATCAATGATCTACGCCAAGCTGGACCATGGTGCGCTGTCTGGTGTCGCGTTGCCTTGGCCAGGGAGCCCAGAATGAGCGCCCCTGTCAGCCTGCGGGCTCGGGTCGAGCAGTACCTGGCCGAGCGACGCAAGCTTGGATTTTCTTTGAAGTCCATGGAACTGGGTCTGTTTAGCTTCACGCGCTACGTTGCTGCGTCTGACCATCATGGTCCATTGAGCGTCGATCTGATGGCCTCCTGGGCCCGCCAGGCCACTGCTGGCAGCGGTGACCGCTCGACGTGGGCGCGCCGCCTAAACCTCCTGCGTCCGTTCACGAGTTGGCTGCGGCAGTACGAGCCTGACACTGAAATCCCAGACGAGGCCGTTTTCGGCCAGGTGCCGGGACGAATGACACCACATATCTACCGCGAGGAAGAGGTTCTTCAGTTGTTAGCCGCAGCCAGACTGATCGGCCCCGATGGCGGACTGCGCCCGTTGGTGATGGAGACATTGTTCGGGCTGATCGCTTGCACCGGACTGCGCATCTCCGAGGCACTGGGGCTGTTGGATGTCGAGGTGGACTTGCGGGCTGGCATGCTGACAATCCGTCAGAGCAAATTTGGCAAATCTCGTTTGGTGCCACTGCACCCGAGCGCCGTCGAGGCTCTGGCGCGCTACCGCACGCTACGCACGCGGTATGTGCCAAGCACGCCCGAGTTGCCGTTCTTCGTCTCCAGCCGTGGACGTTTGCTGGGTGAGCACATCGGAGATCGACAAGTCCACCGCATCTTCGAGGATTTGCGACGGCAACTGGGCTGGGTTGACCGCGGCAGTCATGGCACGCCGCGCATCCACGACCTGCGTCACGCCTTCGCCGTACGCAGGTTGGTCCTCTGGCATGAGCAGGGCGTTGACGTGGGCCAGCGAATGTTGGCGTTGTCGATCTACCTCGGACACGTCAAGGTCTCCAGCACCTATTGGTACCTGACCGGCGTGCCGGAATTAATGGGCCTGCTGGGTCAACGTTTCGAGCGCTTCGCCAATGCTTGGGAGCCTAGCGATGAGTAGGCCAACGACAAACAGAACCGCACCGAGCTTCGCCTCTCTAGTGCAGTCGTTCTTCACCGAGTACCTCACGCAGCAGCGTGCACTGAGCCCACAGACTGTGGCAGCCTATCGGGACGCATTTGTGTTGTTCCTGGATTTCGCTGTGGTGAGCCTGCACAAGCAGCCCACGACGTTGTCGCTGCAGGACATCACGCCGGGGCTGATCCTGGACTTTCTTGCTCACTTGGAGCGTGACCGCGGCAATTGCGTCCGAACCCGCAATGCTCGGTTGGCAGCGCTGCGCGCATTCCTGAAGTTCGCCAGCCACCGTGATGTCGCTGCGTTACATGTCATTGAACAGGCTCTGGGGGTGCCGATGAAACGTTTCGAGCGGCCTATGCTAGGGTACCTCTCGCGCGAAGAGATCCTGGCAATCATTGGCACGCCTGGGCCAAGTTGGACCAGTCAGCGCGATCACCTGCTCCTGCACGTTCTTTACAACACGGGCGCTCGCGTGTCGGAGATCATCGGTGTTCGCCTGGCCGATGTCGTGCTTGACGGGGCGGCGTGTGTTCACTTACACGGTAAAGGGCGAAAGCAGCGAACCATGCCACTGTGGCGTTCCACCGTCAAGGTAATACGAGCTTGGTTAAGGCTGAATCCCGAATTGGGGCCAGCATCGGCGCTGCTTCCCAACCGGCATGGTGACTCAATGACCCGCGCTAACGTTACCCAGCGTCTCGCCCTTGCCGTGGCTGCAGCAACGCCAGCGATGCCGAGTCTGCGGGAGCGTCGAATTTCCCCTCACAGTATTCGCCATACAACAGCGATGCACTTGCTGCAGTCTGGCGAGCCCATTGAGGGAATCGCCCTCTGGCTGGGTCACGAGAGCCCGACAACCACCCACCATTACGTGGAGGCTAACCTCGCCATGAAGGAACAGGCGCTGGCGAAACTACAGGATCCCAAAACCACCGCAGGGCGTTTTCGGGCTACTGACTCGCTATTGAAGTTCCTTAAGACGCTGTGATTATGTGAACTGCACGGGCTGTGAACGGCTGTTGATTTCCGCGTAAATCTGGTGTCGACAACCCGCCAGTGGCGTTCACCGTCTGAGCACGCTGGTTTCTTTGAAGTTCTTTTGAATCGAATTGGGGTGCCCGTTTTATAGGGCACGCAGGTGTTCTGGGCGAGTCTGTTTTGGCAGTGGGATGGCGGGTGTGAGCCCGCGCAGAGGTATGGCAGTGCGTTGGATTTTTGCGTTACAAATCGTCTTGCCTGTGTAAGAAGCAGGCGCGACAGTGTCAGTAACTTGCAGGTAAACCCACTGTCGCGCCCCGAGGCCCTACTGGAGAGCAACGTTGCGCACGTAGTATTTCACGAAGCGGGTGTGGCTGTCTAGCAGTTGCAGCATGGTTTTCACGCATGGGCATGAACGCCCATGCCAACTGACCAACCACCACCCAGATCCTTTTTATGCGCTCGCTGTCGCTGCGCGGTAATCATCTGCAGCCACTGCGACCGTGGTCAGCGCTATTGCAGCGCCGCTTGTTCGCGCCAGGCCAGAAGTTGTGCCCAGCGCGCTGCCGGTAAGCGCTACCAAGCCAGCCGCAAGGGCCGTCACGCACACGCCCGGCGCCAGAGGCAATGGCGCTCGCGCCAACAAATAGTGACGCATCAGGGTAGCCCACCAGTGCCCAGTTTTGATGTACTCCCAACCGACCAAGCAACAGCCTCGCAAGCCGACGTAAATCAGAACTGCAAGTGCCACTTCTGTGGCCGTTCGGTCTCTGTTTTTGTACGCCAGGACTTCCTGCGCTGCCGTTTTCGTCACCCATTGAGCCAACCAGCATGGAGTACCGATTCACATGAGCATTACCCCTGAACTCACAGCGCAAATCCTGCGCTACCACCACGCCGAGCACTGGCCGGTGGGAACCATCTCGTCCCAGTTGGGCGTACACCGCGAGACCGTCATGCGCGTGCTGACCCAAGCCGGCGTAACCCCAAATGTGCCGGCACAACGAGCCTCGGGCGTGACCCCCTACATGCCCTTTATCGAGCAGACCTTAAAGCAGTTCCCCAATCTCACTGCCAGCCGTCTGTACGCCATGGTCGCGCAGCGTGGCTATGGCGGTCGCCCCGACCACTTCCGCCACATCATCGCCAGGCACCGCCCGCGCCCGCCCGCCGAGGCCTACTTGCGCCTGCGCACCTTGCCCGGCGAACAGTGTCAATGCGACTGGGGACACTTTGGCCACATCAGACAAGGCCAGGCCGAGCGCCCACTGATGGCCTTTGTGATGGTTCTGTCCTGGTCCAGACGCATCTTCCTGCGTTTCTTCCTGGGCGCGCACATGGAGAACTTCCTGCGCGGCCATGTTCAGGCCTTTGAGTCATGGGGCTCGGCTTGCAGGGTCGTTTTGTACGATAACTTGAAGAGCGTTGTGCTCGAACGCAAGGGACTGGCCATCCGCTTCAACCCCGCTTTGCTGGCACTCGCGGGGCATTACCACTTCGAGCCACGACCAGTGGCACCGGCCCGAGGCAATCAGAAGGGTCGGGTGGAGCGCTCGATTCGCTACATCCGTGACAACTTCTTTGCCGCACGCACCTTCTCCAGCCTCGATGACCTCAACGCACAGGCCGATGCCTGGGTGGCAGGCGCTGCAAGCCAGCGCCGCTGTCCCGAAGACACCAAACTGTCGGTGCAGGAAGCCTTCGAACAGGAGAAGTCCCACCTGATGGAGCTACCTGCGACCCCGTTTAGTTGCGATGAGCTCAAGATCGTGTCTGCTGGCAAGACGCCCTATGTGCGCTTTGATCTGAACGACTATTCCATTCCCCACACCCATGTGCAACGCAGTCTCACCGTGCACGCCAGCCTCAATGAGGTCCGCATTCTGGATGGCCAGCAGGTCCTGGCCACCCACCGGCGGTGCTGGGGCAAGGGCGAGCAGATCGAGATCGACGCCCACCTGGACGAATTGGTGCAGCACAAGCGGGCCGCGCGGGCCCACCGCGATACCGACCGCCTGGTGCATGCGGTGCCCCAGATTCAGACTTTGCTTAACGAAGCGGCCAAACGGGGTGAACCGCTGGGACGCACCGCCAGTCAGTTGCAGGAACTGCTCGATGTGCATGGGCACACGCAATTGGCAGCAGCCGTTACAGATGCCCTGGATCGCGGTGTGCCACACCCCAATGCCGTTCGCCTGGCGCTTGAGCGCCAACGCCAGCAGCAAACCCCACCCCCGTTGGGTGTGGCCCTGCCAGAACATGTGCGCGAGCGTGACATCGCAGTGCGCCCCCACAGCCTGGATGGCTATGACCAACTCATTGGAGACCAAGATGATGCAAACGACTGATCCATCAACACTCAAACACCGCGCCCAAGTCCTGCAACTGCACGGGGTGCTGGCCAACTGGAGCGCATGTTGCACTGAACCCTGGGTGGCCACGTTGCTGGACTGGGAGGAGCAGGAGAGGACCCGCCGCTCCATGGAGCGGCGACTGCACAGTGCGCACATCGGGCGCTTCAAGCTTTTGGCCGATTACGACTGGAGCTGGCCCGAGCAGATTGATCAGGGGGCCGTGAGCGACTTGATGACGCTGCAGTTCATGCAGAGCGCCAGCAACGCCATCCTGGTGGGCCCCTCCGGTGTTGGCAAGACCACCATCGCTCAGAATATCGCGCACCAGGCGGTGCTGCAGGGGCACACTGTCATGTTCACCACCGCTGGCAAGCTGCTGGGCGAGTTGGCCAGCCTGGACAGTGATTCGGCACTGCGAAGCCGATTGCGCCTCTATGCCAGGCCAGCCCTTTTGGTCATTGACGAGGTTGGCTATCTCTCGTATTCCAGCCGCTATGCCGACTTGCTGTTCGAGTTGATCAGCCGCCGTCACGAACAAAAGAGCACGCTTATCACCACCAACAAGTCCTTTGCCGAGTGGAACGAGGTGTTCCCCAACGCGGCCTGCGTGGTCGCACTTGTGGACCGGTTGGTCCACCATGCCGAGATCGTTGGCATCAAGGGCCAGTCGTACCGGCAGAAGGAGGCGCAGGAACATGCCAAGGCACGCTCTGGCAAACGTAAATCCTCAAAGGGGACAACATGAAACCATGGAATCAACCCTCTGGCCTGTCAGCAGGGTTACCGTTCACGGTGGATTCCACCTGGACGCCGGAGCAGGCATTGGCGGTGTGGGAGTTGCTCGATGACCTGCGCGACCGCGTCTGGACCCATTACGGCTGGGCCATTCAGAACCTGATGCGTGAACAGCACATGACCGATGAACCACTTGACGACTATGACCAGGACTTGCCGTTTTAAATAACGACGAACTTCCAACCCCAATAGATAGGGCCCCTCATGGGGCCCTATCTATTGGGGCTCTGTGAACGCCAGATTCAGCCGCCAGAATTCGCCGCCATAAATGACCACCAAATTCGGTCGCCAATTTACGCCGCCATTTACCGCCGCCAGATTTATACGGTTTTAGGCCGCCGCTAACACACAGCCGCTGGCAATACCACTTGTGCCTTATGGTGAGCGTTTTGTTATGGGGAGTGCGTCGAGGGCGAGGACCCTTTCGCGGACATAACTTATCCGCCGCGACTCACCATTACCTCGGGTTCCTGGGTACCGTGTATGCGCCATTCATGGCTCAACTCACAACCCAGGAGACCTCAATGCTTGACAACTACTTTTGCGCCCCCAAGACTCTTCGTCGTTTGAGAACTGGCCTCAGCGGGCCATACATCGACAGCTTTGCAAATTCCCTTGAAGGCGAGCGGTACGCACCGGCGAGCGCCGTTCGCTATCTCAGGGCTGCAGCCCATTTTGGCTGGTTTGTGCATCGCAAGGGTGGCGCCCTGGTCAACGCCGACGCGTGCACTCTGGCCACCTTCGGCCGCCACTTTCCACGTTGCCGATGCCCCGAATCAAATGGGGGGACAACGGGCTACCACGCGGCTTTCGGCGCGAAGCTGTTCCTCCAACATCTGATTCAAATCGGGGTCTGCCAGACCCATGTAGTTGTCGATACCCACGGTTCCGAGTCTGCGCTTGTAATTGCCTTCCGGGACTGGCTTCGGGTACAGCGTGGAGCAAGTGCCCCAACCCTTCGGCAGTACACCCGGGGCGCCACAGAATTGATCAGCGAACTCGGCACGGATGTTGGCAGTTGGAATGTGCGGGCAGTACGAGACTTCCTGCTCGACCGCGCCGCTAGGTGCGGTGCTCCTACCATTCAGAAGCTGATTACTTCGCTGCGATCGTTCCTTCGCTATCTCAGTTTTACTGGCGCATCCTGCGGCGACCTTTCACTCGCCATTCCCAGCATTGCAAGTTGGCGCTTGGTCAGGCTGCCACGCTGTCTCTCTGAGGACGAACTGGTTCGCGTCATTTCGGCCTGTGATGGACCGGCTACGGGACGTTTGCGCGACCGCGCAATTCTTCTGCTGTTGTCAAGGTTAGGGTTGCGCGCAGGCGATGTAGCTGAACTTTGTCTCAATGACATCGACTGGCGTAACGGCACTTTGCAGGTAACAGGCAAAGGGCGATACCAAGTGCGACTGCCACTACCTCAAGACGTCGGCGAATCGATACTTCACTACCTTGACTTACGACCCGAGTTCGACGCTTCGGATCGCGTGTTCCTTCGCAGCGTCGCTCCATGCGCACCCTTTGCCTCTGGCGACGCCGTTTCCTCCGTGGTCAAGCATGCCTTGCGGCGTGCTGGTATCAACACCCCATCCAAGGGTGCCCACCTGCTGCGCCACACGGCGGCCACCGAGATGTTGCGTAGCGGGGTCCCCCTCGATCGGATCGGACTGGTCCTTCGTCACCGCAGTATTGACATGACCGCCTACTACGCCAAGGTTGACGTTGCATTACTTCGAAGCGTCGCTCAACCGTGGCCGGGAGTGAGCTCATGATCGCCACCATCGAAAGCTATTTGGCACTGCGGCGTAGTGCCGGCTATGTCTTGAGCAACGCAGAGTACCTGCTGCGCAGCTATGCGAACTTCGCTACCGATCGCCAGCAACAGTACATCAGAACGAGCACCGTCATCGAATGGGCTAGTCTGGCTGTGTCGCCGGCTCAACGGCACACACGATACCAAACGGTCTGCAATTTTGCTCAACATGTTCGTCTCGAAGAGACCCAGCACGAATTGCCACAGCCCAACCACTTCGGCCATCGGAAGATCCGCCGGATACCTCATATCTACTCGCCGGAAGAAATCGATCGCCTGATCCTTGCCGCCAGGCAGTTGCTTTCACCTGACGCTGTGCGGCCTCAAACCTATGCGACCTTGATCGGACTGCTGGCCGCAACCGGTCTGCGGGTCTCTGAGGCTTTGCATTTGCGCGTCTCGGACGTTACACCCGATGGTCTACTGATCCGCAAGACCAAGTTTCAAAAGACCCGTCTTGTTCCGCTGCATGAGACTGCGACGGCGGGGCTGCAGCGTTACCTGATGCAGTGTCGAGAAGAGCGTGCCGCTGACGATCATGTATTCGTCGGCGATAGCGACCAGCCGCTCCGTTATGGCACGGTCTATCGAGTCTTTGGTACATTGCTAAATTCAGCAGGCTTACTGCCATCACGCGGACATCGGCCACGGATTCATGAGCTGAGGCACACATTCGCCGTGAGGGCTCTGGAGTCAACTCCCGCTGGTCGTCAAAGGGTCGGACAGCACATGTTGGCGTTGGCCACCTACCTTGGCCACGTCAACATCGATTCGACCTACTGGTACCTGGAATCCACGCCAGAACTTTTGGCCGACATTGCCGCCGCTGGCGAGGTCTTCTTGTGCGGAGGGCCGCAATGAACTCAATAGCACCGCATATCGAGGCCTTCCTGCGCGAGCATCTGACTCGCCACCGAGGTGCTAGCCAACATACCTGTGATTCATACGCCTACAGTTTCCAGTCGTTGTTCGAGTTTGCTGCACACAAGCTCAAGTCCAAGCCGTCTGCGCTAATGTTGGAGCAACTGGACGCGACCTTGATCAGCGCCTTCCTCGAACAACTGGAGACGGAACGTCACAACTCGGCGCAAACCCGCAACACACGATTGGCCGCAATCCGCTCATTTTTCCGATTTCTGCAGCATCGCGAGCCCGCTGCGCTCGACCAGATTCGCCGTGTTCTCGCGATCCCCTTCAAGAGGACGGACACGCGTCTGGTTGGCCATCTAGACAAGGATGAACTTCAAGCTTTGCTCGACGCGCCGGATCCGACCACTCGCGAAGGAATCCGAGACCGGGCCATGCTCCATCTATCGGTCTGCGCTGGGCTGCGCGTTTCAGAATTGACTGGACTGTGCATTACGGACGTGGCTGCGCAATGCATGAGTATTCGCGTGCTTGGCAAAGGTCGTCGAGAGAGAGCATTGCCCCTGTGGAAGCCAACTTCGTCGGCATTGCGTGCGTGGTTGGCCGTACGCGGCGACGTGCCCACCTCTGAGGTTTTCGTCAACGCTCGAGGTGAGCCCTTCAGTCGTTGGGGAATCGCATATGTTCTTCGGCGCCACGCCGATACAGCGAGTCGTCGATGTCCGTCGTTAACATCCAAGCAGACTTCACCACATGTCCTGAGGCACACCTGCGCAATGATCATCCTGCAGGCGACGCAAGACATTCGCAAGGTATCTCTATGGTTGGGTCACAGTTCCCTGGCAACTACTGAGATATACGTTCGAGCCGACCCCAGTCAAAAGCTGGAGGCTATCGAGTCAGTAGTTCCGCCAAACCTTCGCAAGGGCAAGTTCAGACCACCCGACCGACTGATTGCGATGCTGAAGGCCAAACAGTAATGGGGAGCCGAAGAGGTGGCATGCCCAGGCATGACACCGCTGCGACCGCCGCACTCCCCATAACAAAACGCTCACCATAAGGCACGTTCTGGAGAGCTCTCCAGAACGTGCCGCAACCGGCACTGCCCGCAGTGCGGCATGCGGGCCAAGGATGCCTGGTCGCGTTCACGGTGCGTGCCAACGAGCACGGTGGCAAAAGATTGCAACGTTTGGCGGGCACGGAGTTTGTGCGCCGCTTCCTGTTGCATGTGCTGCCCACCGGCATCAAGCGTATTCGCCACTATGGGGTGCTGGCGTCAAGCTGCAAAGCGGTCAAGCTCAATGCGGCCAGGCTTGCGTTGCAAATGCCACAACCCAATGCCAAGGCCATGGAGTCGGCCCAAGCGTTCATGGCGCGCGTGGCGAAGATGGATGTGGGCCTGTGCCCGTGCTGCAAGGTGGGGCGTTTGCAGGTCACGGCCATGTTGCAGGGGCAGG
>Ga0209211_10012512_pt1 | contig 10664 bp, 12 predicted proteins | sample RifGroA2_FD_183992 | JGI IMG/M metagenome (GOLD analysis project Ga0209211, IMG submission 183992) | Groundwater microbial communities from Rifle, Colorado, USA - Groundwater A2 (SPAdes) (version 2) | ecosystem: Environmental > Aquatic > Deep subsurface > Groundwater | place: Rifle, Colorado...
CGAGGATGGCGAGCGCGCGATCCACCGGCCTGCCGCGCAGGTGTGCGGCGATCTCCATCGCGACCTTCGGGCTGATGTGCGCGTCGCGAAGCATCGCCTTCCCCGCCCTCTGCGGGATGGCCTTTGGCATGTACGCGTGAGTCATGGATCATCCCTACTTGACGCTCACGTCCTTGGAGGCCTTCGCCGCCCCGACGCCTGGCGCGGTGTGCTTGACCATCTTGCGCGTGAGAACGAACTGCCCGAGACGCATCCCGACCATCTCCTCGGTCATGGCGACAGGCACGTACTCCTTACCGTTGTGCACGAGCGCTGTCTTGCCGACCATCTGCGGGACGACGACCATCTCACGCGCGTGCGTCTTGGCGCTGTCTCGCTTCGCGAGCTTGCGCAACAGTGACTTCTCCGCGTCCGTCTGCCCCCGTAGGAGGGTGCGGCGCTCGCGGCTCGGGGCGAGTTGAGCGAACTCCTTGATGCTCATCTGCTGTAGCTTGTCAAGCGCGAATCCCCGGTACGTGAACTCCTTCTTAGCCATAGGTCATCAGCTCTTGCGTGCGCGCACGCCACGTGCGCGGCCCGTCTTTCGCGGCCGGATCATGCCGACCATGCGGCCCGGCGGCGCGTTCTTGGGCGCAATGGTCGGGCGGCCCTTGCGGCTCGTGCGCTTCCCGCCGAATGGGTGCGAGACCGCGTTCATCGCGGCAGCCACGACCTTCGGCCAGTAGCGGTTCTTGCTCTTCATCTGATGGAACTTCTTCCCGGCCTTGACGAACGGCTTCTCGAGGCGGCCGCCACCGGCAACGACCCCGAGGGAGGCCCGGCAGTTCGGGTGGAACGCGCGCTTCTTCTTGCTCGGGAGCATGACCATGACACTCTCGCCCTGCCGTGCGAGGACGCGCGCCGCGACGCCGCTGCCGCGCGCGAACTTCCCGCCATCGCCAGGACGGCTCTCCAGATTGTACACGAGACTTCCCTCGGGGAGCTCCCCGAGAGGCAACGTCGCGCCCAGGCGCGGCTCGGCGCCGATCGCGATGGGGTCCCCGACCCTGACGCCTTCCGGCGCGATCAGCAGGCCTTCGGTCGCGTCCCCGAACCTCACCTTGAGCAGCGGGGCGGTGTGGAAACGAGAGGTGATGATGTCGACCACGACGCCGTCCTGGTTCGGAAGCTTGACATCCCCGGCGCTGTTGAATCCGTTGGCCCGCCACGTAGGGCTGCCGCGCCCGCGCTTCTGCTGTATGAGTTGCTTTCCCATTGTTTCACATCAGGCCGAGCTTCGTCGCAACATCTATCGCGGGCGTGGCGGGGCTCAGGCGCACGTACGCCTTCTTCCCGTTCTCAACGTCGTTGTGCGTGTTCACCGCCACGACCCGTACGCCAAGCAGGCGCTCAATCTCCTGCTTTATCTGGGGCTTCGTGGCCTTTCGGTCTACGATGAAGACGAGCGAGTTCTGCGCGTCGATGCCGCGCACGCTCTTCTCCGTCGCCACAGGGTGTTTTATGATTGACATGATGATCACTCGCTCTTGCTCTTCGCAGGTGACTTGCGGGGCTTCGCTCGCGCGAACAGACCCTCTCTCGCGAGGCGCTCGATCGCCGTCTTAGTGTAGAGAGTGAGGCGGCCAGGATGCGCGCCGGGAGCCAAGAGCTCAGCGTTCACGCGATGAACCGCGGCGACGTCCACGCCCGGCAGGTTGCGCGCGGCGCGCGCGAGCGCGGACGAGTCCTTGCCGACGACGAAAAGTATGCTTGTCGGGACCTTGCGCTTGCGGCCGCGCAGTTTGCCCCTGCCCGCGCGGGTGCGCGTGACATCGGCGCGGTCGAGCTCATCGGCGAACCCGAGCGCGACGAGCGCAGCCTCGAGCCGCTTCGTCGCCGTGAGCGTCTCGAAAGCGTCGTCTATGATGAACGGGAAGCCATCCGGGACCCTGTGGCCGCGCGCGCTCACGACGCCCGCGTCTATCGTCGCCGCAAGGGCGCTGCGGATCGCCTTGCGGTTCTCCACGGCGTTGATCTTCTGATGCCAGTCCTTGAACGGCTTCGGCGGGTGCGCGCGGCGGCCCCCGACCGTGCCGGCGGCAAGCGCCCCGACCCAGTTCATCTGCATGCCGCGACGCGTGTGTACCTTGCGCGGGACGCGGCTGATCCCCTTGCCGTAGCTGCCGCGGTAGTCGTGGCGGCGACGGCTCACGCGCGTGCTGTGGCGCATCCCCGCGTCGCCGTACCCGCCGTACGCCTGGCGGCGCGCTGCCTGGATCGCGAGGACGGCGCGCCGGATGAGGTCCGGGCGGATCTCCTCGCTGAACTGCGCGGGGAGGTGCGCCTGCCCGGCGTCCGTGTTCTGAGCGGTCTTGATCTTGAGCGTGTTCATATCACTTGCCCTGCTGGCTCGCGAGCGCGATTTCCTCGACCGTCGGGGCCTGGATGGCGCGCTTGAGCCGGATCGCCTTGAGGATGGTGATCATCCGCTTCTTCGGGCCAGGGACGCTCCCCTTGACGATGAGGAACTCGTTGCCCCGCCGTCCGACGCCGTAGTGGAGGAATCCCCCCTGGAGGTTGACCTCCTCCGGCTTGTCGGTTATCTTGAGTATCTGGTTGTTGTACTGCGCCCGCTGGTGGTAGCCCATCTGGCCAGCGAACGCGACGCGGTACATGGTGTGCTGCTGGCCGAACCACGCGCCGATGTTGCCTGGGCGGCGGCGGCCCTTCTCTGTCTTGTGCGGCTTGAGGTCGATGCCGAAGCGCTTGACAGGGCCCTGATAGCCTCGGCCTGTCGTGATCGCGTGCAGGTCGACGTACTCGCCCTCCTTGAAGAGTTCAGAAGCCTTGATGTCGCGGCCCACGAGCGCCTTGGCCGCGGCGAGCTTGTCGGCCGCCGTCTTGCCGCCCAGTCCGACCTCGAAGACCTGCGGTTTCTTCTGGCCCGTGCCGGTGAGGCTGGGCTGCGTGGAGACGAGGACGGTGACGTCGTCGAGGTCGGTCGGGAACGCGTCGAGAAGGGAAGAAGGATTGTCCGCGGGCTTGTGGGGAAGCTTGCGGGCGAGATGCTTGTCCTTGCCCGCCACGACGGCCTCCTTGACGACCTTTGAGCCGTACGTGTCGCGGCGGTGCCCGCGCACGCTGTAGATCCGCAACGGGGGACACTCGAGGATCGTGACGGGGAGCGCGACGCTCTCGTTCTTCGTCATGCTGTGCTTGTAGGAGTCGAACGCCTTGACGTGCGTCATGCCCATCTTGTACCCGGCGAACGCGAGGAGGCCCTCGCCAGTGGCGAAGCTCCGTATGCGCGCGTACGGCCTGCTGGCTCGCTTGCGTGGCCAGAACTGCATGCTTCCGTGGCGTGGCTGGTGCGGCTTGGGCATCCTGTACCCCCTACGCGACAGCACTCAGAACGGCGTGGCCCGTCGTACTGAAGCGCTTCGCGCCAGGCGTGGGCAAGTGATCTCGACGAGGGTCCTGCCCGCGTCGACTTGCTACTGAGAAGGGAACGGCCAGTCGTTTAAAAAGGTATCGGGTGCGTGCGACGGGCCATCGCGCGTCCGGCTACGGCTTACCTTGGGCTTCGCACAGGGCCCGGACGTACTTTCGGTACTCCGGTCCTGCCCAATCGGGAAGGGGTCCTGACGGGAATGAACTCTTCTTCTCCTGTGATGAGGGACTTCGGCAGGGTCACCCGCCGTCGAGAATCGGGTTTGAGGGCATCCCTTCCGCCATCGGAGTGTGGGTAATACGTTCATGCGCTACCGGGGATGCCGGCGCGTTCTTCAAGCTTGTCCCAGCAAACCCGAAAGGGTTCCAGACCGCACCGTAGAAATCACCACCCCCACGCGGGACGGTACAGCGCACGCCGAGCCGCCGGCACGTCCTCGTCGTAGTCGTCATCGGCGACGCGAACGAAGTACAGCCGCAGGCTCAGGAAGAACGGCGCGGGCTGCCGCACCGGGATGAGCATCGGGACCGTATCGATGCCCTCCGGCGGCGCATCGAATAGCACCTGGACGCCGTCGAGGTGTGTATCGATAGGCATGCGCCAGGCAGGAATGCCCTATTATAATAAAGTGCCGCAACGCAGATAAGCCGGCGCGCGTTCCCCGACCCAATGGACCTCCCGGACATGACAATTGATTACATTGTCGCACAGAACCTCATCGGCAAGGCGAACGACCTCGCGCTCCTGCACGGCGCGAGCGCGACCGAGGACGCGCTACCGCGCGCCTACCTATTCACGCGGCACACGGACGACGCCACGTTCCGGGTCAAGCGGTGCGACTGGGATGGCGGATCGCTCATCGAGATCAAGGAGGACAATCACGTGCGGTTCATCGCCGTGCCGCTCGACCCGTACGATACCCCGAACGGCCCTGTCGTGCGCCACCGCGGCCAGCGCTACCAGATCGAGGAGTACGTCCCCGGAGTCTGGACAACGACGCTTGCGAGAGAGCACACCAGGCTGTGCGGCCGCCCCCGATAAGGGCGTTCACGAACGGGCCTTCTTGCGTGGCGCGCCGCTCTTCCGCTTCGCGTACTGCACGGGATTCTTGATAACCGCGCACAGGTTGTCAGGGAAGCACACGCCGAGCTGCTGGTAGAACTCACGGCACGACGGCGGGGGGTAGCGCTCGCGCTTCTGACGGAGCATCCGCATGTGCCCCTGGATCAGCACCTCGCGCAGCTGCTCGGGGTTCGCCTTGTTCCACTCGTGGAGCCTCGCGTCGATCATCTCCGGGCTCCACCCGGCGAGCGCGAGGAAGTTCGTGAGCGCGAACATCGCGCGCTTCTTCCCGTCCTGCAGTCCAGCGAGGATGCGAATCATGCACGGCGGGAAAACCGCCTCCGGGATGGCCTCCGCGGGGATCTCGTCCTGCGCGCGCGCCTGCAGCGCCAATGATTTCTTGCGCTCAACCGCTCGCGCGGCATCCCACGCCTTGTGCGCGAGGTCCGCCGCCTCACCAGGGGCGGCGATCTCCGGATCGAGGAAAGCGCGATCGAAGCGGACCTTGTCTGGATGCGCGTCCTCTTTCCTGAACGCGAGGATGTCGTCCGGGTCTATGGGGACGCTCACGAGACCGCTCTTCTCGTGCAGCGAGTACGCCATCCTGTACAGGTGGCGGCTCGCGAGGAGCACCGTGTCGATCTCCACGATGCTGTCGATGCGGAAGCGCGTCTCGTGCGTACGCGGGTCGTGCGTGCACGAGACGCGTGAGACTATATGGGAGTCCATGATCCGTCCGCACTTGGCGCAGACCCGCGCCGCGTCATCGAGCGACTCGAGATCCTCCCTTGAATAGCGCTCAACAGGCCTGTGGCCGCACGCGCAGACGAACGCGTACTGCTCCTCGGCGCGGACCGCCTTTTTGCACGCGGGGCACCACCGCTCGAACAGCTCCTCCTTCGGCTTCCCGACACGCGCCGCGAACCGCTCGAACGTGTCCTTCACCTTCCCGCCGAACACGATCTTGCTGCCCCCAACGCGCACGATGCCGTTCTTCGCGTCGCCGATGTATGCGATGAGGTACGCCGCGATCGCGCGCGGCAACTCCGGGAAGAGGTCCTTCGTCGCGCGCTCGACGTCGCCGAAGATGACCGGCGGGAACGCCTCGAACGGGACGCCGACATGCCACCCCTTGTTCCCGCTGAACTTCACGGTGACGCCGGCGATGCCGTGCTGGCGCAGGGCCTGGACGAAGAGGAACGCGGTGAGACGGCTGATCTCCCAGTCCTTCGCGTCGATGTCAAGCACCAAGTCCCAGCCGGTGCGGAGCGCGTCGAGCTCCCGCCGGGATACCCCGGTCTGCAGGAGGAGGGGGTTGCCCCAGCGCTCCTCGCTCGCGTGAAAGCTCGTGGCCTTCCGCATGGCGAACGACAGCACGTCCGCCGGGTAACTCAGGACGTCCGGCCGCTTCCCGAACCCGTCGCCGTAGCGCGGGCTCACCTCGCGCCCCTCAGCGTGCCGCACGATGGCCTCCTGCACCTCGCGGCGCTTGTAGTATCGCAGGAAGGCCGAGAGACGGACCACTGGGAGCGCATCGGGAAGCATCGACATCCGTGTACGGGGGTGCCTTAAATGGGTTTGGCCGACGTGGCCAGTGCAGAACGCAAACGTTAAGAACTTCACCGGAACCCCCTAAAGCATGGGTCTCAAGGCAGCCGCCGAGGCGATGGCGTTCTTCGGAGGAATCGCACTCTTCATTTCTGTCGCCGTTAACTACCATCACAAATCTGAAGCGAAAATATCGCCGGACCGGACGATCATCAGCATGAATCGCCACACCAGTCCGATATGGGATCCTTTCTTGCCGACGGAGAGGTTCACGTACACGCGCGACAAAGAAACCCATGGGGAAGTCTCATACACCAAGTACACCCCAAATGGCTACGAGATGATCAGAATACTCGATGGCGACGGGTTTGCTGGCTGCGATGGCGTCGCAGATATCGTCGCGCCCACGACTGCGGACAGCATCGCCAACGCGTATGCTAACCATCTATACGAAGACGCGTACCGGCGATTCTCCAAGGAGATAAAGGAACGGTGGGGCGTGGATATCTGCAAGCAAGAACCCCTCGATATCTCCCTGAGCGTGAAACCGGCGCCCTGGCCCGAGTAGGCCGGCACGTTTTTATTCTCGCATCGCACCACGTCACGCATGGCCCTCGCGCGGCTCATAATAGCGTCCGGCCGCGACAGCGACATGCGGTACGCGACAGGCCTGGACGTCGACGACCAGTTCATCTGGATCCGCCTGGGCGACGAGCGCCGGGCGAAGGAGTTCGTGATCGTCAGCCGGCTCGAGCACGCGCGCGTCCGGAAGGAGACGCGCCCCGGCGTCAAGACGGTGCTCGCGGAATCGGTCGACACGGCGGAGCTGCGGGTGGGGCGGCCGAAGAATCTCGCGGACATCGCCGTGGCGTTCCTGCGATCGTACGCCGCGGCGGAGGTAGAGGTCCCGCCGCAAACGTGGACCGTGCACGCTGACACGCTGCGCGAGCACGGCATCCGCCTGAAGATCGCCAGCCCGTTCTTCCCGCAGCGCCGCACCAAGGGCGTCCGCGAGATCGCCGCGATAAAGCGAGCCGGCCTCGTCGCAAAGAAAGCGCTGCGGCACGCGATAGACATCATCCGCCGGGCCGAGATCGACTGGAACGACACGCTCATGATCGACGGCAAGCCGCTGACGAGCGAGCGGGTGCGCGGCGAGATCGAGCGCGTGTTCCTCGCGCACGGCTGCGAAGGCGGGATGATCGTCAGCTGCGGGGAGCACAGCGCCATCCCGCACCATCACGGGAGCGGGCCGCTCCTCGCCGGCGTACCGATCATCATCGACCTGTTCCCGCGCGACCGCGACACGGGCTACCACTTCGACGTCACGCGCACGGTCGTGAAGGGCACGCCGCGCGGCGACGCGGTGAAGCTGATCGGCGCAGTGAAGCGGGCGCACGCGGAGGCGCTCGCGGTGGTCGCGCCGGGCAAGGCCGCTGGGGTGCACCGCGCGGCGGCCGAGGTGTTCGAGCGCCTTGGGTACCGGACGACGGACGACGAGGGGTTCATCCACAGCATCGGGCACGGCGTCGGTCTGGATGTGCACGAGGCGCCGCGCGTCAGCGAGAAGAGCGCCGATGCCCTCAAGCCCGGCGACGTGATCGCTGTCGAGCCGGGGCTGTACTACAAGGACATCGGCGGGGCGCGCATCGAGGACACGGTGCTCGTGACCAAGGACGGGTGCGTGAACCTGACGAACCTGCCAAAGACGTTCTTCGTGAAATGAGACCCGCGAACAAACCGGTTTTGAGACCCTCGGTGGCACGGTCAGATCGGCGATCGCGACCTTCTCAGTCAGTCCAATCGACAGTGAGCATAGGTTTCGACCTGTTGCGCGAGATAGAGAAATCCAGGACCACGCTGACGATCGTCGAAGGGCCCAACGACAAGCGCGCGCTCGAGCGAATCGGCTTCACGCGCGTCGTGCACCTCAGCGGGCCGTTGTACGGCGTCGTCGAACGCGTCGATGACGATGAAGTGCTCCTCCTCACGGACCTTGACGAGCACGGCAGGTGCCTGTACCGCCGCCTCTATCACGACCTGACGAGGCGCGGCGTGCGCGTGAACAACCGCCTGCGCCTGCTGCTGTTCCAGACGCCGGTGCGCCAGATCGAAGGGCTCGCCAGATACCTGGAGAAGATCGCTCGGCCGTTGCGATGAAAAGGTATTTAACCGACGGACCAGCCGTCCAGGCGCATGAGAGCCCTCCACGCCATGACCCTCGCCATCATCACGCTCGTGCTGCTCACGGGCTGCAGCGCACCGGATGACGGAGAGTTCCCGACACGCGGCGTCGCGGGGTACGTCCCCGCGCACTATCCGGACGCCCAGGCCGCGGACTGGGAGGCGCTCTTCGCCTCGCTACCGGAGTACGGCGGCCTGTTCGGCGCGTACGCGGAGTGGAACGACGATCCGGTAGACGGCATCCCGCGCCAGGTGCGCACCGCGTTCGGCATCAAGGGCGTCACGCCGGTGATCGCGCTCGGGTTCGAGCCCGACCGGCTGACGCAGGAGGCAGCGGACGCGTACCTCGCAGCGAACGGCGATGCGATGCGCGCTGCCGCGGTCGCCATCGCGCGCGAGTACCGCCCGCAGTACCTCGGTCTCGGGGTGGAGATCAACCGGTACGGCGAGAAGAGCCCTGCAGGGTTCGAGGATTTCGTGGCGTGGTACGCTGGGACGTACGACGCCGTCCGTGAAGCGAGCCCGGATACCGTCGTGTTCCCGATCCTCCAGCTCGAGTATCTGCGCGGTGGCGGTCGCCTGAGCGGCCGGGAGCACGCGGAGGACTGGGGATTGATCGATCGCTTCCCAGGCGACGCTATCGGGTTCACGGTGTATCCTTTCCTCGACTACGCGAGCCCGGCGGACATCCCCCAGGACTACATCACGGGGATCCGGCAACGCACGGACAAGACCGTCATCGTCACCGAGACAGGATGGCCGTCGGCGCCGTTCGCCGGCATCGACGGGAGCGAGGAGGCGCAGGCGGCGTACGCCGCGTGGATGATCGACCAGCAGCGCGCTCTTGGCATCCCCGCCGCGCTGTGGCTTCACCCGCACGACGCCAAGCTGCCCGTCGGCGGCGGGCTGTTCGACACCGTCAGCCTGAAGGGGAACGACGGCTCGCCGAAACCGGCGTTCGGGACGTGGCGTTCGGAGTGAGGCGCGCCTGGAAAGCTGCTCCGGCTCGGGACGTGGCGCGGCATACACATCGTCACCCCGGAAGAATTCCTCGACGCGGTCTAACCCTTCTTGTACTCCCGTTCGCTCAGCTCCCTGATGCGTCTCGCCTTCTTCTCGCCGATGAGCGCGACTCTCTTGAGTTCCTCATCGGTCGCGTTCACCACGTTCCGGATCGTCTTGAACTCCTCCAGGAGCGGCTTCGCGAGCTGAGACCCGATGCCGGGGAACGCGGCGATGATGTACTCCATCACCTCGTCGTCCGAGAGCGGTTTCGCGGCGTGGTACTGGAACTCCTGCCCGCCGACCTGCTCGCGGCGCGCCAAGGCGATCAGCAGCCCGGCGGTCTCGCGCGAAGAGCGCGACCACAGCAGCGGGATGTTGTACGACACCGCGATCGTCGCGAGCATGCCGCGGATCGCGTTAGGGTGCACGCGCCTGACGGCGTAGATGTCCGCCTCTCCCTCGACGATCATGACCGGCCGCGCGTACTGCCGAAGCGATCGCAACTGAGAGAGGAGCCGGCCGTCGACGATCGAATCGACGAAGTCAACGATGCGCTTGTACTCGACAACGACGCGGTCGGACACCTGGTAGTCGCCGACCGCGAGCTGCTTTAGCTCCAGCTGCACTCCGGCGTCCACGAGATCCTTCATCACCGGGCTTCCTTTCTCGCGATAATCGCCTATGACCTTCAGCGCCGCCAACTGCTCCGACACGACGCTCGCCGAGTGCTCTCTCTTCTCCGCGTGGTACGCTTGCAGGAGGTTCTTCTGCGTTTTCTGTTCCTTGCCGTCGCTCGTTCGGAACGTGCGTTTCACCGCCTTGATGGAGCGGTACATGCGATTCTCCTTGTGGTGCGCGCTCCATTTGTACCCCTCGTCACTCGTTCCGGTGGCGACGAGCACTATCACTTCGCCGCGCTCGCCGCGGCCGGTGCGGCCGCGTCGTTGCACGGTGCGGATCGCGGACGGCACCGGCTCGTAGAAGATGACGAGATCGACCTTTGGGATGTCAAGGCCTTCTTCCGCGACGCTTGTCGCGACGAGTACGGGGAACTCGCCATTCGCGAACCGGTCGAGCATCGCACGCTGCTCCTTCTGGCTCATCCCAGTGTCGCCTTTCCTCTGCTGGCCGACGAACAATTGGGCCTCGATGTTGAGCTCGCGCACCGCCTCTATGATGCGCGACGCCTGGTCGCGGTACTGCGTGAACACGATAATCTTCAAGTCGCGCGTGCGATGCGCATGCTGGAGGACGACCTTGCGCAGCTCCCGCAGTTTCGGGTGCTCAATCTTGCGCTCGAGAAGCGCGTCCACCTTGACGCTCGCCGCTTTTATGCGCACGTCGGAGACGACGTTCACGACCGCCTTGCTCTGGCCGGCAGCGGCGTGCTCGCGCAACCCTTGGAGGTACTTGGCGAGCGCGGTGAGACCCTGCG
>Ga0209211_10012513_pt1 | contig 10664 bp, 7 predicted proteins | sample RifGroA2_FD_183992 | JGI IMG/M metagenome (GOLD analysis project Ga0209211, IMG submission 183992) | Groundwater microbial communities from Rifle, Colorado, USA - Groundwater A2 (SPAdes) (version 2) | ecosystem: Environmental > Aquatic > Deep subsurface > Groundwater | place: Rifle, Colorado...
AATACCAAGTTTACAATGATTCCTACTATGAGAATATTAAGCAAGAGCCAGAAATAATTTTTGTATTGTATGTTTTCCATGTTTTGCTTCATCAGCATATATCAGCAATATCAGTATTAATCAGCGTCAAACTTTTTGTCATACAGCGAAAACGCCGATTTATGCTGATTTAGGCGGATTTATGCCGATACTTTTTTTATTATTTTATTGAATTCTTCCGCTTTTAAACTCGCGCCTCCGACCAAAGCGCCGTCTATTTCTTTATATTGTAGAAAACTTTTGGCGTTTTGGGAAGTAACGGAGCCGCCATAAAGCACCGGCAAATTGCGAATAGCAAATTGCGAATAGCAAAATTGCTTAATAAATTTAATCATTTCGAGGGCGTTTTCCGGAGTGTCGGCATTGCTATTTTTGTTGGTACTGATTGCCCAAACGGGTTCGTAGGCGATCACCAGCGCAGACTCGCGCAGACTAAACGCTCGCCTCGTCTCCGAGTCGGAGCGGGCAGACCTACGCAGACTTTTTTTATCAAACAAAAAACCGATGCCTCGTAAATCATTTTCTAATTGTTTTCTTACATAACTTTTTGCCGATTTTTTATTCCGCGTGAGTCCGCGCCTGTCCTGAGTTGCGTCGAAGGATGAAGTCCGCGTTAGTCCGCGTTCGATCGGTTCGCCGACGCAAAGAATAGGTTTGAGGTCGGCCTTCAATGTCGCTTTGATTTTTTTATTTATCATCTCATCGGTTTCGCCGAGCTTGCGGCGCTCCGAGTGACCGATGATTACATATTCTACGCCGGAACTTTTAAGCATCGTCGGTGAAACTTCGCCGGTGTAAGCGCCTTTATTTTCCCAAAAAACATTCTGGGCGCCGAAATTCAATCCTTTGTATTTTTTGTGTGAAATATCCGTTAGCCAGGGATACGGCAGACAAAGAACGATTTTAACATTTTTTTCTAACGCAACTTTTTTTTGAACGGCATTAACCAAAAGTTCGGCCTTAGAAAACCTATCAGGATTCATTTTCCAGTTTGCGACAATCAATTTTTTCATTTGTTCTATTTTACCATATTAATTTTCGCCAAGCTTCTTTATAACACCATTATATGTGTTATACTGAAAACATGGAAAATCAACCGCCATCTCAAGCCATTGTTCCGCCGCCTTCTATGCAGATAAGAAAAAATAAAAAAAGATTTATCGTACTTTCGATAATTGTTCTTTTTGTTCTTGTAATTGGTATTGCCGCAATCGCAGGATATAAAAAAGAATCTGTTAGTACGAGTCAAAATCTTCAAGACTATTATGCATTAGACGGAAAGCCCCTTGGAACTGGTTTTTATGTTGGAAAACCATCTCCAGTAGTTATGAGCATTGTGCATTATTATAATCAATCTAGAGATATCCTTGTTTCTGATGTACTTACGCAAGCAAAAAAAGATCTTGGTAAAGATTTAGGTAACGCGCTAAGGCCTTTCGCTTTTTTGCCTGAGTTTGGGAAGCTTTACTTCGTGAGCAGTGATATGGGTTCAAGTGATGAAGTGTTATTTGGCTATGATTTGCAAGCTCGCTTATTTTTTCCCTCAAAACTTCAATCTTATCTCAATGATTCCATCAGTCACACAACGCTCGTTTTTTCGTCTAATCGCCGGTATGTGTTGTTTCCAAGAGGAGAGAGCAAGTTATACAAAAAATATTTAACAGGTCTTCCGCTCGTTGCTTGGGACCTCAGCGATGATTCTGTAAAGCGTGTTGTTTCGTCCTCTGGTTCTGGCTTGCATTTACTTCCAGAATTTGATCTTACTGCGTTCTATTGGCTCGATAACCACACAATAGCCATTACTGTTTCATCTTCTATCGACAAAAAAACTTTGTCATATGCATGGGACGTTGAAACAGACTCCGTACAGCCAAGGAAGGAGTTTGGTATTATTGATAATGAGACTTCCCCTAAACTTGCGCAGATAGATGAAGTTGGGAATCTTACTATTCTTATCTCTGACTTGCGTACGGTGTGCAATTTTAAGAAGGATGCAACGCTCTATCTATATCCGAATAAGTATTTTGGTAGTCCTCATACTGTTGTTATCGCGGCAAATCTCGAAGAGAACCCCTGTTTGTATAATCAGGAGCATGGCGTATTTCACCCTAAAAAATCACCGAATAAGTTGGCAGACTCTCCCTCCTCTGATTTTGGGATAACTAATGAAGTTATAGACAGCCCCATATCATTCGCTGTCGATTCTAGTGACGGAAAACAGTATGACAAACTTTATCTATTAAGAATTTATGATGGCAAAATCGCGCATATAATTCTTAAAAATAGCTATCTAAAGTCTCAGTGTAGTACATGGAATACATGTTCTTTTGCGGCGTGGATGGTTGATAGCAGTACAATCCAATATCAAGCGTACGATGCTTCTCGAAAGTTTATTGAAACTAGGCAAGTTGTCATTCCTGATACTGTTTTTGAATGATAAAACGGATGTGTCCGAAAATGCACGCTATTCAACTGTCACCGACTTCGCCAGATTTCTCGGGCGGTCAACTCGCCCAAGGCGGGCAGGCATTCAAACTTATTCCACTGTAACGCTTTTCGCTAAGTTCCGCGGCCTATCCACATCAAGCCCTTTCATGACTCCGAAATGATACGCGAAAAGCTGAAGCGGTATGACGGACAAAATCGGCGTCAGCATTTCCAAAGTTTTCGGAATGAAAATAACATCGTCGGCGACTTCGCCTATTTTTTTATCGCCTTCGGTGGCGATGGCGAGAATAGGCCCTCCGCGCGCTTTGACTTCCTCCATATTGGAAACTGTTTTCTCATAAACAGAATCTTGCGGCGCTATGAAAACGCAGGGGAAATTTTTATCAATCAAAGCAATTGGTCCGTGCTTCATTTCCCCTGCCGGATAACCTTCAGAGTGAACATATGAAATTTCTTTAAGTTTGATGTCTCCTTCAAGCGCAATGGGATAATTATATTTTCTTCCCAAATACAAGAAATTCTCGTATTTGCCGTATTTTCCCGCCAAATCTCGAATTTGTTCATTCAATTCCAATGTCTTATTCATTAAATCTGGTATTTGGATTAACTCGCCGATAATCCGCTTGCCGGTTACCAATGACATATTCCGCTGTCTTCCCAAAAATAATGTTAAAAGAACCATTGTTGCCAACTGGGACATAAAAGCCTTTGTTGAAGCAACCGCGATTTCCGGACCGGCGTGAGTATAAATTCCCGCGGCGGTTTCGCGCGCGATACTTGAACCGACAACGTTTACAACCCCCAAAGTAAGCAGCCCGTGGTGCTTTGCCTCGCGAACCGCCGCTAAAGTATCCGCAGTTTCACCGGATTGGCTGATTACCAACAAGGCGGTTTTTGGATTGAAAGCGGCTTTTCGGTATCGCAACTCTGAACCGTATTCAACTTCAACGGGCAATCCTGCGTATTCTTCAATCATATATTCTCCGCACATACCGGCGTATCGCGCCGTCCCGCAGGCGGAAATAATCAAGCGTTCTATCCCGCGCAATTCTTTTTCCACGCTTTCCAAGCCGCCCAGCTTAGCCATTCCTTCTTCAGGAATCAAACGGCCGCGAATTGAATTTCTAATCGCTTCAGGCCCTTCAAAAATTTCTTTCAGCATAAAATGCGGGTAGCCGTCTTTCTTCGCCAGTTCGGGAGACCAATCTATTAGGTGCGTTTCCTTTTCGCGGTGGTTCATATCAAGGTCGAAAACTTTGTGGCTTGAAGGAGTCATAACCGCCATTTCGCCGTCGTCCAGATAGACAACGTTCTTTGTGTGCTTCAAAACAGCCGCCGCGTCTGAAGCGACTATATATTCTCCGTCTCCGAGCCCGATTAAAAGCGGGCTGAAATTGCGCGCGGCAATCAGCGTGCGCGGTTCATTTGAATTAACGACAACAAGCCCGTATGTGCCATGAACTTTTTTAAGCGCGGCGCGCACGGCTTCCTGAAAAGAAAGCGTTTTGATATCCTTGTTAAACTTAGTGTCAATCCTGAGCTTTGTCGAAGGGTTGATTTCCTCCTCTATCAAATGCGCGACAGTTTCCGTGTCCGTTTCGGAGCTGAACTTGTGCCCTTTTTCCGAAAGTTCTTTTTTCAACTCTTTATAATTCTCTATGATGCCGTTGTGCGCCACCCAAATTTTTCCGGCGCAATCGGAATGAGGATGCGCGTTCGCCTCGGTCACGCCTCCGTGGGTCGCCCAGCGCGAATGAATTATTCCGAGTTTCCCGGGAAAATTCCTGCCGCTTATTTTATCAGCCAGCGCTGAAACTTTCCCCACGGCTTTTTCGCTGTGGACTTTTTTATCGTCGCCAACAATCGCAAAACCGGCGGAGTCATATCCCCTGTATTCGAGATTTTTGATTCCCTCCATTAAGATCGGGAGAGCGTCTTCTTTCCCTATGTATCCGACAATGCCACACATGAAAATTAGTTAAAAGTTTAAAGTTATAAGATTAAAAAACGATTTATAACAACGAAAGGATGACTTTGGCCAGTTTTTTCTGGCTGTGCCTTATAAGCCCGCCCGAATCGAGCAAGTCTGCCAAAATATATTTCGGCTCTTTGTTTTTCAAATTTAGCCCTTCAACGCTCACTAATTCTGCCTGCTCCTTTTTGTATTTTTTGAGAACCGACGACGCCGGTTTCTTGTTGTTGAAAATAGCGTAATCCAGAACTTTTTTGCCAAGATATTCTTCAATCTTTTCAACGAAATCTTTTCCGGAAAATCCGTTCGTTTCGCCAAACTTAGTCATCGTATTGGCGATGTAAACTTTTTTTGCTTTTGAAGCTCTTATCGCTTCTGGAACGCCTTTTACCAGAAGATTCGGTATGACGCTCGTGTAAATGTCGCCCGGTCCGATAATTATCAAATCGGCGTGGTGAAGCACTCTTTTGACGCTCGGGTTCATCTTGGCTTCCGGCTGCAGCCATATTTTCTTGATGGGCACTCTCGTAGAACTTTTTGGAACATCTATCTGCGTTTCGCCGCGGAGCATTCTGCCATCTTCCAATTCGGCGTAAAGCCGGACATCATCGAGCGTTACCGGAACAACTTCGCCGTTGACATTCAAAATAATCGAGGCCTCGCGAAGAGCCAGCGTGAAATCGCCGGTAATTTTTTCAAGCGCGGTCAAAAAAAGATTGCCGAAATTATGGCCGTGCAATCCGCCTTCGTTGAAGCGATAACTAAAAAGCTCACGGAGAATACTTTCAGAATCTGACAATGCCACCAAAGATTGCCGCACACTGCCGGGAGGCAGAACGCCGTATTGGTCGCGAAGCATCCCCGTTGAACCGCCATCGTCCGCCATGCTGACAATGACACTAAGATGAAGCGGATATTTTTTAAGCGCGCTAAGAACGGTAAATGTCCCCGTCCCGCCCCCTATTACAACCACGTGTTTCATGTTTGTTTATACCTTATACGTACGCTTACAAGTATCGTAGATTAAAAGGCAAAAGGCAATAATAACAGGTATATTCTTAAAAAACGGGTTGTGGATAACCTTGACTTGAGAATAGTATGAGGTGTATAATGTTGCTGTACTCGTGAAGCGCAAGCTTTATTCGGCTAAACCATTTGGCATACGCCGAAAGCGAGTACGACAAAGAAGACCGTCGATTAGATGGTCTTTTTTGTTTGTTTATCCTTCCTTTTCCAAACACTAAGGAAAGTGATATTCCCATTTCCAATCCTTCTCAGAACCACAGAAACTATGGTTTTCTGTTGCCCGACAATTTCTCTTAATTCCCAAATTTCGAAATATTTTCCTAGAGGTTTAGAATATTGTTGTTTTTTATATTCATGTATTTTCGTCGCATTCTTGACTACAGGTATTACGAGAGGAAGTAGCCCTAATTTATACGATTGCTCTTTAATATTTCTAGCTTTTCCGAAACTGTCATAGCGAAGATGATAGAATCCTTTTGAATTAAATATCACATTTTCATTCAGAATAGGACAATGCACACTTCCTATGGTTTTATACCAAGCTCGTTTCTCTCGAAGGAATTCTTGAAAATTAGGATTACTCGTCATTCTTGAATTTTACCTCAAAAGTCCCCAAAATCAACTGCGTAAACCGACGCATTTAATTAAAAAAGCGGCTGTGGATAATTTTATGAGCAGGTAATCTACATCATCGCGTCTTTGGCGCGGTGAACATCTGTAAACTGCGGAGAAATTTATCTACATCTATCCGAGATTTGAAGTAGTAGCGCGCCGCGCTTGAAGGCATCTTTCCAACTCGTATCGTGATGCCGCCATGAAGCATGCGGAAGGCATTCTCATCCGTCAGTCCATCGCCAATGTAAACCGGAATGGCGGCGTTGTGTTTTCTTAACGCACGGAACATTTCGCGCGCGCAATGGCCCTTTGTCCGCGAAATGTTAGGCATAATGTCAAATGTGTAAAGGTCATTTATTGCGCTGACGCCGTCGCGATGATTCTCGGCGATAATCTCGCGCGCTTCATTTACAAACGACACAACCTGATTCGGGCTAAGTGAGCGGTAATGGACTGCATAACTCATCCCCTTATCTTCAATGCTAACTCGCGGGTAGCGAGCCGCAACCTTTGCCAATTTATGTTTCGCGCGTTGAAAAACACTCATAGTCCGCGCCGGTATTATGAACGAGTTTGACTTTCGCGAACGAGCCATAAAAGTTTCTATGCCGTGCGACCCGGCGTAAGAAATGCCGCCGACGCAGACGCGATTGCGAATGTCGGCAAGCGAACGGCCGCTAATCACCGCTACGGGCATCTGCTTCGCGATAGAAGCAAGCACAGAACGCAGCTTGGGCGATATTGCCGCTTTACGATAGTTGGCCACGATTGACGCAAGAGTGCCGTCAAAATCGAGCATGAGCACGCAACCGTTTTTCTTAACGCGCCCTAAAATCAAATCCTTGTGCTTATTCGCGTCCCTCATGCTATTTAAGTTGTGAAAGCGTTTTAATGAGTTCAGCCGACCAGCGGTATATGTTGTAATCGCGAACCGAAGCACGCATAGATTTCATACGATGATGCTGTTCAGACTTGGACATGGTAAGTGCCGCGTACAGCGCGGAAGAAGTTTCCTCCGCGCTGTACGGATTAATAAGGATGGCTCCCTTGAGATCCCGCGACGCTCCGGCGAACTGGCTTAAAACGAGTACCCCCGATTCGTTGCTGCGCGCGGCCACGAACTCTTTCGCAACCAAGTTCATGCCGTCGTGCAAAGAAGTGACCAGACAAACGTTCGCAAGCTGGTAAAGATTTATAAGCTCGTCATGCGAATAGTTCCTTTTTTCCAGTACGACGGGCCGCCACTCTTTCGTGCCGAACTTTTTATTGATGCGCTCCGCCTCCCCGGTCACTTGGGCGGCATATTCTTTATATTTCTCCACGGTCTCGCGAGTCGGCGCGGCGATTTGCAACATCGTAAGATTGCCCTTGTATTCAGGATAGGTGTCCAGCAGAAATTCAATTCCCTTGAACCTCTCAAGTATTCCCTTTGTGTAATCAAGCCTGTCCACGCCGAGCACCAGATGCCTGCTTCTGATGCCAAGAATATCCAGCGCGCTTTCCCTGGGTTCTTCATGCGTTTCGGCGCCGCCCGGAAACGCGATTGAGATGGGAAACGGCCGTATCAGCGTGCGATATTCGTTTCTGTATATTGAATACTGCTCGTAGTCTATGCGCGATTCAATTTCCTTTCCAACCGTGTCAATGAAATTGTTGCAGTATTGCTGTGTATGGAATCCGATGAGGTCCGCCCCGAGCATGCCTTGCAGAAGCTCTTTCCGCCACGGACAAATGCTGAACTGCTCCGCGCTTGGCCACGGAATATGCCAGAACAGCGATACTTGAGCATCAGGACGGCTTTTCTTTATGAGTTCCGGTAGAAGCGCGAAGTGGTAGTCCTGAACGAGAATAATCGGTTGTTCGATATTGCGTATCTCGCGAAGAATGGTTTTCGCGAACAGCCCGTTGACTTTGCGATACTCCCGCCAATCTTCGGCGCGAAAAAGAGGACGTACATGAGCCATGTGACACAGCGGCCAAAGCGCTTCGTTTGAAACACCTTTGTAATATCCATTCACCTCTTTCGGCGTAAGCCAAACGCGCTTTAATGTGTATTTTGGCTCATCCGGAGGCACGGCTATTTTGTCATCAGCATCCACAACCGCCCTATCTGCGTCTCCGCCGCCGTAGGCAATCCACATTCCTCCACATGCTTCCATTACCGATTCAAGCGCCGTCACGGCGCCGCCTGCCGGAATAGACCATTTTATACCATCTTCGGTTTTCGTGTGCACGTATGGCTCGCGATTTGAAACGACAAAGATGGGACGATTTTTTAGATACATCCTTATAAATTCTTTTAGACGCTCCGCGGTCCACGGCGAGTCAATTTTTTCAAGGCGCATGCGCGCTTCCTCGCTTGCCGCATGGCGCGCTTGACGCAAGCTTCTCATTACTTTTGAGATTTCCCCCGCGAGCGGTTCAAAGAGGCTTGAGCCGGGCACGGCATCAGTTCCAAAATGGCCCTTGCGTGCCGCCTGCAGGGACGCGACCATTCTTTTGATGGCTCTGTAAAAAACCCATCTGATAAGGATGAATATCGCGATGGCAAATATCAAAATTTGAAAAAACCATCGGTTTAGATTGTCATGCCAAACATTCGATATACTTTCTTCTATATAAGCGGCGTTCTGCGCAACGGCGAGCGCGCCGACGACGCGCCCGTTTTCATGAAGCGGCGTCACATGCACATAGTACGTACTACCGGCGTGGCGCACGAATTCACCGCGCGCCTCGTCGCTGTCCATGACCGTCGCCACCAGTGTGTCGTCGTCAGGAACTGGCATGTTTTTTGAAGTCGCGACGGCAACCCCGAAATTATCAAACACCCCGAGTCCCGCAAGACGCTCGCTGCTCGTGAATTTGTCTATTAGCCGCCGCATCGTACTCGTCGCACGGATGTTATATGAAGGCTCTATGCTCTCCGAAAGACTTTCGGCAAGTATCTGGCTGCGAGACTGCAGGCGCGACGCAAGTTCAAGCTGTTCCTGATTCGCCTGGTTCAACGCGAAAAGCCCGATAATCAGGCTTATGGCGAGAATAACGCCGCAGATAATGAGAAGAATCTGTCGCATCGGAGTAATGATACCCTTGTCATCGGTTTGGTTCAACCGAAAAACCACGCGATTGCGGGATGAGGGAAATTTGTTTGTACCGCCAACCGGATTCGAACCGGTGTTTCGTGGATGAGAACCACGTGTCCTAGGCCGGACTAGACGATGGCGGCATACTTTATTTCATTCAAATGATAGCTACAAATTTTGTGCGGGGCAAGAAGCTAAAAGATTATTCGGGGAGGCATCGGTCTTTGCGAGCGAAGCGAAGTCATCGCTACGTCTCGCTACGTGAGATCTTGCGAAGCTATGACGAGATCTGGCGTAGCCATGACAATCCCAAATTTGGAGATTGCCACGCTCATGGTGGAGCTCGCAATGACAGTAATTAGTTAATAGTTATAAGTTATTGGTTATCTGTCGCCCTAATCGCTTCCACAACTTTCTCAAGTTCCATCGCGTGCGAACCTTTTACCAAAATCAAATCGCCTTTCTTTATAAGATTTTGCACGGCTTCAATCGCTTCGTCCGCGCTATCAAAACTTTTTATACTCTTTTTGGACAATCCGTTTTTCCTGGCGGATTCTGCCATAAGTTTTCCGGCAACACCGACAGTTACGAGAACTTTGACGAATTGCGCGGCAATCTTGCCGATCCGCTCGTGGGCTTCCATCGAATACTCACCCAATTCGAGCATATCCCCCAGCACCGCCACTTTTCTTTTGCCGGGCAAGTCGCGCAAAGTTTCCAGCGCTTCCCGCGTCGAAAGCGGGCTGGCGTTATAAGAACTATCTATAATTGACGCTCCCTTTATTCCTTGAAGAAGCTCCATTCTGCCCGGAGCGGGCTTATAGGTTTTCAAAGCCTCGGAAATTTTAATCAGGTTGATGCCGAAAATTAAACCGACTGTCGCCGCCGCGCCCGCGGCGTACGCCTGAACTCTGCCGATAGCTCCGTTTATTTTAACGGGCACCGAACTGCCTCCGTATTCCATTTTAAATGAGATACCCGCGGGTTTTCCCTCTTCAACGGCATTTCCGAAATTCATAATCCGTGTTTCCGCGCCTTTTTGAAAACCGAATGTTACGACATGCGCGCGTGTTCTGTCTTTGAGCGACATAACCGTTTCGTCGTCGTAATTCAAAATGGCGAAACCGGCCGACGGAAGTTGTTCTATGAGCCTTGATTTTTCGCGCGCCACTTCCTGCGGCCCCGCGAAAAATTCCACGTGCGCCGGCACGTCGCCAACGGCCGTGATAACGCTGATGTTCGGCCGCGCTACTTCAAGGAGCTCTTTCAGATTGCCGGGTTTGTCCGCGCCGTATTCCAAAACGAGAATCTCCGGATAGTCGCGCTTCTTTTTAACCAAATTAAACAGCCCGACGAAAATTACCTTGAGCCAAAAAAATGTTTTTCCGACTTTCTTTTCGCCGGCCGGCGTATCGCGGCCGACAAGTTCCAATTCTTCTTCCGGAAAATCTCCGATAATTGTTATCGGCAAACCCAATTCG
>Ga0209211_10012514_pt1 | contig 10664 bp, 7 predicted proteins | sample RifGroA2_FD_183992 | JGI IMG/M metagenome (GOLD analysis project Ga0209211, IMG submission 183992) | Groundwater microbial communities from Rifle, Colorado, USA - Groundwater A2 (SPAdes) (version 2) | ecosystem: Environmental > Aquatic > Deep subsurface > Groundwater | place: Rifle, Colorado...
GGATATCCGGCCGGGTGGAAAGGCTTTATGCCAACATCGGCGATGTGGTCAAAAAAGGCCAGCTCATTGCCCGGCTCGAGCAGGAAGATCTGAAGGCCAAGGTCAACGAGGCCAGGATGAACCTCCGGGTCGTGGAGGCCAATCTCGAGCTGGCCCGGAAGAATCTGACCCGGATGGAAAACCTCTTTGCCAAGGATTTCGTAGCCCGCGACAAGGTGGATGTGGCGGAGAAAGACTACAAGGCCGCCCAGGCCCAGGCCGACCAAGTCAGAGAAATGATCCGCTTTAACACCACCCAGCTTTCCTACGCAGACATCCACGCCCCCATCGACGGGGTGATCGCCTCGGTCGCCACCCAGCAGGGGGAGACGGTTTCCGCCACCGCCCAGAACGTGCCGACTTTTGTCTCCATCGTCGATCTGAACCGGCTTGAGGTTTACGCCTATGTTGACGAAACCGACATCGGCAAGATCAGGCCGGGCCTGGAGGCAAGCTTTTCGGTGGATTCCTTTCCGGAAACCGAATTCAAGGGCACCGTCTCCGCCATCTATCCCAAGGCTACCATCCAGGACAACGTGGTCTACTACATCACGGTCATTTCCATCGAAAATCCGGAAGGCAAGCTCAAACCGGACATGACCGTGAACGCCACCCTTTATTTGAACAAACGGAGCGCGGTCCTCACGGTCCCCAACCAGGCCATCGGTCGGGAGGGCGGCAGAAAGGTGGTCCGGGTTATGGAAAACGGCAAGGGTGTGGCGAGAACGATCAAGACCGGCTGGAAAGACGGCCAGTACACCGAGGTGGTTGAAGGGGTGCGGGAAGGCGAACTGGTTATCACCGGCACCGGCGAGCAGGAAGCCGGGAAAAAATAACAGGAGGTTGGAAACAATGATTGAGTTGCGGAACATAACCAAGACATACAACAAGGACGGCGGGGCCGAGGTCAAGGTGCTTCAGGGCATCAACCTCGCCATAGGCCGGGGCGAGTTCGTCTCGATCATGGCGCCCTCGGGCATGGGCAAGTCGACGATGATGAACATCATCGGCTGCCTGGACCAGCCCACCTCCGGCGAATATCTCCTGGACGGGATCGAGGTGGCCGGGATGAACGATGACGATCTCTCCAGCATCAGAAACAAGAAGATCGGCTTTGTCTTCCAGTCCTTCAACCTGCTGCCCAGAACCACGGCGTTGGAAAATGTCGAGCTGCCCCTGATCTACTCCCCGGACGATCTCGATATCAAGGCCAAAGCCATGGGTGCCCTTGAGGCCGTGGGCCTGGGCGACCGGGTCGGCCACCAGCCCTCGGAACTTTCCGGCGGGCAGCAGCAGCGGGTCGCCATCGCCAGGGCGCTGGTCAATGATCCGGCCCTGATTCTGGCCGATGAACCGACCGGTAATCTCGATTCCGCCTCCAGTCAGGAGGTGATGGCCATCTTCAAGAAACTCCACTCAGACGGCCGCACCGTTATCCTCGTTACCCACGAGCCGGAGGTGGCGGCGCAGGCCGACCGGATCATCCGGATGAAAGACGGCCAGGTAGTAAGCGATGAAAGGAGGGCCAACTGATGAAGACCTCCAGAATCATCGGCCTCGCCTTCAGCGGGCTTGCCAAACAAAAGATGCGGACCTTTTTGATGATGCTCGGCATCGTGATCGGGGTCGCCACCCTGACCGTCATCATCTCCCTGACCAAGGGCGCGCAGCACAAGGTCATGCAGGGAATCAAGAACTTCGGGGCCAACTCGGTCATGGCCTCGGCCGGCGGCGGCAGGATGTTCGGCCCCCCGGACGGCAGCACCGTCACCCTGACCATGGCTGATGCCGAGGCCATGCAAGCCTCGATCAAAGGCATCAAGCATATTGCCCCCTTCACCATGCACGTTGCCCAGACTGTGGTCGCCGGCAGCAAAAACACCGAGGCTGCGGTGTTCGGGGTCACCCCGGAGTTTGCCGACGCCTGGCAGTGGTTTGCCGAAAAGGGGGATTTCATCAGCGACGAAGACGTCTCGGGACTTAGCAAAAATTGCGTCCTCGGTCAGACCGTGGTCAGGGAGCTCTTTGGCGATCAGGACCCCATCGGCGAGACCGTGCGGCTGAACAACACCAACTTCACGGTGGTCGGGGTGCTGAGCAAGCGCGGCGCCAGCCCGCACGGGATGGACATGGATAACCGGGTGGTGGTGCCGCTTTCCACCGCGATGCGCAGGCTTTATAACACCACCGCCCTCGGCATGATCCGGCTTTATGTGGATGACCCGGACCGCCTTGACGAGGTCAGCGCCTCGGTGACCGCGATCCTCAGGGAGCGCCACCACATCACCCCGCCCCAGGAGGATGACTTCCGGGTGACCAACTCCATGGCCATGGCGGGAACCGTCAAGGGGGTCTCCAAAACCCTGACCACCTTCCTGCTGCTCCTGGCCTCGATCTCGCTGGTCGTGGGCGGCCTGGTCATCGCCAACATCATGCTGATCTCGGTGAATGAACGGAAGAAGGAGATCGGCATCCGCCGGGCCTTCGGCGCCAAGGCCAGGGACATCCGCCAGCAATTCCTGGGCGAGGCCCTGATCGTCACCCTCTGCGGCGGCATCGGCGGCACGATCCTGGGGATTGCTATCTCCCTGGCCATCGCCGGGATTAAAAAGATGCCCGCCGTGCTTTCCTGGGAACCATTTGTCCTGGCCATCGTCTTTTCCGCCGCAGTCGGAATCGTTGCCGGTCTGCAACCGGCGAGAAAAGCGGCGGGGTTGGACCCGGTAAATGCGATTAAAGGGTAGGTTTGCGGGCATGTTGGTATCTCAATCCGTCAACGGGGAGACATCGGCAAGGAACCGTTCCGGACCGAAGGATACTCTCCCCTCATGGTCGGCACTGCTGCCGACGATTGACACTCGGCGGACATCCTGTCCGCCTCCGAGGCGTCTGCTGCCCGGTCCGGAACTCACTTCGTCGGAATTGAACCATTACCATCAGTCCGTAGGTCGGGTAGAGCAACGCGAAACCCGACACAGCTCGGCATTGTCTTTGGAACTTGCTGGAAAACGACGACGTTTTTTCGAGGTGTTGGCGGCAGACGTTGTCGGGTTTCGCTTCGCTCTACCCGACCTACCCTTGAATTTACTGGAATAATAAACACATGCGCATGAGCAGCCCGATGACAGGTAAGCGAGCCTGCGAGACTCCAACGCAGAGGTGGTGCTGCTGGACAGTTACCAGATGAAACTTGTCAAGGGCACCCGCATCGCGCTGAAGACCCTGTTCATCCACAAGGTGCGGACCGGTCTGGCCACCTTGGGCATCATCATCGGCGTCTGCTCGGTGATCGTGATGGTGGCCATCGGCGATGGAGCCGAGCGCCAGGTGCTGGCGAAAATCCAGGCCATGGGCACCGATCTGGTCATGGTCACCGCCGGCCAGGTCAAAATCATTGCCGGACGCCCGCGGCAGACCGGCAACGTCGCCAGCCTTACCCTGAAGGATCTCCGGGCGCTTGCGGAGGAGGCGCGTTCGATCAAAAATCTTGCCCCGGCCCAGGGCAGAAAGATGCTGGTCAAGTACGGCGCTCTCAGCAGTTCCACGACCATCACCGGCACCAGCGAAGCAATGGTGGCGATCAGGGGGCTGGCCATGGCGCAGGGGAGGTTTTTCACCGAGGAGGAGGACCGCGCCAGACAGCGGGTCGCGGTAATCGGCGCCAGCGTCGCCCACAACCTCTTCGCCGGCCGTAACCCGGTGGGGGAAGAGATCCGGATCGGCAAGGTGTCGTTTACGGTCGTCGGGCTGCTGACGGGAAAGGGCACCGACCTGGCCGGCGGCGATCAGGACGACGTGATCTACATCCCCATCCAGACCGGCCTGCGGCGGCTGTTCAACCTCACTTATATCAACAACATCTTTGTCCAGGCGACAAGCGCCGAGAGCATCGAAGCGGCGGTGGCGGAAATCCGGGAGATCCTGCGCGAGAAGCACCGGCTGCGGGAAAAGCCAGACGACTTCACGATCCAGAGCCAGACCGAGATCGTGGCCGCGGAAAAGGAAACCAGCCAGGCCTTTACCAATCTTCTGGGGGCGGTGGCCGGCATCTCCCTGCTGGTGGGCGGGGTCGGCATCCTCGCGGTCATGCTGATCTCAATCAAGGAACGGACCCGCGAAATCGGGGTCCGCAGGGCGGTGGGGGCGCAAAGAAAAGACATCCTCCTTCAGTTTCTGGTGGAGTCCTTCGTCTTAAGCGTCAGCGGTGGCCTGGTCGGTATTGTCCTTGGGGTGGCGCTGTCCCTCGGCGCCTCCTTTTTCACCGGCTGGCCCATGACCCTGCCGCTTGCGGCCATGCTCATTTCATTTTGCTTTTCCGCCCTGGTCGGCGTCCTGTTCGGCGTCTATCCGGCGGTCAAGGCCGCGCGTCTCGACCCTATCGAGGCCCTGAAAGCGGAATAAAACGGGGACACCCTGGCGGCAGGGGTCTCATCAGGGCGCAGTTCATGACCGGAAGGGCACTCAACAGTTAATGAATAAACGGGAAATACGGGAAATGACCATACTTTTCCCTTACTTTTTCGCCGGGTAGCACCCCCATCTTTTACCCATCGGCCTAGGAAAACCATCCGGCCATTTTGGTCTGCTATGAGCCTCCTCCCGAATTTTTTTGGTGAACCAACTGGAGCAGGAGAAGCTCAACAACCGGGGCGGCTGGTTGGTGGAGTACCTGACCAGACATGACTTGGTCGTGCTCGATGAACTTGGCTACCTGCCGTTCTCCAAGCCCGGCGGGCAACTCCTGTTCCATCTGATCTCCAAACTCTACGAGCGGACCTCGATGCTATGCACGGGCATATAAAAACCACGGGGATACGATCTTAAGTACTTTTTATTGGCAGTAGTCTGTTGGTCAGGAAGGTACAGCCCATGTGGAAGGCATAACTTGCGGGGATAAGAAGCAGGCAATATCCGGCAAAGTAGAGCCAGATATGTTCTTGACCGGCTACGAAACCATAGTTCAACATGAATGGCATGTGCAGCAGGTATATCTCAAACGAAATAGTCCCCAGCCAGGAAAGCGTCTTTATCCGGTATCCATGAGAATCTATCCAGAAAATCAGCAGAGTCAGCAGGATGATGAGCTGGGGTGTTTGCAGCTGATCACTGGCTAAATAGATTAATATGGACGTGAGCAGAAGAGCGGTGAACATCATCGATGCTTGTCGGCCGCTGAATCTACGCAACCAGTCCAGACATCGTTCACCATAGAGAGTAGCCGTAACCGACAGGGGAAAAACAATCGTAAAACTTGCTCCATAAAAATACTTCGTCCGCAGCACAGGTATTCTGCCCAATATCGTTATCGCTGCTCCGATAACCGCCATCATGGCCATAATCTTCAGCCACCCTGGGCTGCTGAGTTGGCTGCACAGGAAGAAAACGACATATAGAAAGAGGATATAGGACACAAACCAAGTCGCTGGGTTAGGAGACTGCAGGCTGATAATCCCGGCAAAATTGAGCAACACCTCAAGCACGGGATATGTCTTGTTAAGAAGGTAGGCGTCGAGACAATAAAACAGAGCTGCCGACAGCCACAGAGGCATGAGCAGTTTACGGACACGTTTGTAGAGAAAGGATGAGTGGCAGGGGGCAAGGCGGTAGGTCTTGGTCAGGCCAACCGCAGAAAGGTACAGGAAGATGACTACGGCAATAATGCCAGTATACTCGAATGGTTGTTTTCCTGCGATACCGAACATGCACAGATGCCCGATCAGTAACAGAATTACCGCCAATCCGCGCAGCGCATCAGTCGTTGCTTTGGTGAAGTATTCTTGCTCATTGGTTTTATGCACGAATATTTTCTCTTACGGTAACATTGAAGTCATTTCAGCTGTTCTTCCTCAAAATCTGGCAAATTAGGGCAAATTAGGCAAATTAGGGACACTGCCCAATTTCTTTCCTTGGCCGTCCCACATTTCTGGGTTTCAAGGACTGATTCAATTCAACTTCCAGTTTCTCGATATAATTTTCCGAACCAAATGGCCGGCCAGTGCGGGTTGCTTTCCGGATCTCCTCATCCGCCTCTTCCTCTTCGTTCTGGACGAACTCACAATAAGCTGCTCTTTCCGATGGGGCGAGCCATGTGGTGCCGTCCAGCACTTCATCGTACGCTTCGGTCAAATGCGCCTTGGCGCTGGACCAGCGAGGTTTCCGCCTCCGGCACGACCAGCAGGTGGATGTGGTTGTCCATCAGGCAATAGGCCCAAATCTGCAAAGTGTGTTTGTCGGCATAGCCCATCAGGAGGTTCAGGTAGGTCTGCCGGTCTTCGTCGTCAAAAAAGACCGTGGCGCGGTTATTGCTATGAGGCCGGCCCGGCAACAAGGCTCTTTTTCCGATTGTGCTCGTAACGCATCTGCAGGATCTCGACCAGGAGGGCGAAGCCCATGGGCAGGTAGATATAGCCCTTGGGCACATGCTTGTGCAGCCCTTCCATGAAGATGGTTACCCCGATGGTGATCAGAAAGGAGAGGGCGAGAATCTTGATGGCCGGATGCTGGAGGATGAACTCGCCGATGGTCCGGGCAAAAAAGAGGATGGCCACGAAGGAAACCACCACCGAACTGATGATGATCCAGACCTGATCGGTCAGGCCGATGGCGGTGATCACCGAGTCGATGGAAAAAACGATGTCCAGCAGAACGATCTGGCTGATGATCGCGGCAAAGCCGCCCATGACCATGCCGGGGCCGCCCCCTTCCTCCTTGGCCTCCACCGTGTGATGGATCTCTTTCACCGCCTTGAAAAGCAGGAACAGGCCGCCGGAGATCAGGATCAGATCCCGGACGGAAAAATCAAAGAGGACGGTGTTGGTGAGATTGGTCAGGCTGAGCAGCGCCATCAACACGCCGATCCTGGCCAGCAGGGCGAAGGCCAGCCCGGCCAGCCGGGCGGAGTCGCGCTTTTCTGCGGGCAAGCGGCCGACAAAGATCGAGATGACCAGGATGTTGTCCACCCCGAGAACCAGTTCCAGCCCGATCAGCAGGGCGAGTAACGCCAGTGCGTCTCCCATGATGTTAATCCTTTGCAAACAGAGAATGGAGGGCCGAAGCAGGTGTCCGGCCGGATTGCCGCGCCCCGGTGGTGGCGGAGGCCAAGCCTTGTTTTTACAACAGCATTTGTAGCCTGTTTGCCGAATAAATACAACTCATCTCGCCCAGACCTATGCGGGCCATGCCTTCTCTTCGCTGATTTTTTTCAAAAAAAAGATCATGGGAGGCCATGAGTGGAGTAAAGTATCAAGATAGGGATGGGAGAGTGGCTGCCGCGCCAGGGCTGCCTTGGACCACAGGCTGTCCCTGGTATTCTGTCGCATAATGGAGGTGTTGGCATGGCTGACCCGCATTCAGGAAAAGATCGCAACCCTGCCGGCAATTCGCTCCTCAACCCCCGCCACCGTTATATTCTGCACGTCATCCTCGGTTATGCCGTCTTCGGGTCACTGTGGATTTTTCTCTCCGATATCCTGCTCTCTGCCCTGGTTGATATAACGGCGATTTATTGGCTGTCCACGGCCAAGGGGTTGCTTTTTATCGTGGTGACCACCTTGCTGCTCGCCATCGCCCTGCGCGGCGTACCCGGAGAAGTGGCCTCCCAGCCGGTCGTGCCCCGGCTGGAATTGCTGCTGGCCGCCTCGCCGGGAAGGCGGGTCTGGCTGTACGGCTTCGCCGCGGCGGTAACTGTGGCCATGCTGCTGGTGCGTGCCGGCATCGCGGTATCGTTTGGCGAGCAGCCGCTCTTGAACCTTTTAATGTTTCCCATCATCCTTTCGGCCATGGCGGGCGGTCTTGGACCCGGTCTGGTCGCCACCGTGCTCGCCGCCCTGGGCGCGGCCCGCTGCATCCCTCCGGCCGGCAGTTTTTTGATCGGCCAGCCCCACGACTTTTTCCAGTGGAGTTTTTTTGTCGCCAGCGGCGTGCTGGTCAGCATCCTTGCCGAGATGCTGCATCGGCTGCGGCGGCATGGCGAAGCGAGCCTCCAGCTCCAGGGGGTGACCCTGGCCAGCATAGGCGACGGAGTGATCACCACCGACACCCGGGGGCGGATCACCTTCCTCAACCCCGCGGCGGAGCGGTTGACCGGCTGGACGAGCGGCGAGGCCATGGGGTTGCCGATGGCCTCGGTCTTCAGGTTGGTCAACGAACAGAGCCGGCAGCCGGTGGCAGACCCGGTTCAGAAGATTCTGGCTAGCGGCGAGGCGGTGGGCCTTGCCAATCATGTCTTGCTCCTGAGCCGCGACGGCCGGGAGTTGTCGGTGCAGGACAGCGGCGCGCCCATCCGGCTGGCCGACGGCACCATGCTGGGGGTGGTGCTGGTGTTTCGCGATGTTGGGGCGCGGCTCATGGCGGAAAATGCCCTGCGGGAGAGCGAGAAGCGTTTCCGCGATATCGCCGAAATCTCGGCCGACTGGATTTGGGAGATAGACAGCGAGGGACGCTTCACCTTTGCCTCGGAAAACGTTATCAACCTGCTGGGTTTTACGGCCGAAGAGATCATCGGCAAAACGCCTTTTGATTTCATGCCGCCGGAGGAGGCGGTGCGGGTGCGGGCGGAGTTTGCCGCCCTCATCGCCCGGCGGGAACCCTTTCGCGATCTGGACAACCTCAACCTGTCCAAGGAAGGCAAGCTGCGCCATGTGTTGACCAGCGGGGTGCCTATTCTGGACGAACAGGGCATCCTGCGGGGATACCGCGGCCTTGACCGGGATATCACCGAACAGAAACAGGCCGAAGAGGCCTTGCGCGAGTCGTTGGCCGAGAAGGTCGCCCTGCTCAAGGAGGTGCATCACCGGGTCAAGAACAACCTCCAGATCGTGGCCAGCCTGCTCAACCTTCAGGCCGACCGGACGGTCAATCCGGAGGCGGTGGCGGCACTGTTCGACACCCGGAACCGCGTCCGTTCCATGGCCCTGCTGCATGAGGTGCTCTACCGTTCCGAAAATCTGGCCCGGATCGACCTCGGCACCTATATCGGGGAGCTCTGCCTCCACCTGCTGCGTTCTTTCGGCCAGGCCATCGGCCGGATCCAGATGGAGAAGCGGATCGCGGCCGTCAGCCTGCCTTTGGAACAGGCGGTACCCTGTGGGCTGATTATCAACGAACTGGTCACCAACGCCTTGAAATATGGCTTTCCGGACGAAAAAACCGGCCGGGTGCTGGTGGAGGTCGTCCTGAACGACGGGCAGCTCACTCTCGTGGTCAGCGACAACGGCGTGGGGCTGCCCCAGGGCTTTGAGCCGGCTGCCTCCGGCTCCCTGGGCTTGCAGCTGGTCACCAATCTGGTCGGCCAGCTGGGGGGGAGACTCGAATGGGAGCAGGGCGCCGGAGGCGGCGCCCTTTTCAGGGTGCGCTTCCCCGCCCCCGGCATAACCGAGCAAGGAGATGCCCCTTGAATCCCCATCGTATTATGATCGTCGAGGATGAAGCCATTGTAGCCATGGACATCGAGTCCCGCTTGACCGCTATGGGCTATGTGCTGGCTGGGCGGGCTGCCGGCGGCGAACAGGCCCTGGCCCTGGCGCAGGAGGCGCGGCCGGATCTGATCCTGATGGATATTCGTCTGCAAGGCGGGATGGACGGCATTGACGCCGCTCGCCAGATATATCAGCGCCTCCGGATCCCGGTGATCTTCCTGACCGCCTATTCCGAGGAGGCGACTCTGGAACGAGCCAAGCTCGCCGAGCCGTTCGGTTACATCTTCAAGCCCTTTGACGACCGTGAACTCAAGAGTACCATCGAAATCGCCCTGTACAAGCACCAGACCGAGCAGGAACTCCTTAGGCTGAACCGGTTGTACGCCGTGCTGAGCCATGTGAATGAGGCGATCGTTCATATTGAGGGGCGGGAGGAACTGTTCCAGTCGGTCTGCCGGGTGGTGGTCGGTTACGGGGAGCTGGATCTGGCCTGGGTCGGCTGGCTGGACCAGGAAAGAGCTCGCGTCAAGCCGGTTGCCTGGTTCGGCAAGGGCGGCGAGATGCTGCCCCAGACGGATTTTTCCTTTGCCAGCCGGCCGGGGGAGCAAGGCAGCCAGGGGTTGGCCAGCCTCCGGGAGGGCAAGCCCTTTGTCTGCAATGGCTGCGGCGGGGTGGAATGCCCCTATCCAGAAGAGCAGGCATCTTCCCGCTTCGAGTTCAAGTCCTGCGCTTCCTTTCCCCTCTGGTTTCAGAACGAGGTAAGGGGAGTTCTGAATGTCCGCGTCTCTGTACCGGATTTTTTTAAAACAGCGGAGGTTGATCTGCTGGGGGAGGTGGCGGCCGATGTCTCCTTTGCCCTGGACAAGATGGAAAGCGACCGGCAGCGGAGGCAGGAGGGGAGGGAAAAAGAGCTCACCGCCGAGGTGCTGGGGCTGATTAACTCGGCTTCAGATTCCGGGGCTCTTCTGAAAACGGTGCTGGCCGGCCTCAAGCAGTGGTCGGGCTGTGAGGCGGCGGGGATCCGGCTGCGGGAGGGGGAGGATTACCCTTATTTTGAAACCTCCGGGTTCCCGGAAAGCTTCGTGCGGATGGAAAACCACCTCTGTGTGCATGATGCCGCAGGCGAGATCGTACGCGACGCCGCAGGGGATCCTCTTCTGGATTGCTTGTGCGGTAATATCCTGCAGGGACGGGTCGATTCGAGCCAGC
>Ga0209211_10012517_pt1 | contig 10662 bp, 14 predicted proteins | sample RifGroA2_FD_183992 | JGI IMG/M metagenome (GOLD analysis project Ga0209211, IMG submission 183992) | Groundwater microbial communities from Rifle, Colorado, USA - Groundwater A2 (SPAdes) (version 2) | ecosystem: Environmental > Aquatic > Deep subsurface > Groundwater | place: Rifle, Colorado...
ACAGGCCCTGTTAATTGGCCCGCCTCGTCTGTAAAATAGAGATAGAGTAAGAGGTCTGCGGGCAGTAATGTGGGCTTCCCGAAGGAAAATTATAGAGTTTCTCTGAGGAGTACCTCAGCCGAAGCCAAGATATCCGAATTTCTAAAAGATACTCCAGAATATGCCCGCAGGCCCCAAACTCCATCAGTGATTACCCTAACACAGATTAAGGTCATTGTCAATAGCCATGAGCAATACCCCTATCCCGGAAAATATCGATGAGCAAGCCATAGACGTAGTCTTGCGCCCCAAGCAATGGGAAGACTACATAGGCCAGGAGCAGGTAAAGAAGAACCTGAGAGTTATTATAGACGCAGCTAAAATGCGCGGAGAGGCCTGGGGGGAACTATTAAAACTACCTCCGGTCCTGCTATAGAAAAAGTTGGAGACTTGGCTGCGATACTCTCAAACCTAGAGGATGGAGAAATCCTCTTTATCGACGAAGCTCATCGTTTAAACAAAATGATCGAAGAGGTTCTTTACCCAGCCATGGAGTCTCGCAAACTTCATATTGTTATTGGTAAGGGACCAGGAGCAAGGACAATATCCTTGGACCTTCCACCGTTTACTCTTCTTGCTGCTACCACAAGGGTTAACTTACTATCGGCGCCATTGCGATCCCGTTTCGGGGCTACTTTTAAGCTTGAATATTACACCGAAGAAAACATACAAGAGATTATTAAGAGATCTGCCAAGATTTTAAGCATGGATATTACAGACGAAGGAGCCGCAGTTCTTGCCAAAGCCTCTCGCTACACACCAAGGGTGGCCAACAGGCTCTTGCGTCGAGCCCGAGATTATATGGAAGTGTATGGGGAAAAGAAGATAAACGAGGTGGTTGCCAAAGAAGTATTAGACTTCCTTGATATAGATTCTCTTGGGTTAGAGGCACACGACAGAGCATTCCTAAGAGCAATGATAGAAAAGTTTGGAGGGGGCCCGGTAGGAATAAAAACGTTAGCTGCTGCGCTTAACGAAGATGACGCAACTCTCGAAGAAGTTTACGAACCATATCTGATGAAATTAGGATTTGTTAAGCGCACCCCAGCGGGGCGTGTTATTGGCGAGAGTGCAAAAGAACATTTGGGAATCCCATCTAGCAAGTTAGTTTAATGATTCTCATTAAAGAGCTTCTCCCTAATCCCTCTGGCGATGACACCCTAAACGAGTGGATTAGATTAATTAACACAGGTGACGCCGGAGTTAATCTTAGTGGATTGAGCTTAAAAGATTCGGGAGGAAAAATATTCAAGCTTGATAGCGCTGGAACCATATCTCCCGGAGAGGTAATAGAGCTAAATAGAGGGCTCACTGGGATAGCTTTAAATAACGACGGAGATGAGGTTTCCCTACTGGGCACACAAGGAGAAATAATAGATCACCTAAGTTACTCATCAAACATAACCGAGGGAGAAGTCGTAACTGCAGAAAATTTTATCGAAGAGGTGCCAGTAAGGGAGTTGCTTAAAGAAAACGCTATAGGGTTTGGGAGAATAGACTATCAACCAGCCTTTGGCCCAATATTAATTGGAGTGTCTATTGCTCTAGTATGCAGCTCTCTTGTGTGGATTGTGGCTAGGAGAGAAGATTAACGGGAAATGATAAGCAAAAGCGCAAGACAAACTAGGGATATAGCTAAAGACTTAGCCACAGAAATTGCTAATAAAAAAAGACCCACAATTTTAGCTCTATCCGGAGATTTGGGAGCTGGCAAAACAACCTTTACACAATCGTTCGCTAAAGCATTCGGCGTGAAAAAAAGAATATTAAGCCCCACCTTTTTAATAATGAAGCGCTTCCCGCTCACCCAAGGCAATTTTGAAAACCTATATCACATAGATGCGTATAGAGTGAGCGCGGCGGACTTGGGGGGGCTAGGGATACAAGATATATTCAAAGGTCAGAATATTGTTTTAATTGAATGGGCTGATAGAGTAAAAGAGCTTTTGCCCAAGAGTGCAATTTGGATAAAGTTTGAACATGGAAAACAAGAAAACGAAAGACAGATTACTATTAATCGACGCTAACTCTCTGATCCACAGGGCATACCACGCTATTCCTCCTCTCACTGGGTCAGAAGGACAACCAACGGGCGCCCTTTACGGCCTGGCGAGCGTTCTTATAAAGCTCTTTAAAGAAGATACTCCCCGATACGCCGTAGCGGCCTTTGATCGCAAGGAACCAACTTTTCGTAAACAGCAATACGACGCATATAAGGGTACTCGTCAGCCCACACCAGATAGTCTAATTGAACAGCTAAAGGAGGCCCCAAAACTTCTAAGGCGTTTCGGTGTGTATCCAATAGATGCTCTTGGGTATGAAGCAGATGATTTAATAGCTACCCTTGCCACAAAGTTTGCCAGCGACGAAGTTGAGGTAGAGATAATGTCTGGAGATCTAGATATCCTCCAGGTGGTCGAGGACGGCAGGATCTTTGCCCAGATTCCTAAAAAGGGCATAACGGAAACGACTATCTATAAAGAGAATGAAGTAAGGGAACGTTTTGGCATTAACCCAACAAATCTGGCTGACTACAAAGGATTAGTGGGAGATACTTCGGACAACATACCGGGAGTGAATGGAATTGGCCCAAAAAATGCAGCAGACCTTATTAATGAATTCGGCACGGTAGAGAAAATATATGAAAGCCTAGAAAAGATTAAAAAAGACAAACCAACTATTGGAGAAAAATTGGAGAAAGGTAGGGAAAGCGCTCTTATGTCCAAAATCCTTGCCACTCTTATAAAAAATGTTCCCTCGCCAGACGATCTTAGTGTATTTGAGGTAGGTAATCCGCTAAAGAGTGAAGAAGTCCGAAAGTGTCTCGAGGACCTTGGGTTCAAAACGCTGCTTAAGCGAGTCGATGAGGCGAAGCAGGAAGCTAACAGGCTCTTTTGACGTTATAATATAATCGATGAATCTGGGACAAAACCTAACTGGGTTCTTGCGCAATTTACACAAAACAGAGATGAGGTTTCTCTACGTGATTTTGTGCACTATTCCCATATTTTTGTTGATAAACCTCATAGCGTTAGGAGGCGATGTGTGGTTTTGGATATCCTCGGCGTTCATATTAGCATTTGGGGTGGTCCTAATGAGACACGAGTATAAGGATTCTCTTAGGGGGTATGGCGAGAAGGTCTCATATGGAAGATTAGAGAGTATAGTCACCAACCTAGAAGATGCAGTAATAGCATATGACCAAGACTTTAGGGTGTTAATCTTTAATGCCTCAGCTGAGAGAATTTTTAATATCCCCAAGGCGCAGGTTCTAGGGCAAGTTTTGAGTCCAGGGAAAGCCAGCGAAAAGGGCTATCAAATTTTAATTCAAACAATCTTTCCCTCATTAGCCCCAACGGTTGTGAGTAGGAGCGATGCAAATCAATATCCGCAAGTGGTGGATATATCATTTGATAACCCGACTAGAGAATTTAGGGTCTCAACGGACCGCATCATAGACAAAGACAACCGCCTTCTCGGATTTGTTAAGGTGGTACAAGATCATACTCGAGAAACCGAATTAATACGTTCCAAATCAGACTTTGTATCCGTGGCCGCCCATCAACTGCGTACCCCACTTACAGCCATAAGTTGGACATTGGAGGGATTTAGTAACAATCAGGTTATCTCCGAAGAGGATAGGGGGTTAGCGAAAAATGGACTACAGGCCACAGCCAATCTATTAAAAACCGTAAACGATTTATTAGATACAGCAGAAATTGAAGGAGGACGCTTTGGATATAAATACGAAGAAGTAGATCTTATTAAGTTTATTGACGAAGTGCTCACTAATGCCCAGTTGGTGGCCAAAGAATACGGCCTACAAGTCTTCTTTGATAAGGGAGGGTTTAATGCGCTCACATTGACGGTAGATAAAAACAAGCTAGGATTGGCAATCTCTAATTTAGTGGACAACGCCATGAAATATAACTCCAAAGGCGGTTCGGTTACGGTGCGCATTAAACAGTTACCCCAACAACCATACATACAGGTAAGCATACAAGATGCAGGCATAGGCATCCTTCCTGCAGACATGGACAAGCTTTTTACTAAATTCTACAGAGCCCCAAATGCAAGAAAAGTAAGAGCAGATGGCACTGGCCTAGGGCTTTATATAGCCCGCAATATAATTCGTCAGCACGGAGGGGAAATTAGTGCCGAGTCGACCCTAGGAAGGGGAACAACGTTCTCATTTACCCTCCCCACAGACCCAACCCTTATTCCAAAAGCAGAAGGAGCAGTGCGAATATAGCAGTGCCAGAGCTTCCCGAGGTTCAAACTATAGTTTCCGACCTGAATCGCAAAGTGAAAGGGCAAATCATAGTCAATTTTTGGACTGATTGGCCAAAATTAATTAAAACATCTAGCCCCAGCGTATTCACAAATAAAATTAAGGGACTACGCATAGAGAAAATTAATCGTATTGGGAAAAATATACTATTTTCATTGAGCAAAGATAACACCCTCCTTATCCATCAGAAAATGACAGGACACTTAATGGTTGGTAATTGGGATGTAAGAAAGAGGAAGGCACTAGCCACACAGGATGGACCGTTCAAAGATAGGGTTAACCAATATATCCATGCCATTTTTTATCTAAACAATGGGAAAATGATAGCGCTTTCTGATATGCGAAAGTTTGCGCGAATCGCTTTTGGTAAAACAGAAGAAATTTTTAAACTTAAAGACATAACTTCACTGGGCCCGGATGCGCTAGACCCCAAACTTACCATTGGGGAATTTTCTAGGAGAGTTAGGTCACGTAAAAAATCGATCAAGCTTACGCTTATGGACCCAAGCGTGATTGCGGGGATAGGAAATATATACGCGGACGACATACTATGGAGCGCGAAAATCCACCCCCTAAGGACAGCCGATACTATTAAGGATGAAGAGCTTCAGAAAATATTTATTGAGGTGAAAAACATCTTACGTAAAGCCGTAAGGCTCAGGGGATCATCCGTTGGAGATTATAGAGACACTGCCGGAGAAAAAGGAATGTACGGAAGGGTTATTTTGGCTTACAGGCGCACCGGAGAACCATGCAAGCGATGCAAAGCTCCTATTTGTCGTACCCGAACAGGGCAAAGATCAGCTCATTTTTGTCCCAAGTGCCAGAAATTATAAACATCGTTTTCCCAGGAGTCATTTCTGGAGTACACTGTCGGTATAGGTGGCCAATAAAAAATACATTTTTGTCGTAGGAGGAGTAATGTCGGGAGTCGGCAAGGGTGTGGCCACCGCTTCCATCGGGAAAATCCTGCAGGCAAAAGGATTTAAACTTACAGCGGTTAAGATTGACCCATATGTAAATGTAGATGCGGGGACTATGAACCCCACCGAGCACGGTGAGGTTTTTGTTTTAGATGATGGAGGTGAGTGCGATCAGGATTTAGGAAACTACGAACGCTTCCTTGATAAAAGTTTCACAAAGGCCAATTGCCTCACAACGGGCAAGGTATATCTATCGGTCATAAATAAAGAAAGAGCTCTGAAATATGGAGGGAAATGCGTAGAGGTTGTCCCCCACATCCCTCTCCAAATCATCGAAGACATCAATGCCGCCGCCAAAGAAAGCAAAGCAGAGATAGTGTTAATAGAAATAGGAGGAACTGTTGGGGAATACCAAAACATCCTTTTTCTTGAGGCTATTCGACTTCTCAAGCTAAAACATCCCAAGGATGTCGTTACAATTCTCGTAAGCTACTTACCGCTACGCAACAAAGACAACGAACTCAAGACAAAGCCAACGCAATACGCAGTACGCACCTTAAATAGCACAGGCATCCAACCGGATATTGTTTTGGCCAGGGCATCAGTTCCACTAGATCAAAAGCGCAAAGAAAAAATTGCACTTAACTGCAACTTAAATGTAGATGATGTAATCTCCGCACCAGACGTAGAGGATGTATACGAAGTACCACTCGTTTTGGAGAAGGCCAACATCAGCAAGCGCATTCTTTCTAAGTTCGGGTTAAGGGCTAGAAAAAAAGACCTTAAGGAGTGGTCTGCTTTGGTAAACAAGATCAAAGGGCTTAAGAAGACTGTGAAAATTGGGATAGTAGGAAAATATTTTGGAACAGGGAACTTCATCCTCACAGATTCATATCTCTCAGTCATTGAATCAGTGAAACACGCCGCATATGAAGCAGGATACAAACCAGAGATTGATTGGATTGATGCTGGTAAGCAAGGACCCCTCAGTAAATACCATGGCATCATAGTTCCTGGAGGTTTTGGTGGAAGAGATGTGGAAGGAAAAATTAAAGCTATCCGATATGCGCGAGAAAAGAAAATTCCATTTCTAGGCCTTTGTTATGGCATGCAACTTGCGACCATCGAGTTCGCGAGAAATGTTGCAGGCATGAAGGGAGCCAACAGCACAGAAATAGATGGAAAAACCAAGTATCCAGTGATAGATATCATTCCAGAGCAGATAGAAAAGCTCAAAAGAGCTAGCTACGGAGGCACCATGAGATTGGGAGCATATCCAGCCATTCTTAAGGATGGCACTATTGCCAAAAGGGCCTATGGATCTGACGAGATATCAGAGCGGCATAGACACAGATATGAGGTAAATCCAGAGCACATAGGGGAACTTGAACATAATGGCTTGGTCTTCTCTGGAAAGTCACCAGACGGGGTTTTGATGGAAATAGCAGAGCTTCCCAAGAGCAAGCACCCCTTCTTTTTGGGAACGCAATTTCACCCAGAACTAAAATCTCGTCCCCTTTTGCCCCATCCACTATTTAGAGAATTTATCAAAGCCGCTTTAGCAAAAAAGGGTAGGTGATATAATGCGGGTATGTTAATCACCCTCTACGGTGCCGACTCCTACAGGCGTCTCAGAAAACTCAAGGAAATAGTAGATGCGTATACCCTGAAACAAGGAAATTTCTCAAGAGAGCGTTTTCCCCTAGTGGAGAAAGAGGATCTAGATAAGCTAAAAGGATTTCTTTCTGGGCAATCTATGTTTAGCCCCAAGAAATTAGTTATATTAGATGAACCTTTTGAGTTCGAAGACACTAAAGCCCTCAAGGAACTACTTAAGGGGCACAGAGACTCAAAAGAAACGACTATTTTAATTAGTACGACCAAAAAACACCCAGCAGCTTTTAAGTTTATTGAAGAAGAACCAAATAAATTTGAGGAATTCGCCCTACTCAAAGGAAAAGACATAATCAGTTTTATAAAAAAAGAAGCAGACAGATGGGGTGTCCCCCTGGATGTTAGAGAAATAACCTCCATAGCAGACTCTTTGGGATCCGATACGTGGAAGATCGCCACAGAACTAGAGCAAATAGCCCTTAAGGGAGGCAAGAAAGTAGACACAAAACAATTTGCGCTTCAAGCTGAATATTTCCCGAATCTAAACAGTTTAAAACGAGGGGGAAGTATCGGAGAAAGATTAGTTGCCCTAGAGAAATTAATTGGCGATCGCGGCGATGATCCAGGGAGGGTGTTTAACGGCTTAGCTTATCAATTGAAAAACGCCGAGGAGGCGCAAATGTATGCTGATTATGATATTGCAGTTAAGGCAGGCAAGCTGGAGTACGAAGAAGCGCTTCTCGCTATAGCCCTAGGCTTAAAGTTTAACCCCCTAGATTAGGAATTTTCTTGGACGTTAGTCTTAACGAGCCTCTTACTAAGACGAGATTTTAGTCTCGAGGCCTTACCCTTTTTAATCAGATTAATACGAGCTGCTTTATCTAATTTCTTAAACACGTTAGACAGTTTTTCGGTGGCGCTAACTGTGTCTCCAGAGATAACAGTCTTTTTATAATCTTTAATAACTCCCAAAAGTTCACGCTTTCTACGCAGGTTCAATACTTGTTTTCGCTCACTCTTTCTAAGAGCCCTTTTGGCTGCATCTGTATTTGGCATCGGTGGTTAGTATGTGGGTTTTCGTATTTTAGGTCAAGCTTAAAAAACAAAATCATTTCCCTAAAATCATTCAAGAGTTAGTGATAATTAATCAGCCACAAATCACAATGCGCGTATGTTATACTGTATAACATAAAGAAAAACGCACTCCTCGCTTAACGTGAAACATTGTTTACAGAAATGAGTAAAAAAATCACCTACGAATACATTAGGGGCCTAATAGAGGGTGAGGGAAGCTTTGTGTTCACAAGTAATAGTAGGAAAAACCTCATCGGAGACGTCAAAAAAATAAAAATTCCTACTTTTGCCATAGGAATGCATGAGAGGGACGAGGCGCTTTTGTGTTCTGTTAGAGATATAATGGGGTTAGAGAACAAAGTCTATAACTATAAATCGAGTAGTAAGGATGGATATAAGAGAGGAAGAAAAGCATTTCTGATAGTTAGAGAGATAGGGAACCTAAAAAACATCGTAGTACCTTTTTTCTATGGTCGTTTGATCGGGTTCAAGGGGGTGCAGTTTAGAAAATGGCTGGAGGATATAGGCTCTGATCCGGAAGTGCCAGAATCGTACAAGATAATTTATCGTCTTCACAAGAACAATTTTTATAAAAATAATCCAAAATTTGTAGACAGTGCTTATCGGTAAACATCTTTAGAAGCACAATGGCTTAACCATGCGGTAACCCGGTTTTCTATTATTGACAAAAGATGTTTCACATGTTGTGTTAGACACATCCTGTCAACAAGTTATGCGGAAATTTTGCATAATTTCCGCATGGTAAACGGCAACGGCAATATGTGGCAATTGCCGAATAACCTGTGGAAACTGTGGATTACTTGCCGAAACGCCTTTCCGCCTTTAAAGAGTAAGAGATTATCTTGTCGAAATCCTTTTTTGTGAATGCTGGCCACATTTTGGGGCTGAAGTATAGAATGGAATCCCTAGTGTCCCACATCATAAATCCAGTACTGATGTGAGGAGTGGGGGTGTCCTCGCCAGTCCTAATTAGTAAATCTACTGGGGGAAGATCTCTGGTCCAAAGATGAGATTTTATAGTCTGTCCACTGATTTTCTTTGGTTTGGTTTTCACAATAGAATTCAGCGCAGAGAGCATCTCTCGATCACCATTGTAACCTATTAGATAGGTAAGGTGGTGTCTGGAGTGAGCTTTGGTTTTTTCCTCCACCTCCCTCATTGCGCTTACGGTTTCTTTGGAGAGAAGCGTGGGCCATTCTCCAATAAATCTAATACGGACCTTATTGTCATATATATATTTATCAACCAAAGCCTTCTTAGCCCAGGATCTATACATCCTCTCATCCAGAAACTTAATCTCTTTTGGGGTGCGTTTTGTGAGATTATTATATGATCCACCCCAGAAGGATATGTATTTTATCCCTAAATCAACCGCATGTTTTGAGATCTCCTCTACGCGCTTTGCTCCACGGATATGTCCATCCCAAGGGAAAAGGCCATGTTTTTTTGCCCAGCGGCGGTTACCGTCAATAATTACGGCAACGTGGTTGGGCAAAGATTCATTAAGCATTAATTTATACTGCCCAAAACAAATTATATTGGCAAGATGAATAGTTTGGGCCCTGTCGCCGAAGCCGTTTAGGGAGTTGGTATATAATCTGCATATGAAACGAAAAATAATACTACTCTCCATTTTCCCACTTATGTTCGTTGCTCTTGTAGCGATATATTTAATAATTCAAAACAATACATCCAATAACGACCAAGTAGTTTCATGTGAGAGAGAAAATAATTGTTGCAGAAGCAATGTGGATTGCCAGTACGTCTGGTACACCGGTGGGTGCAATACTCCTGAATATGTTGCTATAAGGCAAAAGGAGGCTCGGGAGGCAGGAGTTAAGCTTGGCGAAGCTCCGCGCAGAGAAAATATTACATGCACCTGCGAGATGAATAGGTGCGTAGACAATAATTAGGCTTAATAAGCACATCCTTAGTCTAAGTTTGAAGTGTAAGCACGTTCATATCTATATTAATGGTGGTGATGTTAACCTAACCCACTAGCAATTTTATATTTGGTATAATCAAACCAATGAACAACAAACACATATGGGCCTGGATAATAATCTCCATATTAGGCGCAGCAATATTCTATTTAGCAATCAGCTATTCCTCCCCTAGAAACATTGTTGGCAACGACAAAGATGAACATGGCTGCATCAGCTCAGCTGGCTATTCATGGTGTGAACCCAAAGATAAATGCCTAAGACAATGGGAGGAGGGGTGTGAGCTGGTGAACACGCCAATTGAAAACGCAGAGAACACCATAGAGGATAACTCTACGACAATAAGCATTAGTGAAACTTACCCCAACTGTGAGCAAATTGATTATTGTGGAGAAAATAACGGTCAGGAATTCTATAGAGTAGATTGCGGAGCGGAACGAGATGGACCGCTTTATTATGTAAACACGGAAGGATCCGTTATTTTAACTTGTGGTGGTGCATGTGATGGTCCGCGTGGCTGTAGCCGTGACTGTAGTAAATATCGAAGCGTTTGCGAAGAATATATAGGGATCAAACTTAACCTTTAAAAGCGACTTAATCTTTTTTAATCCACATTTAATCCAAGCGTTTGGGGTATTTAATAATGAGTCAACGCAACGATGCCTTTGATATATACTTAAGACCATGAGAGAAATTGAGATAAAAATAAGAGCAACAAATTTAGATGCGATAAAAACTAAGCTGGAACAGCTCGGAT
>Ga0209211_10012519_pt1 | contig 10661 bp, 15 predicted proteins | sample RifGroA2_FD_183992 | JGI IMG/M metagenome (GOLD analysis project Ga0209211, IMG submission 183992) | Groundwater microbial communities from Rifle, Colorado, USA - Groundwater A2 (SPAdes) (version 2) | ecosystem: Environmental > Aquatic > Deep subsurface > Groundwater | place: Rifle, Colorado...
AGAGTGCGCCAAGAGTAACTATGAGTGGTAGTTCTGGCGGGGGTGGGGGAGGAAGCACAACAACGACAACTACAACGAGTGCTGTGAGCACAAACCAAGCAAACACTTATGAGTTAGCGCAAATTGAGACAGAAAAAACGATTGAAATTAAAGAGGGTGATGCTGTGAATTTCAATATGAATGGAAATGAGTATACTATAATTTTGGAAAGCAGCACAGGAACGGGGGCAACAGCTAATATGAATTCCAAGACATACAATCTTAAAATTGGGAATAGGCAGACAGCGATAGACTATGATTCAGATTCTAACACGGATTTTTTTGTGAAAATAAAATCGATAAGCGCTATAAATGGAAAGGTTTCCCTTGTAATAAGAAAGTGATTTTGATTATCTTTTATTTTTAATACAGAGAAAAATCTCCAGTTTTCAAACTGGAGTTCCGTGTTCTCGATTTTTCTCTGTTCTCACAAAACCACGAACAAACCTCGGCTCATCAAGAATTTCAATTCTTGACTGCCATCAAGAACCATAGGTTCTTGAGGTTCAAGCCGAGGTTAAAAACCCGAAGGGTTTTGTGATATTTGCGTTCAGCCCAACAGCCATAAATTATTCCAATTAAGGCAAGCACTGGAGTTAATTTGGAACACTCTTTTTGCTGGTGGAAATTATATTGCTAAAAATTGAGTTTTATCTCAATGCCTCTCTTTTAGACAGCAATATAAAGCGCCCCCACGAGTATTTGGACTTATAGAAGTATGCGAGGGTTTGAATTCTGCCAACACAAGATTTATAAACATGTTTATACATGTATAAACATGCAATATGAAATAATCAAACAGGCGTTTAAGCTGGGCAATTCTGCAGGAGTTTTATTACCCAGAGAGTGGAAAGACAGAAAAGTTGCGATTAAGCTTGTTGATAAATCTATTACCCAGGAAATACTTGAAATCCTAGATGAAAAAGATTACTTGAAAAATACAATCGGAATTTTTTTAGCTGGAAGTTATGCAAGAGGCGAAGAAACAGAGATTAGTGATATTGATATTTTGATAATAACTGATAATATAAATAAGCAGGTAAAAATAGGAAAATACGAGATATTCTTTATATCAAAGGATAGGGTTGACAAATATATTAGAATAAATCTTTATTTTATTTCTTTGATTAATGAAGCAAAAGTTATTTTGAATAATGAATTATTGAATGATTATAAAAATAAAATTAAACAAATTTCGATAAAAAGATATATTGAGGATATAAAGTCTGTGACGAAAATAAATGAAAAAGCGATAGATATAGATGAAGAGTTAGGAGAAAAAGTGTCTGATGAGACAGTATATTCAGTTGTTTTGAGATTAAGAGAATTATATTTAATTAAATGCCTAAAGAATAATATTATTCCTTCTAACAAAGAGTTTTTAGATTTAATAAAAAAGATCGCTAGTGAAGAATCTTATAATGCTTATCTTAGAATTAAGAATGACTTAAAACCGAAGAAAGTTATACCTGTTAAAGAAGCAAGGGCATTTATAGGCGAGATAAAAAAACGAATAGGGAGTTTAGAGCATGGCAAAAAGAAGTAAGAGATTAAAGGCATCGATTAAAAGCTATAAAAATGAGATAGATAAACATTTTCAAAAACTCGATAATGATATAATTGAAAAAGACGATATATTAACGAGGTACCATATTAAAGAGATAGATAAAAGCCTTATTGCAGCATTGGAACACAAGATTAATTTGTTAGATGAAAGCGCTAATGAGGCCGATTTAAAAAAATATAAAAACAAGCTGGAGGAATATAAGAAGAAGTTTGGCATGATGTGATGATGAAAAAGCGCCCCTACGAGGATTTGAACCTCGGGTTTCATCCTCCGCAAGGATGCGTTTTATCCGGGCTAAACTATAAGGGCATAGAGATTCTAAGAAACAGGGGTTTAAAGGTTTTGGGTGAGCTGTTAAGTTAAAGTGAGCCAACAAAGCCAATTTTGGAAAATTTTATATAATCTTGATACATACATGTTTGTATGTGGATTGCAAAAATAAAATTAAAACATAACTGTATTCTTGGAAATAGATGTGAAAAATACAAGGTGATTTTACAGTCCTTTGCCTTTTCTACTTTCAAACAAGGTAAGATTGTAATAACTTCTTCGATGCATTATATTTCCGGCGACCCTACAAATATAGAAAAATTTGTTAAAGAGTTAAGAAACGATAAAGATGTTATAAAGCTTGAGAGAAAAAAAGATATGTTCCTACTTTTGGAGAAAGCAAAATCAAAAGCAGTTGCATTCTTCACACCTAAAATAATTTTTATCAAACCAGTTTTAATAGACTTAAAAGGATATGAAGTATGGGGGGTTGGTTCATGGGAAAAAAAAGAGGTATCAAATTTTATAAACAAAGTAGAAAAGAGGATGGATTATTTTGAATTAATTAAGTTTCAGAATATTGCTTTAGACACAGTGTTCTTTCCTAGACTAATGCCTAATTTAAGTGAAAAACAGAAAAGAGCTATCGAATTAGCGATTCAAGAAGGATATTACGATATCCCGAGAAAAACAGATTTGAGGAAACTGGCTAAAAATATGGGAATTTCATTAGCTACTTTTGAACAACATATCCGGGTGGCCGAACAAAAACTTATTCCCGACCTTATCAACTATTCTAAGTAATACCATACATGTTTGGTATAAATTATTTATAATTGTTATATAGTAACTACTTCTAAGTTAATAATTATTAAAATGAGAAAAATAACTATAGGAAAAATTCCCGGAAAAAAAGAATTACTAGAGAAATTAGTAGCTGGCGCTATCCCCATCAAATTTTGTTACCCAGATGAAGGGGGGGATAAATGGGATGAATTAAGAGGCAATAAGAAATATTTTCTCGGCGATAGAGAATATAAGTCATTAATAAGAAACTTATCGAAAATTAAACTTAGCGAACCAACAAATATACTTCATTTAGGCCCTGGAAACGGAATTGAAATTCCTGCAATATGTTCTGCATTTGATTTCAAAAAACATGCTTACTTTGGTGTAGACATAAGTCAACGAATGATAGAGAATATGATATGTTATCATAATCTAGAACTAGCAAATATAAAATATTCTCTATTTATTTTGGCAGATTTAGAATCCAAAGGAGTCTTAAGTGAAATATGTAACCTTGCTAAGAAAAAGCAACATCAAAATAATTTGTTACTAATAACTGGGCAAGGTGTTCTTTGTTCAAATCCGTTATTTTTAAGATATGTTGCAGCTTCTTTAGACAAAAATGACTTAGCATTTATAACTATTGAAGGAGATGACCTGCAAAGAAGAAAAGAAATATTACAAACTTATAATTTAAGAGAGGTAGAAAACTTACTCCTCGTAGGATTAAGAAGAGCCGACATTGGAAATGGTAATTTCTTACCCACTTTATTCAATGAAGATATACATCAAGCAGAAAAATATTTTGAGACTGATTCAGGCGAGAAAATACTTTGTTTATCTTCTTATAAGCCTTCTTCCGATAGACAGTTTGAAGTGACATTAAGAGAAAGAGGTCTACAAGCCGAGTTTATTGATTATTTTCCGCAATCGCATACATATGCCACTTTATGCAGGAGGAGTGAAAATGTTTAGTCAGTACTATCAATATTTTGATTCAAGAATTAGGAAAATTTTGGATGATACAAAAGCCCCCTCTCCAGAAAGAATAGATGAAATATTGTTAAAGGCTAGAAGTGAAGAACTAACTTTTGAAGAAATAGCAGAATTGTTAGAGATTGGTAAATCACCACAACCTTCTAAACAATTTGAACAAATGAGAATCTTTACCTATAATTATTTTAGAAAAAAAACTAATGAATTAAGACATATATCCCCAGTATATTTGTCGAGTTTTTGTGTTGATACTTGCGGTTACTGTCAATTTTCTGCAAAAAGAAAAGACACCCCAAGAACAAGATTATCTATATCTCAATTAGAGGAAGAATTAGCAAAGGGCGTCTTTCCATTAGGTAGTAGAATAATAGAATTTACTCTAGCAACTGACCCCCATTTTACTTCAACTGAACTTGCAAGGTATGTGAAGAGAACTAAAGAATTGTTAGCAGATCAAAAAGGTTCAGGAGTTTTATTATGTTCTGACTATATGACTAAAGAATCTTACAAAGAACTTAAAGAGGCTGGCTTATGGGGGGTGGTACAATGGGACGAGACACTAGATAAAGATAATTACAAAAGATGGCACATTAATAGCCCAAGAAAAAGTGATATGACAACAAGAATGGATAATCATGATAGGGCAATGAGCCAGGGTTTAGAAGTTGCAACTGGTATTTTATTTGGTTTGTCTGATTATTGTTATGATGCTTTAATGCAAATTGCGAAAACACGTTATCTTCAAATTGAATATGGGCGAAAACCATTTGTTTTTGGAACTCCGAGATTAAAATCTATTGGGGGGATTGTATTACATCCAAATACAGAAGTTGACGATTGTGAATATGAAACAGCATTAATGACATATAAAATTGCTGAGCCATCTATTGGAAGATGGTTGCAAACGCGTGAATCTCCAGAACTTAACTTGAGAAATATTTTAGACCAAGATGTTTATACATATAAATGTGGTGAAGTAAAACCTGGCGGATATTTAGTTAATGCTTCTACTGTCAATGGAGTTAAAGGTGCACAGTTTGAAGTTGTTGAGCTAGAAAAAGAGTGGTTTGAAAAAAAACTTGAAGGGATGAATTTTAAATTAAACTATGAATGGATATAGCAAGACGATAGTTCAATCAAATCACGCCACCTATTCCCCCCTTAATTCTAAATTAACTCCTGCTCTTTCAGAATGAACCTCATTAGCAGTTGAATGATTTTCTATAAAGTTATGTTGATTGATGGTAAGAGTAAAAATAGAAGTTGAAGGTTTTCAATGTGAAAGATGCGGGCATAAATGGGTTCTTCGTGGAAGCGATGAAGAGCCTGCTGTTTGCCCTAAATGTGAAAGCCCATATTGGAATAAACCAAGAAAGCGAAAGAAAAAGAAGAATTAATTTTTTTAGTTAAAAAAACTTCCACTTACTTAACAGCGCAGGTTTTGTTCATTGCTATTTCCAAACTTTATGCTTGATAGATTCCTTTCTTTCTTCTATTGGGCAGATATGTTCAACAAGTTCTTCAGGAGAGAACCAAAGTTTGATTTCTCTTTCCGCACTTTCAGGGGAATCGGAAGCGTGAATTGCATTTTCATATACTCCTGTTTTTGAATTTATTCTCCCATATCTTCCGCGAATTGAAGTTGGATGGGCTTCTTCGGGATTTGTCGAGCCGCAGATTTGCCTAATTTTTTCTATTGCATCTTCTCCGTGGTATATGAGGGCCATAACTCTATCTGTGTGATATTTACCGGTGATATAATTAATTGTTCCTTCGTAGATGTGGGGTTTTTTTCCTTTTAACTCTGCGTAATGCTTTTTTGCGTGTTCTTTTGAAACTTTTACTATTTTTGCACCGACTATCTTTAATTTTGCCTCTGATAGAGCCATGATAATGTCTCCTGTTAAACTTTTTATTAAGCCATCGGGCTTAATTATAACTAAACACTGTTGAATTGCCATGCATAAGAAAATTTATGCATGTTTTTAAAGGTGCTTGTTTTTTTAGTATTTCCGCATAGGTTTTTCCCGCCCTCCATCCTTCCATCATCCGCCCTTCATATGTGCGGAGATATTGTTTTTAGAGAAAAGGGAGAGCATTAATATCTTCCCCTTCATTTTTCAATGGAAGAATTTCAATAGAAATTTGCTCATTTAAGAAGAAGCTTTTAAGCTCTTCAATTGTTTTATAAAGCTCAGAAATATCTTTATGGAAAATTTGAATGTATGCATTAGGTTTTCCGAAAAGCATAATTAAGGAATCTATGAATTCGTTTTGTTTTGCAAATAGCTTTAACTTATCCCGGGCTTTTTCTGAGAGATTATGCAAATTTATAAATATAATGCTATAGAAATAACCTATTCTTTGCATATTGAAATAAGCCCTTGTTGAAATAAGAACCTTCTCCTTTCTCAATCTTTTTAATTTGTAAACTAGCAACTCTGCTGAAATATTTGTTTTTTTCGCTATTTCAATTATTGGAATATTTGCATTTTTGCATAATATAGAAAGCACCTTTCTCTCTTTTTCATCTAAATGATATTCTTTTTGCTTGTATTCGAGGAAAGTGTTTGCTGAAGACTGTCTGTTTCCTAAAAATTTTAATGGATAAAATTCAGAAAAATAAGGCTCCAATATTAAATAATCTGATATTTCTGAATTGTATTTCTGCAGCATTTCTGTAAGGTACTCATTTCTTTCTTTTTCATTTTTGAATACAAACAACATTCCTAAATCATATTTTGCCATTACTTCTACTGTAGTAATGCGGTATTTGCTCTCTTTAAGGTCGTGTTTAAACATAGAAATTTGCGATTGCTTATTGAATTTGAAAAAAACCAAAATTAAATGATGATATCCAAGTTTGCTATAGTTTATCAGAGGAAGGTATCCTTTTATTATGTCTTCTTTTTCAAATTTTTTGATTCTGTATGACACTTGTTCCCGTGACAAATTAAGCGCACTTGCTATTTTTGTTGCAGGTTCTCTTGAGTTATGGTATAACTGGGCAAGCAGTTTTTTGTCTGTCTGAGAGAGTTTTATTTCTGTAAGCATATTATAATGAGTTTTATTGATTTATTAAATCTTTCTGTTTATATTTTTAATATATTAATAAAAATGAAAGATAAAATATACATATCTCAATATGTTTGGATAAGTATGAAAGACATAAAATATGTATTAAGAGAATTGACTCCGAAAGAAATGGTCTGTTTTGGAGGACTTGGATGTCCTGCCGTGTATTCTGTAGAAGATATGATTCCAAAGGAAATGTCATGTATTATGGGGGTGGGTTGTCCGAGTATTTCTGAAATAAGAAGAGTTGTTCCAGAGGAAGAATTGTGCATTGCAGGAATGGCCTGTCCTGCGATTTACGAACAAAACGTAGATAACTATTTGATTGTGGGAAAATTAGCTGATGCTAAGTTGTTTGGACTAGAAAAGAAAGTTGGAGAAGGAGAAGCACTTATTTGTGTTCCAAAAAAGCTTATTGATGGAATGAAAAGAGAATAGGTTTATTAATTATCTTTGATTGTTTATTTGATGGGTTTAAACAAAGAACAAATTAAGCAAAAGCATGATGCATTTGCTAAATATTATGATTTTGCAGGATATTTCATGAATCTTTTTATTGGAAAATATAGAAGAAAGTTGCTGCGAGAGGTTAAAGGGAAAGTTCTTGAAACAGGAATTGGAACAGGGGCGAATTTGAAATATTATTCTGATAAGTGCGAGATATATGGGGTAGATATGAGTAATGAGATGTTAAAGAGAGCTAAGAAAAAGGCAGACCGACTTGGCATAACTGCACATCTTGAAATTGGAAATGCTGAGAAACTGCATTTTAGGAGAGGAGAGTTTGATTATGTTGTTGATACACTTGGTTTATGCACCTATATCAGTCCGATTAAAGTGCTTAAAGAGATGAAAAGAGTATGCAGAAAAAATGGGAGGATATTGCTGCTTGAACATGGACTTAGCCATAATGGTTTTATGTGCAGAATGCAGAAATGGAGAGAACAGAAGCATTATAAAATGACTGGATGCTCTTTGCTTAGAGAGCACGAGCAATTAGTTAAAAAAGCAGGACTGAAAATAGAGAAAATTGAAAGAAAATTATTTGGGATTATTTATGTGATTGAAATTGCAGTTTAATTTTGCCTTTTAAACCTTGTGAAACGAAAATAAAGATTTTTCTTTAACAAAGCAGTTATAAGTGAACTTCTTAGATTTGATATGAAAATAAAAGGATTTCAGGATTTTGAGTTTAATGGATATGATATTGTAAAAGATGATGATTATTATGAGATAATGATCGAAAGCTATTTTCTAGAGCGTAGAACGAAAGGGGGGGAAATTGAAAATGAAGGATAAAATGAAGAGTTTGTTCTTGAAAAGACAGAGAGAGTCTAAAAGAAGAAGAAATTATTATTTTGGGGTTTATTTGCTGATGATTGAAGGAACTTTTAGTATAAAAGCGTATCCTAAAGAATTTGGTTACAATTAAAAACTCTATTGTTTTGTTTTTTATATGGATGAAAGTGTGCAGTCATTTAAGGAAATAGAAGAACGATGCAAGCTGGCAGTTTTGCCACTTAAGGAGTCTGCCACTAATTTAGTGTTTGGAAAGGGCAACTCTAAAGCCGAAGTAATGATGGTTGGTGAAAGTCCTGGCGCGAATGAAGATTTACAAGGATTGCCTTTTGTGGGGGCTGCAGGAAAAAATCTTGATAAATTGCTAGCTAATGTTGGATTATCGTTGAACGATGTGTATATTGCTAATATTTTGAAGTATCGGCCTCCTGAAAATAGGAACCCTTCAAATGATGAAATAAAAGCGCACACTCCTTGGCTTATTGATCAGATAAAAGAAATGCAGCCTAAAGTTGTATGCTCATTGGGGAATTATGCTACTAAGTTTTTTCTTTCTCTTGGGAATGTAGATTTAATGGATAAGCAGCCCGGAATAACTTCTGTGCATGGAAAAATTAGAATGATTAATTTTTTTGGGATGAAAATAAAGTTAATTCCATTGTTTCATCCTGCGGCTATTATTTATAATAGAAAACTCATAGGCGAGTGGGAAAAAGATATGGAAATAGTTAAAAAGGAGATTGAGCAGAGGACATTAGTGTAGACTGATTATCTTGACCAATCATCCGATTCTGGCATCTTTCTTTTTAAATAGTAACCTAAGGCTAACGAACCTGCTCCAGATAAAATTAATAGTGTACTTTCAACATGTTTATACATTTGGTCTTCGTAATTTTTAATTGTTGTTGAATTTATTCCAACCATAACTAATGAGCTTACACCCAATATTTGTAAGAGATGACTTGGTTTGAATCTCATATAATTATGTTTATTTTTCTGTTTAAATAGATTATTGTTCTTTGGCATCTCTAATTTTAATGAATTTGTAATGGGCAGAGGAAGTTTCTTTTTTGCATGATGGGCAGACACTTTTTAATGTATAAACTATTTCAGAATGTTTTTCATTGCTAGAACATTTGCGAAGTTTCATGTGTTTTGTAGAATGGAAAGATATATATACATTTTCATTGCTAATGAAAATAGATTAATGGATTTTGTGAAGAGATGCTCTGGTGAAATGATTTAATGAGATAAGATAATTAATTAATCTTTATCGAGAAGCCATTTCCAAACAGGCATAACAATTGTCTTCTTTTTGCCTATGGCTATTTTTCCTTTACTTCGAAAAAAGCCTTTTTTTCTTTTGCTTTTGCCTCAATTTGAGAAATTGCTTTGTTCAATACAGATTCTGCTTCCTTGTATTCTATTGCTTTTGCCTCAATGGAGAATTGCGAAGAGCCGAGATAACGCGCATTTATGTTTTTTATCTTAAGAATTTCCTTAATATCTGATATTCCAGATTCTGAGTTGCTTTTTAGAATTATAATTTTCTTTACATTCTTTTCTCTTTCTTTTTTCTCGTCTAATATCTTTATTAAAGTATCCGATTCTGATTTTTTCATAAACTTTTCAAGCAGACTGCTATCTTCCTTAGCTTTGTCGAAGAAATCCCAGAGCTCATATTTTTCCTTTATTTTTTCTGTTATTTGCTCTGGAGATTTCGTTATCACTTTAAGCATACTATTGAATGTTCTTTCTTTTTTGTGGCGTTCTTGAATTTCCTCTCTTTCTTTGCCCGTTACTCTCCTTAAACTAAGCTCTATATGGTCCGGATAGATTTTTAACACCTTACAAACAATCTTTTTTCCAGGAGTAACATATTGTCTAATATTTCTAATTCTGCCGGCTGCAATTTCAGAGAACACAATTGAGCCAGAGCCATTATCTTCTATTTGAACAAACACAGTAGTGCCTTCTATGCTTTTTACGGTGCATAGGACAATATCGTGTTCTTTTAAGCTCATTTAGGTCAATACCTCAGTTATTCGAGCCCTTATCTTAGATTTGCCGCCCATTGTTTTAAGCAAGAGATAATTGCAAATATGACATTTTATTTTTAGTGAAGATTTTCCAAAGATAATCTGCTTATGGCGGCATCTAGGGCAGGATATTCTCAGAAATCTGCTAGCATTTTTTGTATTTAGCATAAAATTCAGTGAAAAAACAAGGTTTTAAACTTTTACTAATTCAATTTCAAGCAATTTTTGAATGGATTCTATAAAATCTGCCTCTTTTTCTTTTGAGATTAGGCACCCCGCAGCTTTTGGATGTCCGCCCACTTCTCCTCCGAGAGGAACAACAATACTGTTCAAAACATCTCTGACATTCCTGCCTTCTCTTCCGGCTATCCTCGCAGAAACTTTTATTTTATCCTTGTTATATGCAAGAGCTATGATTATTGTGCCTTCTTCATAAATTGGAGATTGCGACAAAATAGAGGCAACTGTGCCTATAATTGTATCTTTAATATTGTCCTTTGCGTTGATAATCGTGTAATTTTTGCCGCGTATTTTATCCAGTTCTGAGACAAATTTCAATGCAGATATCAAATGCTGCTTATATTCAA
>Ga0209211_10012522_pt1 | contig 10659 bp, 12 predicted proteins | sample RifGroA2_FD_183992 | JGI IMG/M metagenome (GOLD analysis project Ga0209211, IMG submission 183992) | Groundwater microbial communities from Rifle, Colorado, USA - Groundwater A2 (SPAdes) (version 2) | ecosystem: Environmental > Aquatic > Deep subsurface > Groundwater | place: Rifle, Colorado...
GCCTTCTTCCTTTGGATTTTTGGGGTTCATAACTGTTTTTTTAGTTATTATCCATCAGTTATAATTTTTTGTAATTTATTGATTATTTATTTTTAATAACATAAAATAAAATATTTTGGACAAAAGACAAGCCAGGATTGGAAATACCTTTAGTAAGCTTTATTTACATTTAGTCTACGCATCTAGCAAAATACCCAGATATTTTTAAGTTAATTTAACTAACCTGTTCAGGATTATGAAATCTTGTATGGCCAAAAATTAACTTTATATATCCTCATAAATTCTTAAAAATATGAAAAAAACAAAAGTTGAGCTTTTTATAAGTCTAACCTGCCCCCACTGCCCTTCTGCCAGAAAGCTTGTAAATGAGGTTATAAGTGAGAGGGATGACTTAGATGTGGAAGAATTTATAGTTAATACTCCTGAGGGGAACAATAGAGCTAAAGAACTTGATGTAAAATCTGTGCCTATGATTTTTTTGCAGGGGATGGGAAAAAAAGATGTCTTTGTGTTTACGGGGACCCCAAGCAAGGGAAGATTTTTAGAAGCTGTAAGACTATCACAGAGTTAACCATTGTTTCTGTTTTCATCTACTTTAAATTTTCCATAATTGATAAAATTGCATGTTTTTTCTAACAGTTCTTTGTTCTCAAAAATGGTAAAACAAGGATTAGTGTTAATAGTGTAATTGTAAATCATTTCAACTTCCTCTTTTGTTTCTTCAACATAAAGCTTGTCTACTTTTAGCTCCTGGTTGCAATTCTCTAGTTTACCTAAGATAAAAAACCTATCAGACTCATAGATTTTAGAAAAGCTGGCTATTAGAGCTTTATTTTTAGTCCATGCTGGGTCTTCAATAGACCTAAACAGAATTATAAAGTTTCCTTCATCTATAGTTTTTTGGATTAACTCTTTTCGTGGATAGACTTCAGAGGTTTTCCCAAGGTAGTTTAGAATTACCCATCCATTTGATAATATCCTGCATTCTGATATACCTTTTTCTTTTAAGATGGCTATAGAATCCATGTATTCTTCTTTTGATGTGTTGATTGTATGAGTTGAAGCTATTGTAAGATAAATAACATTAAGGATGATTAAAGATGCTAGTATAAAAATAAAAACTTTTTTTGATTTTTTTCTTATTAGGCCTGCCCCCTGCACAGAGAAGTAAGCAACTGGTAATACAAGAGGGAATAAGTATCTTACTACCTTGTAAGGAGTTGTATAAAACTGGTAGATTGTTAAGAAAAGGATTATTCCCATTATCCATGTTACTTTTTTATCATCTGTAAAATTTTTTCTTCTGAAAAGACCAATAATAAAAAGAGGCAGCAAAAATGAGATAACATTTAAGAAATTAAGCCAATTTAAGGCATTTGGCAGATATTCTCTGAATTTAAATCCTATTGCGTAGATATCCGCAAATGAAGCCAGGAAGTTTCCATAAGCGTAGAAATTGTATATTCCCCAGGGTATAAAAGGTAGGATAAAGGACAGCATATTCTTACAAACACCCCTGATATCCCTGCTTAGCAAGATTAATGGGAGGAAAATTAAAAAATTGTATCTTGTTAAAGCTGCCAGGCCAAGGAATAACCCTGAATAATTTTTATTTTTTAACAAGAGTATAATAAACAGTTCAAGAAGTGAGAGAGACAGGAGTTCTGTTCCATTAATTAATCCATGGAACAATGCAAAGGGGGATAAGGAGAATAAATAAAACAGGATAGGGTTAATTTTCAGAGATTCTGCCAGCTTTGTTGAAGAATATAAAAATAGTGCTGAACACAGCAAAATGAATAAATATTCTGCGGCCGTCCATCCAAAAAAGCTTAGTATTCCTAAAGCAAGGGGCATTAAGGGAGGTCTGTAAGGTTCATAATAATTGCTGTTGCCTAACCAATATTCAGCATTAGAGACATATGCTGCAAAATCCCAAGACAGGTTAACGGAATGCTGGTATATGAAAAAAGATGTTGAGAGTACAAATAAGATCAATAAATACCTGTTTTTAACCATTAGATTATTTTAAATAGAATCATTTAAATAATCATACATTATTTTTTAGAAAAAGAGGATGAGCCTATTTGATAAAGAATTTAATGAAATCCTATCTGGGCAGATAGTGTCTTTGATAGGAGGGTTGATAGCAGGTATTTTGCTGGCTGTGTATACAGATAATATTTTACTGATTCCTGCCATGTTCATCCTCATTCCCGGGTTTTTGGAGTTGAGGGGGAATATCTCAGGAAGTTTGTCTGCCAGGCTAAGTTCTGGGTTGTTTTTGGGAGTAATTAAACCTAAAATTAACAGTGATTATCTTTTAGTGGGTAATGTCATAGCTTCTTTTATACTTACTTTAGCGATTAGCGCTTTGCTCGGGAGTTTAGCCTTCCTTATTGAATACTTAATATTCGGAATTTTATTTGTTAAAATAATATATATAGCTATAATTGCAGGATTGCTAGCAAACATCATTAGCATTCCTTTTTCTGTGTACTTCACATTTTATCTTTTTAGGAAAGGCCATGATCCAAACAATGTTATGGGGCCTTTCTTAACAGCATTGGGAGATGTGGTTAGTATGCTTTCCCTTCTTGCGGCGGTGGTGTTAGTATGAACCTAAACAACAGCTTAAGGAAGCTTATGAAAGTGAGAAGGAAAGAATACCACCCTTTGATAAGGCAAGTACACAAAAAACACAATATTGCTAAAAGAACCCTTTTCTATGTAAAGGAGTACTGCTCTGATAGAAATGTAATAAGTGTAATCCTAACTGAAAGTTTAAAAATATTAATTTTAGCATCTATCCTAAGCTCTGTAGCTGGGTTTGGTCTTGAGAATTTAAAACAGCAGTTTATCACAATACTGCCATTGCTTATTCTTTTCCCTGTGCTTAATGGTCTTGGCGGGAATTATGGCATAATCTTCTCTTCAAAGTATTCAACAATGATTCACGAAGGAAAGATTAAACATAATCCTTTCAAATCAAAAGAGTTGAGAGGATTGTTAATAGACCTGATGGTAATTGGGGTGTTTACTGCCTTAATTGCAAGCATTTTTTCGCTAGTATTTGCTGGATTAAAGGGATTTGCAACTACCCCCTCTATAACTTCAAAGATAATACTGATTGCTATAATTGACATTTTATTGGTATCACTTGTACTTTTCCTTATATCTGTTTTTGTAGGGAATTATGTTTACAAAAAAAGAGAAGATCCAAACAACTTTTTAATACCGATTTCTACTTCTGCAGCAGATTTCTTAAATATACTTATCCTGGTTGGGTTGATTATACTGTTTTTTTAAGAAATAGAAACCTTTGAGTTTACTGATTGGCCGGGCATGCCTCTTTCAAAATGAACACGCAACAATCCTTTATTCCCGTGAGTTGTTTTTATCTCTCCTGCAATCTCTTTTTTATTCTTTCCAGGAGATGTCCAAATCACTTTTTTTCCTATAAAACTGCGGGCTTTTTCTGAAGAATTTGACTCTTTTACCTCTACAATCATCTGAGTGTTGTAGACAGTACGTCTTCCTCTTCTAAAACTTACTATTTTCCCTTCCATATTGCTTTCTTTGAAATGAGGTATTTAAAAGGTTTTTGATTAAGAGTCCCTGCGGCGAGATTTGAACTTGCAACCTTCCGGTACCAGCTGGCTACCTTTCATTTATAGCTTAACAGCCTTATCTGATAGCATCTACAGCCGGACGCTCTACCGTTGAGCTACGCAGGGCTCTTTATTGGAAATAAGAAGACTGATTTTTAAATATATTGATTTTAAACTTTTGATACTGTAACTATATCTGCTGATTTTTTGATTTTTATTCCTGTTTTACTCTCTGCTTGAACAAATTGGACTCCTGCCGGAATATCTGCAGCCAGCTGTTCAACCACTTCAACACCTTTAAAGTTTATAACAATCTCCCTTTTTTCAGATGTTGCAACTTTCCCCACCAGAATAAAATAATCCTCTCCTTTGATCTTTGAAGGAAGGTCTACTGTTCTTGTATACCCATTTTCTACTGTTGCTGCCAGATTAATCTCATTCTTGAGTAAAACAGCTATGTCTTCTGCAGACTGAATTGTCTCCCTTTGATAACTTAGACCCAGGTAGTAAATTGAAATCCCAAGAAACACCATTAACAAAACTATTGCTACCCCTACAAAGGTTACAAATTCTATCGCTGCCTGACCTTTAGACATTTTCATCATTGTCTGCACGAGAACTGCACTGGGCATCTGGAAGAGCACCACCTAGCCCATCAAAGTCAATTTTAGTGTCTCCATCATTGTCTGATGAATCAGAACAGGCTGAGCAACTCCATACCTTGTTTTGGCATACTAAACCACAAGGAGACCTGCATCCAAATGCTGAACAAGTTGAAGCTGATGAGTCTAATGTCTCTCCACTATTACAAACTACATTAACAGACACCCTGCTTCCAAGGGATTTTACAATAATTACTTTGTTTCCCTGGATATTTGGAAGTGCCCCTGAAAGAGGGACTGATGCTACTTCAACAATTTCGTTTAAGTTTCCCTTAGAGTCCCTGACCTTGAATACAATCTCCTTGTTGTCAAACTCAATAACCTCTATATTAGCAGGAAAGGATACCTCAATATTTTTTTGGTTATCTGCTCCAAGGTAGTACACTTCATCTGCAGCCTTGGCTATCTCACCTGCTATTTGGGTGGCTTTTGCTGAGGATAAGGTGTCTGAGGAACTGCCAGAGTATCTAAGGTAAATGTAAGTAGCAGGGATTAGCATAATTATGACAAATCCTACAATGATAAGGTACTCCATTGAGACCTGGCCTCTCTTTTTAGAAGACATATATATTAGATTGCTTATGATTATTTAAAATTATCTTCTTTTATGTATTAGGATATCTTTTTCATTGAATATAAGTGTTTAAATAAATAAATGTATTAAAGAAATAAATGCAATGCTATCTTGAACTCTTGAAAAGAATTTTGACTACTGGAGAGGTTCAATATGAACCAAGAACGCAAGAATGCATTTTAGGAATAACTGGTGCACAATATCAATTTAGTGATGTGAGAGAAAGTTTTCCTTTGGTAACTACAAGACAGATTCATCCTAGACTTGCTTTTGAGGAATTATTTTGGAAATTAAGAGGAGAGAGAAGTGTTGCATCCTTAGTAGCAAGAGGAGTTGATTATTGGAATGGTAATGCTTTTCAAAAATATCTTGAAAGAGAAGGACTAGACAAAGAGATACCTAAACATACTGAAAGATGGAATACAGCATTTGGGGCATGGAAAAAAAGACTGGACGATAGAGAAGAGGATGGGGATTTAGGCCCTATATATGGTTATCAGTGGAGACATTGGAGAAGACCAGTATTTTTCCAAAGATTCCATGATGGAAATGGATGGGTGGATGACCATTGGGGGGTAGAAGAAGTTGACCAGCTAGAAAATCTGTTAGAAGGAATTAGAGAAAGACCTGGGTCGAGATATCATATACTAAATGCGTATAATCCTGGAGAAATAGGAGATATGGCTATAGGCCCTTGTCCATTTTGGCATCAGTTTACAGTTTATGGTAATCAACTGGATTTATTTATGGTTCAAAGATCCTGCGATATTTTGCTAGGAGTTCCTTATAATGATGCTCAAGAAGCAGCCCTTTTACATATGATTGCTCAAGAAACCGGGTTAATCCCTAGAAGGTTTGTTCACAGCCTTGGAAACGTACATGCTTACTTAGGGGTTCCTCCAAGATCTGATTTTTGGATGGATCCTGGAAATGTTATGGAATTCCAAATAAGGGTAGCAAGTGTGACTGAAAGAACAGGGTATTTGGAAGTAAGAGACTGGTATTTGGAAACAGCTCTTGGAGAAGGTGAATTGAATCTTGGAAAGGACCATATCCCGAACATATTAACTCAACTGTCCAAGAGACCTAGAGCTTCACCAAGGCTAGAATTAAAAAGAATTCCTTTACTTGAAGCTATCCAAATGCCTGCTAAAGAAGTTCTCAAGGTTGTCGACTATAAACCTCATAAATGGAAAACAAATTCTAAAATGGCTGTTTAAATGAATAACAAACTTTAAATACCAATTAGTGTTACAGATATGCGGGGTTGAGAGAGTTCTTAATTGCGTTTATTCGATAAATTAAAAAGAGGTGAAGATAAATGGTTGCAAGAAGAGCTGCGTCTAGAGTTGGAGCAGGTTCCTCAAGAAGGAGAACTGCTACAAGAAGGAGAAGATAAGTTTCCTTGAGATATTTCTACTTTCTTTTTTTCTTTTTTATATATCCAATATCATCGTTGCTGTATAGGAATTTTTTAACTTCTTTAAAGAAAACTTATGCAAAGTAATTGCTTTTACATCAGTTAATAATATTTGTTTTTTGTGATTTATTTTGTCCCCTTCAAGAACTGCTTTTAATTTATTGTCTTTTATTTTTATTGTGAAATCTTTAAAAATTAAGTATTCAGCATCCTTAATATAAATTAATTCTTCTATAAAATCGAATAATAATTTTTCAGGATCTTTGTTTTCTATTTTTATTTCCCTCTTTAGCTTAGGGGTTATTGAAGATCTTTTAACCATGGTGTCAAATGTGGCTATTGCTACGTTCTTGAATAATTCATTCAATGTTTTACCGTAAACTTCAAACATTATGTCTGCTGTATGATCTAATATTTTGTATTTCATAAAAATTAAAAGAGAAAGAGGTTTATAAAATGTTACCCCTTGACTGAGCCTATAGGCTTAAAAGAACAAACAGGTTTAGAAATTCCTGCTTTGTTTAAAGAGTCTACGACTTCGTTAATATCTTTGTAGGCAAATCCAGCTTCTTCTGCTAGCCCAGACATTGAAGCTGCTTTAACATATATTCCTCTGTTCTGCATATCTTTTTGCAGCTTGTCCCCTCTCACTTGCTTTTTTGCCTGTGTTCTTGACATTGTTCTTCCAGAACCATGGGCAGTTGAACCAAATGTTTCCTGCATTGCCTTTTCTGTTCCGGATAGTAAGAAAGAACCAGTTTCCATGCTCCCCCCGATTATAATGGGCTGACCTGTTTTTTTGTAGATGGAAGGAAGCTCTTCATGCCCTGGAGGAAATGCTCTTGTAGAACCTTTTCTATGGACCACTAAATCTTTCATTTTACCATCTATCTTATGTTTTTCTACTTTAGCTATATTATGGGCAACGTCATAAATAAGATTCATTTCCATGTCTTCTGACTTTTTATTGAAGATTTTTTCAAAGCCTTCTCTAATCCTATGGAGGATTACCTGTCTGTTTGCAAATGCCATATTTGCTGCACATGCCATTGCCTTAAAATATTTTTGCCCCTCTTCTGAGGAGAAAGGGGTGCATGATAATTCACGATCATTAACCTGGATGTTGTACTTTTTCATTGATTGGTCAAATACTTTTAGATAATCTGTAGCTATCTGATGTCCAAAACCTCTGGAGCCACAGTTTCCAACTATAAAATTATTTGCGATAAAGTTATGATCCTTGTGCTCTACAGTAAAATCATAAACATACTCATCAAAGTTTTTTATTTCTTCTATTTTATCAATTTCATCCCATATTATTTCAGAGACAGGGTTTAATGCATAAGATAAAATAAATTCTTCAAAAGTTTTGCATTGAACTTCTCTAAATTTAAAGCTTGTAACATACAATTGTTTTAAAGATTTAGATGTAAGAACTGATTCTTCTGCTAGTAGTACATTTTTATAATTTAAATATTGTAAAGCGTGAGAAGCAAGTAAAGACCTCTTCAAATTATATTCGTACCCTATGGTTCCCCATAGCCTTCTAATATTTCTTTCTTTAGATGACACTTGCAAGATTAATTTAATTGTGAGGTTTCCTTTTTTATTTATAATAGCTTTTTGTTCTATCACCTTTCCACAGGTTATCCCAAATTCTTTTAATAAAGCCCTTATTCCATTTAAAAAGATATAGCCATTATTTTTTATTTGCTCAATTTTATTTAAAGAAATTTTACAATTGCCAAACCTATACGGCTCACCTTTTCTAGCGGCTGGTTTTGACATTTCTGCTCCGAAATAGCCTGCTAGATAAAGTCTTTTAATCCAAGAGGGAGCTTCAAACAACCATTTTGGAACATTAAATATATTTTTACTCTTATTTCCAAACGGAGCCCCTAGTGCATAAAAGAGCATAGGTAATCCAAGTGAGCTTATTGAAAACTGATAACTAACTCCCTTTATAATTCTTTCTTCACCATTTCTTTGCAATATTTTGCTAGAAGAATTTATTGCTTTTATATTATTGCATTTATAACCCAAACTAAAAATATCTTTCCTTATGTTTTCTAGATCTTCTGGATTACCAATATACTTTGCAGTCCATCTTCCTGATGATTTTCCTAACCAGCCATCTCCGGTTAAAAAACCAAGAAGTTTAGTTAAAATAGGCAATTTTCTAGAGTTATACCTTAATGGTAAAAGCTCTCTTTTCTTTAAATTTTTAATAGTTCTTTCACTTGCACCTATTGCCCTTAAATCAGTTTCATCAATTATCACCTTATCATGCGGTTCTTGATACTCCACCCCACTAAAAGGGGAAACTGCTAATCTATCATTTATATTAATTTCGTTGACGAATTTTAGACCATTTTGGGTTAATAATGGGTGATCTTCTGTTGCAATTATCTCTTTCTGAGTTTTAGTTATGACCTTAAAAATTTTTCCATGTGGATCTAATTTGAAAAATTTAATTACATTAGTCCTTTCAATTTTATTTGAATTTAGATTTAAAGAATTTACTTTGATCTCTTTCCACCTCTTTTCTAAATCTTTAATTCTTATCCAAGCACCATGTTCAGTCATAATCTTTGCTTCACCTGGTAAGCAATGAACCATCACAACAATCTGATCTGGCGTATGAATTCCGAAAGATTTTGCTATTTTTTCATCAAAAATATTAGAAGCTTTTACTAATTGGATTTCTAAATAATGATTTCCAGAACCTAAGGTTCCTAATTGATTTAATCCTCTGCTGATTGCTTTTTCAGAAACTTGCGAATGGTCTGCCCAGTCTATTACTCCATGACCTTCACATTTTTTTAGATCATCTTTCCATCCATAATTATTGTCAACACACCATTTAACTCCTGATTCCATAATTTCTATGAATTGCTTTTTATCTACTTTAACAAAACCTCTTGAACCGACACCTGCTGGTACAGTTCTGAATAGAGTATCAACTAGTTTGATTAGTTTGGGTTTAACATCTTTGAAGGTGAGATTTGTTGTAACTAAACGCATACCACAATTTATATCGAAACCAATTCCTCCAGGAGAGATAACCCCTTCTTTTGTATCAAATGCTGCCACTCCTCCAATTGGAAAACCATATCCCCAATGGCCGTCAGGCATGCACATAGCATACCTCTGGATTCCTGGAAGGCAAGCAACATTTGTTACCTGTTCAAATACTCCCTTATCCATTGCATTTAAAATCTGTTTAGTTGCATAGATCCTTGCTGGTACATTCATTCCTTTTTTGAATGAAGTGGGAATCTCCCAAACTGCCTCTGATATTTGTTTTATATCTTTTGGGACTTCTGTCATTATCGTTTATTTATTTATTTGCCTTTAAAAATGTTTATATTTAAGAGTTAGCAGGATTGTAGTTATCTAATGATCTCCTATGTTCAGGTATAGCCAATACACTTCTCAAAAGAGTTTCATACTTGCCCTGATTAACGAGCACTAAATATTCTTCATACTTATCGTGGGTGATCTTAGATGCTCTTTCGTGGCTAGACTCCCCTGTTAAAGGATCTACTAACCCAGATATGATCCACCATCTGTTAAATCCAATGATTAAAGCAGTCCTCTTACTCTTTTCATCAAATCCATTGCCTGTGAAATCCAGACAAAACATATATTCCAGTCTAGCAGCCATAATATTTTTAATTACACAAACCTTATAAGGGGGGGTAATTAGTCAAATTAACAGTTTCTTTGGAGGTTTTTTAAATGACAAACAGATTACCAGAACTTGGGTATAGTTATGATGCGCTAGAGCCATATATAGATGCAAAAACAATGGAGGTACATTATAGTAAGCATCATCAAGGGTATGTAGACAAATTAAATGCAGCACTGGAAGGAAAAAAAGATTTGCAGAAAAAAGACGTAGATGAAATTTTGAGAGATTTAAATTCCATTCCTGAAGAGATAAAAACTGCAGTAATTAATAATGGTGGAGGACACAGCAATCACAGATTTTTCTGGCAGTTACTAAAGAAAAATGTTCCCTTTAAGGGAGAAGTAGCTGAGGCTATCAAAGAAAAATTTGGAAGTTTTGAAATGTTTAAGAAAAAATTTAGCGAAGCTGCTACAGGAAGGTTTGGAAGTGGGTGGGCATGGCTTGTTCTTAATAATGGTGAGTTAGAGATTATTAGTACTGCCAACCAGGATAGCCCATTATCAGCAGGCAAGATTCCTTTGTTGACGTTAGATGTGTGGGAACATGCTTATTACTTAAAATATCAGAACAGAAGGCCCGAATATGTTGAAGCATTCTTTAATGTAATAAACTGGAAGAAGGTTAATGAGAATTTTAAGAATTGGTGATGTGATCTAAAAAAGTAAAAGGAGATTTTAATATTAGCGATGTGAAAAAAT
>Ga0209211_10012527_pt1 | contig 10656 bp, 11 predicted proteins | sample RifGroA2_FD_183992 | JGI IMG/M metagenome (GOLD analysis project Ga0209211, IMG submission 183992) | Groundwater microbial communities from Rifle, Colorado, USA - Groundwater A2 (SPAdes) (version 2) | ecosystem: Environmental > Aquatic > Deep subsurface > Groundwater | place: Rifle, Colorado...
TGTACAGCCATTAAAGGGATTCCAACTGTGGGTACACCACCCGATGTTTGTTTTTCTCATATTATTAGATTTTAGGGTTATTACTATTTGTACTTCTATCTTCAGCATCGATTTTAACAACAATGTAAGTAGGTTGGTTTGTTCCCTTATTGCTAAATGTATATACCTGATTACTCTTTATTTTTATATCAGTCCCAGTTATTGAACAGATGTATTCACTTAGTTTGTCCGATAAATCAACAGAATCATTGCCGTTCATTAATTTAATATCACATTTTGTAATTTCCTTTTTAATCTCCATGAAATAATTTGGTTGTTTTATTCTTGGAACATTTATTTCGGAATCTGATGAAGTTTCTTTAGGTTGAGAATCTTCATTTTCAATTGCACCATCAGCTTTTTGTTTTTTTAATTGCTTAATCATATCCAATGCTTTTGATAAGGATATCTCTTCTTTATCAACCTTCTCAATAATATTCCTTTCTTCAACATTATTAAGATTAACCTTATACATTGAATGTATCATTGTAGCAGAATAACCAACCAACTTTGATACAATATCTTTTGTTTTTCCTTTAATAGTTTCAGGATTTTCAGCATTTTTTTTGGATTTGCGTCCTGCTGCCCGTTGGTTTAGACTGTAATAATATTGTGTTTCCAAAATTTCTTCTGTGGCTGATTTTTTCCTGAATCTGTTAGCATCAAGAATTATTTTTTTCTGATTATCATTGTCTAAATCAGGTAGAATTATAGCTGGAATGTGTTTTATGCCCATTTCTCGGACAGCATTTATCCTTCTATCTCCAGATAATATCCTAAAATCTGAAGTTAAAAGAACTGGTTGTAAAATTCTTGGTATATCCTCCATTGATTGAAGCAAATCATCATAATTCTTTTTTATACCATGATAAATTTCATCGTAAAGCGGATGAGTCTGAATTTTTTCAATTTCAACCATTTCAATTTCCATTTTGGAATCGGTGGTTACAGGTTCTTCAGATGAAACCTGATTCTCTGGATTTTTTACATTTTCTACCATTGTTTTTAAAATTTTAGGGTTATTAATAAAATTTGAATCTGTTGATGTTGTCGTTACATCAGCTTTTTTTTTTAAAATTGTTGTATTCATTTTTGTTTGTTTTAAAATTAATACTCTATTTGTTTGTAATAAGAAAACCTCAGGAAGATGGCTACAAAAGGAGGTTGATATTGAGCCACCTACCTAAGAGTTTTCAAATAATTACGGCCAGAATGTTAAATTATGATCCATATACAATTGGTCAACTGCCTCATAAATTTGGTCATAGAACTCATCGTTTTCTGCTAATAGAAATCCAACCAAATCTTCCAATTCTACAAGTTCAGAGGCAAGTTCAATATATACATCTTTTAATTTTTCGCCCACTTGTTCAGGATCGATTGTTTTACCTGCTCGTAAATCTTGTATCATTACTTTAACAATTTCTACGCATTGCCCTAACTTGCTAATTTGGACTTCTTCAACTTTTAGCTGAAACTCATTAACACTTACTTTTTTTTGAGATTCGTCATTGCTGACATTTTTACTTTTTTTCATACGGATTAAATTTTAAGATTAATAATTCAATTAATTTTTTTGATAGAATTTCCTCGAGTAAAATCGCAATCAAAACATTTTACAAAATTGCTATTTATTTATTTGATAATGAATTAAATATAATGTAATTAATATTTCGCAGATTGTATGAAATTATCTTGCGTACTATGAAATTTAATTGTAGTTTTGGGATTAATTTCATAGTTATTGTATGAAATTTTCTATGAAAATGTAATGTAGTTTTTATTAAAAAAATATTGCTATGGAATCATACCACGATACGCTAGTTCGCATTATTTCTAAGTTTGATGAAAAGAAAAATATTGGAGAAGTTGAAAAACTAACGGAATATGTGAAATTGAATATTAAAAATTTCGTAGTTAAAAATGGTGAGAATCCATTCACTTCACTTATGAATTTCAGAGAAAAACTATTGAATTTTACAAACTTTCTAAACGATTTGAATGATTATATTTTAAACCATAAAACTATTATCACAGATAGCATAACAGAAAAAATCGGGAATTTGGATCTTATAAGTAATAGTGGAAAAGACAAAGTGTACTTTTCCGATTTGACAAAAGAATTGGGTGTTACTAATAGAATAGTTCAAAAATGGAAAGATGATGGGTTGTTAAATGTAAAAAAAGATAAGTCTGGATTTAATTATTTAACAAGCTGGGAATATGGGGTTTTTCAGAAAACCTCCCTTTTTAAAAAACACAAGAAAAAAATGATTGATAAAAAAGTTCGGGAATCATTAGAACCTAAAAAAACCGAAATGACCAAATTATAATTGATCCTACAAATAATCTCCATCTTAAATGAACGCAGCTAAGCCAAAGAGGTGATCAATCCATAAAACTCATCAGAACAATTTTAAACAGGGTTTACCGAACAGATTATTAATCCGGATAAAGTTCTTTTATATCTCCATCGCCTAAATCACTTATACCTTTGGCATGGATTATTTCAAACCACTCACAAAATACTTCCCATGAAAGATTCTGAGGCCAATGCTCCACTTCCGGCAACCATAAAGATAATTGTTCAACGAATATTTCCGAATAATGCTTCTTTACAAAATCGGTTAATGATTCTTCATATAAACTATCCGGAATCAGAAAAACAGACGTTGCTTTGTCTTCGTATGGGTCAGTATAATATTGCGGTACTGGAGTTTCATCCATTATGTATTTAGCCCAATCATGGAATGGTTTCTTTCCAATAATTATTAGTGCTTCACGATTTATGGATTTGAACATATTACCTGTATTTTGATTTTTTTGCGATAAAGATAAATTAATATTCTTTGCTCAATTCATTATAATGGCTAATTTTAACAATTCAATTAATAATGGAAATTGTTGCGAAAACATTACATTCAAAGGAGAAGATGAAAACGCAGTTGGTGAAATGAATAATAATTTCAATGGTTTGATGGCGGAGATGTTTAGGAAAAACAATTAATAGTATGTATGGAAATAATCAAATAATTTTTTATTTATTAGTTTTAACGGCTTTCAGTTTGTTAACTAATCCTATTTTTTCACAGAAGAAATACTACAATCTGCTCGAAAAAAAGAAATATGGTAAAGTAGAAAAAAAAGCCGGACAGGATTTAGAAAAAGATCCCAAAAATGTCATACTTTTACATATTCATGCTTTAATATATAGCTCAAGAGATTACAAAGATTACAATACGAAAAAATCTTACGATTATTTAATTCAAACCAAGCTAAATTTTAACTTAATATCTGACGAAAATGAAAAATCCAAATTAGCAAAAAATGGATTATCTACGGAACGATTTGAAAATGATTTAGACACAATATGTATAAAAGCCCTTACGGATGTTATTTCAAAATCAACCATTAATGATTATAATGATTATCTTGAATTTTATAAACTTGCATCATCTTATAATAGAAATAAAGCTACTAATAACCGCAACTCTTTGGCTTTTAACGATGCTGAGAATTTAAAAACAGTTGAAGGATACCAGTATTTCATTGACACTTATCCAAAAGCAATCGAAATTCCAACAGCTATTTCTAATCGTAATGAATTAGCATATAGGGAAGCAGAAAATATTAATTCAGAGCAATCATATCAATATTTCATTGATAAATACCCACAGTCAGAACAGTTAAATAACGCAATCAGCAAAAGGAATAAATTTGCTTATGATTCAGCAAAAAAAATTAATACAGCTCAATCATATTTAACTTTCTTAAATAAATATCCGAATAGTAATCAAGCATCCGAATCAAAGACTTTATATGAAGAAAGATTATTTACAGAAGAAACCGAACCCAGCAATTATTTAAGCTATGGCGAATTTATTAAATCATATCCAAATAATCATATGGTATCAGTAGCTATTGACAGCCTTATTGAAATTGGTGTAAACAAAAAACTAGTTAAATCTTTAAAAATTGCAATGAACAATTGTTCAGGAGAGCAATATAATCGTGCTATTCTCGGATATTATAATATTTACACTGACGATGGCGAAAGTGAAACATTAAATAATTTTTTATCAGAATATACGGACTTTCCTTTTCAAGATATTTTGGACAAAGATATTTCTACCGCTATATTGGGAGATGATTTAGACATTAACCAAGCATTTATAAGTACCAAAAAGGATAAATATTCTGAATATATTAAAATAGCGGCACCTAAAGAAAAAGCATTTGTTGCTCTTCAACGTCTTATTTCTTTAGATATTGGAAGAAAAAATTGGTCATCAGCATCAAAAACCATTAAAGAATTTGAACAATACTTCAGAAAAAATGATAAAAAATTAAAAAATTTATTAGAAATATTAGACACCAAATGGGATAATACAATATTAGTAACAAATGTTGGCTCTGGAATAAATACCCAAAAAGGTGGCGAATATGTGCCAATTTTAACTGCCGATAATAAGTTACTATATTTCTGTGGATGTAGCCGTAGTGATAATATTGGGGGAGAAGATATATTTTTATCAAAAAATATTAAAAACACTTGGTCACAAGCTAAAATTGTTAGTGACTTATCTTCAATATTTTCAAATGATGCTCCTTTAAGTATTACAACGGATGGAATTACTATGCTAACTTTTAAAAGTGGTAAAATAAATTTCTCATCACAAACATATTCCGGTTGGACTGACATGGAAGAGTTCCCAGAGCCAATTAATGAGGGGAGATGGAATGCTGATGCCATGATGACAAGTGATGGAAACGCAATAATTTTTTCTTCAATAAGACCCGGAAATATGAATTACTATGAACAAGCATTTGGTTATCATGGCTCAAACGAGCATCAGACAGACATTTATGTTTGTGAAAAAACTAGTTATGGTTGGAGTGAACCAATAAACTTAGGAGCTAAAATAAATACAATATATTCTGATAGAAGTCCTTTTTTACATCCAGATATGAAAACTCTTTATTTCAGTTCTGATGGACACGGAGGCATCGGGAAACTAGATGTTTTTATGTCAACTCGCTTAGCAGATACATGTTGGGATTGTTGGAGTGAACCTTTAAATTTAGGAAAAGAAATAAATACAGAAGAAAGTGATTGGGGATATAGAATTACAACCGATGGGAAAAAAGCATATTTTGCTGCTAATAAAACAACTTTAGATGAAAATGATATATATTTCTTAAATCTACCTCCCCATTTACGTCCAGATTTAGTAGCAACTGTAACAGGCAAATTAGTTGATATAAATCAAAAGCCTGTTTCAGCTACCATTCGTTGGGAAGATTTAAATACAGGTAAAAATGTTGGACAATCACAAAGTAATCCATCAGATGGAAGTTTTTTTATTGTTTTACCACTTGGGAAAATATATGGATATTATGTTGATAAAGATGAATATTTTCCAATTTCAAATAGTGTAGATTTAAGAACAACGAAAGAATCTGTTGAAGTAGAAGAAAATATTGATATGGTAACATTTAAGCAGATGATTGATGATGGCAGTGCTGTTCCTGTAAACAACTTATTTTTCAATATTGGGGAAAATGAACTGCTTCCATATTCAATTCCTGAGTTAAAAAGAGTTGCTGATATTATAAAAAGAAATAAAATACATGTTGAAATTGCTGGACATACAGATAATATCGGAGAAGAAAAATCAAATATTGAATTATCCATAAAAAGAGCAAATGCTGTTAGAGATTTTTTAATTGAAGAAGATTGTCCAGTTGACTATTTTACAGTTGTTGGGTATGGAGAAACTCGACCAATCGCTTCAAATGATTCTGAAGCTGGTCGTGATAAAAATAGAAGAGTTGAGTTAAGGTTTATTAATAAAGAAGAGTAATTAACTTAAATATTAAACACAGATTTGATACATTAGAATATTTGAACGAATGTATAGTTCAAAATCATTTTTTTAATTATTTACCATTTTCTATTCTTTTTTTCAATTCTTCCCATGGTATCAGTTTTTCTTTTCGTTCATCTTCGGACATGTTTCCGATTTCTTCAACCTCATCGTTAATGCTTTTCATTTCAGCTTGTATTTCTTCTTGGTCAAATCCAGCAAAAGTCATTTAAAACAAGCGATTGTCGATTAATTCCGGATAACTAAATGGCTTCAATATATCTTCATTATTTGTATTCACATGCGTTGATGATATTTGTTTTCCAATTGTATAAGCAGTCATTTCATTGGTGTTATATGGAAGAAGCAAAGATGTAATATTGTCAGGCTTTAGACTATTTTCCAACCACAAATATTCTTTTTCCGGCTCAAGAATCACAGGCATACGCTGTTTAACATTATGAATTTTCTGAAGTAATAGATTGGCTGTGGTTGTAATAATAGAAAATGTATTGATTATTTCACCGGATTGTTTGTCCGTCCACGAATCCCATATTCCGGCAAACATAAACACATCTTCATCTTTCAGGCTGATGTAATATGGATACTTTTTGTTATTTACAGTCTGCCATTCAAAAAAACCGGTAGCAGGAATAAGGCATCTTTTGGATTTTATGGCATTCCTGAAGGATGGTTTCTCATATATGGTTTCTGATTTAGCGTTTAAAGTCATTTTTCTTATTTTCTCGGCTTCGTCCATAGATTTTGTCCATCCGGGAATTAAACCCCACGAAAACATCTGTAATTTATCCGAATCAACATTTGTAATTACAGGCATCATTGGATTATTGAACCCATTCGCATGATAAACCGATTCAAAACTTGTTTCCTGTTGGGCAAACAAATCTTTTGCTTTCAGTTGTCGTTTACGTTTTTTATTTTTTAATGAATAATGGAAGCACATATTATTTTATGTTTAAGAATTATTACGTTTTTATATTTCTTTCACCACACCAATTTCTTTAAAACATTTGACCGTTTCAACCAACCTCGCAATATAATATCAGAATCCGGATAATATTCAGCCTTTGTAATATAATCATAAAAATCGTTGGGATGGCTCACACTAAACGATGAATCAATGTACCCGTGTCCCACATATTTACGATTTTCCACAAGAATAATGGAAAATTCTCCGCTTGTCCGTCCTTTGTCAATCAGGGCATAGTTAACATCAGGAGAGATATAGGATTTCAGGATTTCATTAGCCCTTATGTTATATTCTTTAACTTCTTCTTTTTCTACGCAGATACCATGACACTTTTTAATTTGATGGTTGAAACAAACAGTTCCAGCAGAATTGAATCCACAATAATTTAGGCAAAGTGAATATTCATCAATAAGATTATCAAAACATTCTCTGGCTTTAAACATATTAACAAATGCCTGCAACGGCTTTTCCGATTCTTCCATCGGCACAATATGAAAATTTATTATTCCACGTTCGTCCTTAAACCAGTCAATACAATGTGTAAAATTATCTTTTACCCTGCTTCGGTTAAATTTGGGTTTATGCTTTTTAATTTCTTCTGATTCAAGCAACAGAGCAATAGCTTCACTTCCGGTTAAAACAAAATCTACATTATATAATTCGTTCAGCATTCGCTTTCCTTTATTCTCCTTAGTGTTAAAATGACTCAATGCTCTATTGTACATGTTTACACTTTTACCAATATAGATGATTTTCTGGTCTTTGTCTAAAAAATAATAAACTCCACATTCCTCTGGTAATTTTTTCAGAATGTATTCCTTTATTTTATCAATCCTCACTGTCATTATTCCTTCGATACCCATTTTTTTGTATCGAGGGTCGCTTGATTTTGTTTGCATTAGCAAATCAAACAATTTTGCGGTGGCAACTGCATCTCCTTCAGCCCTATGTCTGTTTTCAATATGGATATTTAACGAAGCACACAAATGACCAAGACTATACGAAATCCTTCCGGGTAATAATTTCCTCGCAAGCCTGACTGTACAAAGGGTTTCTCGTTTGTATTTAAACCCGAGTGAAGCAAATTGTTCTTTGATGAAATTATAATCGAACCCGACATTATGTGCAACAAATATCTGGTTTTCGGTCATTTCATTTATTTTCTTGGCAACTTCATGAAATTTTGGAGCATCGGCAACCATTTCATTAGTGATTCCTGTTAAGTTCCTGAAAAAGCCACCAATATTACATTCAGGGTTTATTAGTGTTGTAAATTTATCAACCACCTGCAACCCATCGTGAATAAGGATACAGATTTCGGTTATTCCACCTTTCTTGTATTCGTATTTACTGCCACAGGTTTCTATGTCAATAATCGCAAACATTACTTGTTTTTTAATTGTTCAAATCCGTTTTTTAACTGAAGCATCACGTTCATCAGATTTTCCATATTTGCTTCTTCATTTTTTTTATCCGAACGTTTCACCGAACAGTTAAACTCCCATATTTCGAGGATTTCAGAATATTTTACCTTATATGGCTGATAAGCAGGATTATCGGAATGAAGTTCAAATTCATTATTCGATTTTTTAAATATTCGTTTATAAACAATACCATCATTATTTGTAAGTATGATGTAGGTTTTTCCATTTACAGCATCTTTCAGCGATTCTACATATTTTCCAACCACAATATCACCGGTTGCCAAAGGAGGCATTGAATCGCCTTGGATTGGGAAAGCTCTGTGTTTACCAGTTAGTTGGAAGGGTAGTTCCATTTGAGGAAGTTTTTCAAAGTATTCGGGGTCAGCGTATCCGTTAAGGTATCCGGCTCCGGCTTTGGCTGTAATCACTTCAATCCTGTCATTATTATCTTTATCAATCATCATAGGAAGCAACAGCCTGTTATTGCCCAGTTTTATCATGGAATTCACATCCGTTTTTCGTAAATCAGCTCTTATCAAAGCATCAATAGAAATATGAAAATAATCGGCTAGTTTAATCAGGATTTCAATTGGAGGTTCACTTCTTGCTTCTTCGTATGCACCTATCCGAGAACGAGTAATTTTCAATTCTTCTGCCAAACTCTCTTGTGACAGATTTTTTAACCCTCTCAAATACTTGATATTAATAGATATTTTCATGATTACTACAAAACTAAGCACAAATATACTATAATTTGTAGTAATTTTGTAATATGGTAAGAATTTTTTTTTAACCAAATGGACAGACGTATTGTACATCTTGATTTAGACACATTTTTCGTATCTGTGGAACGCCTTTTAGATAGCAGTCTTTTTGGTAAACCTGTTATTATTGGAGGTACTTCAGACCGTGGTGTAGTGGCATCATGTAGTTATGAAGCTCGTGCCTTTGGGGTACATTCTGCGATGCCAGCAAGAATGGCAAAACAATTATGTCCGCAAGCTGTATTTGTTCGTGGCGATATGGAAAACTATTCTAAGTATTCTCGCATGGTAACTGATATCATTAAGGAAAAATCACCAGTTGTTGAGAAAGCCTCTATTGATGAACATTACATTGATATAACTGGAATGGATCGTTTCATTAAGAATAGCAGACTTTGGTCTCATGAACTACGACAAACCATAATAAGAGAAACCGGACTTCCTATATCATTTGGCTTATCTATAAATAAAACGGTATCAAAAGTTGCCACCGGTGAAGCCAAGCCAAATGGTGAAAAACAGGTGGATGAAGGAATAGAAAAGTTATTTCTTGCTCCATTATCCATAAAAAAGATTCCCGGTATAGGTGGAAAAACATTTACACTTCTCCGTAATATGGGCATCGAAAAAGTGGCGACCATACAGCAAATGCCAATGATAATGCTTCAAAAGGTATTGGGAGAAAACGGACAAATTATTTGGAAAAAATCGAACGGCATTGATAACAGCCCTGTGATTCCATATCATGAATCAAAAAGTATGAGTCACGAGACCACATTTGATAAAGATACAACTGACATTTTACAATTAAAAAGGGTGATTAATTACATGGTTGAAAAACTGTGTTATGATTTACGGAAGTCAGAAAAAATAACGGGTTGCGTAACATTAAAATTAAGATATTCCGATTTTCAAACACATACATTCCAACGCAAAATTCCTTATACCGCTTCTGACTATGTAATACAAAACACCATCATGGAATTATTTAATAAAAATTACTCCCGCAGGGTGTTAATTCGTCTTATCGGTGTTCGCTTCAGTAACATTGTTTCAGGAAGCACGCAACTCAGCCTGTTCGATGATTCCATGAAAATGATACATCTATACCAATCACTTGACCGGATAAGAAACCGCTTTGGATATAAATCAATCAGCCAGTGTGTAAATATGAGAGAATCAGAAAAGCAGAAAGAATATGAAAATATGAAGGAAACAAAAATATGATTCTCAATGCCCATTCATATTACAGCTTACGTTACGGTGTAATCTCAAACGAAGAGTTAGTTAAAGCTTCGGTAAATAATGGATATAATGCGATGGCAATTACCGATATCAACAATTCTTCAGGTGTGTTGGAATTTGTTAAACTCTGTAATGACAATAATATTAAGCCAATTGTTGGGATGGAAATTCGCAACGATGATGATATTTTATATATCGTGCTTTCAAGGAACAATAAGGGGTTTAAAGAAATCAACGACCTTATTACAAACGCCAATTTATCACATGCTCCGTTGCCATTTCGTCCGGATTTTTCAGATTGTTATGTGATTTATCTTCCCGGAAAA
>Ga0209211_10012528_pt1 | contig 10655 bp, 11 predicted proteins | sample RifGroA2_FD_183992 | JGI IMG/M metagenome (GOLD analysis project Ga0209211, IMG submission 183992) | Groundwater microbial communities from Rifle, Colorado, USA - Groundwater A2 (SPAdes) (version 2) | ecosystem: Environmental > Aquatic > Deep subsurface > Groundwater | place: Rifle, Colorado...
CAACATGAAGTTTGTATGATCGAGGTGTTCCAACTTTTTTTCCTTCTAGAACCAGAAATACAAGATTATTTCCCAAAACGTAATGACCGACGTACAAAGGAGTTCTATCGTCTGGAAGTCCATGAACATTTGGACCTTCTGTCAAGTGAATAGTTAATGGCATATGACAAATAAGGAGACTTTATTTAAGAATATTTACAAATTTTACTTAAGAAATAAGGAAAACCTACTTGTATTGATCGAGCAAATAACTCTTTAAGCTTTGTCTCTTTAACATTTCCTACAACTCTTCCATCTTTTAAATAATTACGATCTTCTCTTAAACAATAATCTCCAAAAGCATGTCCTGTTGATGAAATGAGCAAAGTGTTCCAGTAGTTAGAAGTAAACATTGAATTTATTACATGGTGTCGACCTACTTTTGCAGCAATGATACCATCCCTTGCTTCGAAGGTGTTATTAACGTTTATGTGACCACTTCTTTCCAAGTCATCCCATATTTGCTGTGTGTCAGAATGCACATCTAAGATTACTTCACCTTCATGGTCTTGAATGCTATCTAAAAATTTCACTACTGTATCAGATGTAATCTTCCATTCATCTCGGTTTCTTCCTGTGGCTATGTATACCCCGACATAAAAATCGTTTACACCTGCATTGTCAGAACAAAATTTCATTAACTTTCTAAGGTTGTCTGCATTATAACTCATTAATGTTGAAGATACGAGCACCTCTTCTGCGATATGAGAAGACTGGATCGTTCTTAATCCTTCAAACGTTTTCTTGAATGTTCCTTGACCCCGATTTTGATCATGATATTCTTCAGTACCGTCTATGCTTACATTTATATAACTTAAACCCATTTTCTGAAGCAGTCCTAATCTTCTCTCATCAACTAATGTTGCGTTAGTGACAATGCCCGTAGCTAGGTCTTTACTTCTTTCTCTTATGTGTGAAAATAATCTTAAAGCTTTTTCTGGAACAAGCAATGGTTCTTTTCCACCGGAAGCGATAACTTTAACCCCTAAGTCTATTGCTTGATCTGCAACTTTACAAAAATCTTGAGCAGTCAAATCTTCTTTCAGCTTAGTTTCTGGTAGGTCATAACTGCAATGTTGACAACGTAAATTACAGACAGAATTAAGATCAACGGCAACTTTTCTTAATCTTGCATTTTCTCTGATTATTCTTTCTAATTCACGGTCTGAAATCTTTCCTTGACGATATTCTTTCCAACCAGCGTAAATGTGTAAATTGCTCATCTTCCAAACTTATCACCTCAAATTATATGTAACTTTTTTTTGGACTCTTGGGGTTCATACCCGGTATGGCCTTGTTCGGCAGATTCTGATCTTCCAGGCCAATAGTCTCTTTGAACGGGTCTTACCCTTATTTCAGTTTGATATTCTGCCAGTTCTCCTATTCTTCTGCCGCCAGCTACCTCTATGATATCAACTAGCTGTTCTACAGGTTCCCCTATTTTCCTTCCTCCCGCTGCGGATGCCATTTTCGTGTCTCCATGAAGTTTATTTTACTATCCTGACATTCAGATGAGCAAGTTATAGTTATAATCTATCATGGATATATCCGTACTATGGAAAATCTTAAAAAGAACTAGAGAATCAAAAAACCATGTGGCAATGCAAAATTAAATATAAGTATCCCAATAAAATTTCAGAACTTTCCAAACAATATCAAGTTACCGCCCACGTTTTTGTTCTGAATAAGTTTGTAAGTAAAAAGTATGTTGCTGTGCAGAGTTTAAGAATCTTGGAAGGCAACCCGAAGAATATTGAAGAATACATTGATTCCGTGAAAAAAGATAAATATCTAGAACTGGATGTCGAAGGAAACATACTTTATTATTTGTACCAATTCTCAAAAGCGGAAATAAAGACCTCCCCCATATTAGACTTAAGTTCGGATTTATTTTTTATAAAACCTTTAATCTTTCAGTCCGATGGGTTTTGTTATCTTGAGCTGGCTTCGATTGCTAAAAAGTCATTGCAGGAATTTATTGGAAGAATTAAAAAGCATGGTGAAGTGGCAAATCTTTCAATATACCAAGAAAAAATAAAAACGGCGTTTATGTTATACTTGGTTCCGGAACTAACAGATAACCAGAAAGAAGTAATCAAAAAAGCGTACACGTATGGATATTATGATATGAACCGTAAGATAAACATTGATCAACTTTCTAAAATCATGAAGAAAGGAAAGAGTACAACGCACGATTCTTTAAGACGTGCAGAATCAAAAGTTATTCCTTGGGTTGTCAAAAATTTATTCTAGGGAATTCTGAGGAACATTATTCTCTTTTCCCATCAATTCTTGAATTGTCAATCCTTTTCTTTTTGCGTCGCCGAGTGAAGCGGCCCAGGCAGTGCCAGTTCTTTCAAGATCTTCAAGCATGAGAAAATACCATTCTTCAGCAGGAAAATGAATGCCAATCCAGCTTTCAGCGCCAAATTTCTGGGAAAACGTGCGCAACTGTTCAATCTCATCATCCGGAAAATATTTTTTAGTTTCAGCAGTTACTTTACATTCGATGGCAAGACGGCGAATGGCATTGCCTGCAAGAATATCGGGGGAAGGATACCGCGAACTGCCGGATCCAGCAATACGAATACAACCCCACCCTGCTTCGTTGAAGAGTTTTACCAGCTCGCGCTCACCACGAGTGCCTTTGGCTTTACGATCCATACCTATGTTGAATATAAAGAATTATTTAAGTTCTCTGGAGATTATAGTTTGACTTTCATAAAATCTTCAGCAACAGTACTATTAGGAAAATAGGTTTTAGCTTCCTCTAGAACTTCAGAAGGTTCTTTATAACGCTGGCTAAGATGAGTAATAATTAGTTTTTTAGCATTGTTCGCGGATGCGAGTAGAGCAGCTTGTTTAACAGTAAGATGCATAAATTGTTCTGTTTTTTCTTTGATGTCATTGAGGTGTGTGCCTTCAGAAATGAGAAGGTCGACATCTTTTGCTAAAGCACTTGCACCATCGCAGGGGACAGTATCTGCAACGTAACTAATGGTTTTACCAGGAACAATATAAGTGACTTCATCTGGAGATACTTTTTTGTTATTATAAAGAACAGATTTGCCAAGTTGAAGCTGGCCCAAGATTGGACCTTTGAGCCCCAGCTTGGTTGCTTTAGCGACATTGATACGACGGCGGTCATGTTCTTGGAAACGATAACCGAAACATAACACGGAGTGACGTAGCGGTTGGCATTCCAATGAATATTTTTCACCATTGAAGATAACTCCGGCTTTTACTTCTTTAACTATAAACTCAATGATATCTTTCTTAGCAAAGGACTGCATGAGATGATCAAGGTAATTTTTACTCCCTGGAGGACCATAAATTGTAACTTTTCGGTCTGGTTTGTCAGCACCCATGGTACTTAAAAGACCGGGCAACCCAAAAACGTGATCGCCGTGCCAATGACTGAGCAGAATGGTGCTTACTTTTGCTGGTTTAAGACCAGCAATACGCATTTGACGCTGCGTGCCTTCGCCACAGTCAAGGATAATAATTTCCTCGTTATATGATAAAGCGATGCAAGAATGATTACGAGCTTTGGTTGGCTGCATACAACCTGTTCCTAAAAATGTTATTTCAATCATTGTTGGTGGGCAAGAAAAGATTGGAGTTCATGGAGATTCTTGATTTTAGGGGTAAAATCGCGGGTGTTACTGCGGTCAAGCAAAATAGCGTTGACACCAACACGCTGGGCAGCAACAATGTCACTTTGAATACTATCACCGATGAGAAGACAATCTTCAACGGCAAGGTGAGCACGATCAAGAACGGTTTTAAGAAATCCGTTGTCAGTTTTAATGACGCCGAGATCGCACGAGAGAAAAATATGGTCAAAGTGACGGCGAAGGTTAAATTTATTGAGCACATTATTGATTGAGAATTCATCCGTGTTTGAGATTAAAATGAGTGTGTATTCTTTATGAAGAGTAGTAAGTAGTTCTTCGACTTCGGGATACGGGAAAGCGAGCATCCAGGATTTGTTCCACATACCAATAAGAGTTTCAATTTGAGATTGGTAAGGAGGGAGGTTAAATTCTTTGCAGACGTTTTGGAATGCGTCGGTAAGTGTTGGAAATGACTGAATCATCATAGCGTGCTCAAAACGAACCACAAATTCAGAGAAAGGCTCGGGGATGCGGAGAATATACTTTACTTGTTTGATCGGGCTTTGAACCCCATTTTCTGCTAGCGTTCCCCAGAAATCAAATAACAGTGCTTTTACCATACAACAGTTCCCTCCAAAACAGCAGTTTAAGAGTGGGTATTTATATTTTGCCGTTCAGAATGATTTGGATAAGTTAAGTATTTAAAGAATTGGTTATTTACAGATGCTATGAATCTTCAGGAAAAAGTTGATCTTGTAAAGCAAGTCGGAGAGGAAATAGTGACTGAAGAGGAGCTTTTGGAGTTACTTAAGACAAAGGAACACCCAATTGCTTATGATGGTTTTGAACCGAGCGGAAAAATCCATATTGCACAAGGGTTGCTGCGAGCAATCAATGTGAATAAATTAACGAAAGCGGGAATCAAATTCAAATTCTGGGTAGCGGATTGGTTTGCTCTTATGAATAACAAATTGGGCGGAGATCTGGAAAAGATAAAAGTGGTAGGGGAATATTTTATTGAAGTCTGGAAGGCAAGCGGTATGGATATGAAAAATGTGGAATTCCTTTGGGCATCAGATGTTATGAATGACTCTGCATATTGGTTGAAAGTGATTACCATCGGAAGGTTGAACACCGTAACGAGAATCACCCGTTGCAGCCAGATTATGGGACGAGAAGAAACAGATGCACTGAGTGCAGCGCAGATTTTCTATCCTTGTATGCAGTGTGCAGACATTTTTCATTTAGGAGCAGATATTACGCAGTTGGGAATGGATCAACGCAAAGTCAATATGCTGGCGCGAGAAGTAGCCCTAAAAATGGGCTACAAAAAACCAGTAGTGGTATCACATCATATGTTAATGGGTTTAGGTGAGCCACCTAAATCAGATCTCCAAGGGAAGGAACGTGCAATTGCACTTAAAATGTCAAAATCAAAACCAGATACGTGCATTTTTATGACTGATTCGGAAGAGGAAATTGTGCGGAAATTTAAGAAGGCGTACTGCCCAGAAAAACAAGTGCAAGATAATCCGATTTTGGAGTATTGCAAATACATTGTTTTTGAGAGGATGAATTCTTTAACAATCCTGCGGCCAGAAAAATATGGCGGAAATGTGACTTTTATATCATATGATGAATTGGAAAATGCTTTTGTTGATGGAAACGTTCATCCGGCTGATTTGAAGACTGCCACTGCTCGTGCGATCAATGAACTGCTTATCCCTGTGCGAGATTATTTTGAAAATAATGCAAAAGCGAAGAAGTTGAAACTACTTGTGGAAAGTTACGACGTTACAAGATAAGTTACGATGTTTTGTGGTGATAGATTGGAAATGATTGTCTTATAGATTTGTTGAAGAAAAATATTAAAAAACTATGAAAAGAACAATCCTAACCAGCCAAATAATCCGCTGGATTCTTCACCCGGTTGGCATTTTACGGAATAGTCTTGAGAATCATATTCTGTCCATTGATTGTTGATACAGAGACGAACTTTTTCTTGCCTGTTGTCGCATTGAAACTGAGCGATGGCACTGTTGCAAAGGTCAGGAACGGTCAATGAACATAATTCTGTTGCACCTTGAGTTCCATACGCCGTCCATTGACCATTTACACAACGACGGACTTGGCGAGAATCAAATGGCTTGCATTGAACCTGGACTTGAGTCTGGTCACAGGAGTTAGATTCACAAAGAGCTGAATACTGTTCACGAGGCTGGGTGACATCAAGCCCTTCTGGAGAGCAGATGTAGTGTGCCTGATTCTCTGAGTTGCAAATCAGCTCGCCTGGACGACAGGTTTCTGCGGTGCAAAGAAGTTGCAATCCCTCACGAAGCGGCTCGCTGAGTGTCCCATATGATGTACAGACACGATAAATTCCATTTTCAGTGTCGCACACTAATTCACCAGGAACACATTCTGTAGCCCGAGAACAATATGTAGAAAAGGTATTAGAAATGCTCCATTGATGATTGCTACAGACAAAAGCTTGATCATTTGTAAAGTCGCATTTGACTTCACCAGAGCTGCATGGAGCTGGGCAGAGATTGACTGTAGTTGTGGTATTGACCAAACGAGTCACATTAACTGGTCTAACAGGTGGAGGAGAACGAGGACAGGCAGTACAATATGCTCCGCCACAATCAACACCACTTTCATCAGAATCACGCACACCGTTTGCACAATGAGAGGTTGGTGTATTGGGACATTCGCTGTCACGTTGATCTATATTTCCATCGCAGTCGTTATCTTTGTTATCAGTGCATTGTTCAGGAATGTGGACATTTTCACAACCTCCAGCACCGCAACCACCCACGATTTGGGTAAGATTGTCGGGTCGAATATTGGGGTTGGTGTCGTCACAGTCCAAGCTGGTGCCACGACATCCTGAACCTGCTGAAAAGCCATCTAAATCATTATCAAAACATTGGGTTGGTTGCTGACGCTGGACACAAGAACCACGGTTGCATTGGTAACAAGGATACAAATTTTCTTGATAAGGTTCAAGATTTTCTCGAGTGCGGTTGCTACAAGTCATTTCTCGCACTTTACAATCACTGCCAGAGCAACTGGAAACTAGACCTTGACCGACAAGATAACAACCATCTTGAACGATTCCATTAACAATTGAGCCGTTATCTGGATTACGATAGCGATAGGTAATCGTACCATTAATAACAACATTGGTCACACGTGATTCTGTGTCGTTACAGAGGAGCAAGTCGGAATTAAATGCTTGACAGATGCCCCCTAAACAGTAAATGTCGCCTTCACGATCACATTGCGTGTCGGCGTTATCTCGATAGTTGCAATAGTTGCCGCGAAAGAATCCACAAGCACCATCAGAACAGTAATCGCATTGTTCTTGATTGACGTAGAATGGAGGGCGATTTTCGTCAGTGGGATTAGGATTACAGGTAATTACTTCAACATAGCAGTCAGACCCACGACAGCTTTGATTTGCACCTTGACCAAGGAGATAACATTGATCAGATTGTGTTCCTTCAACAATTTCTCCAGTGACAGTATGACGATAGCGATAACTAACTGTTCCGAAAACATCTTGATCTTCGCCAAGTTCCGTGTCGCTACAGGAGAGACGAGACTGCTCATACCGAGTACAGACATTATTGATGCAGTAAAGGTTATTGGCCGGATCACAACCACCATCACGGCTATATTCGTAATCACAACTCCAGCCTTCTTCAACGGCAAGAGCAGAAAAAGGGAGGATGCTTAATACAACTAAGAGTAGAAACAACAGAAAATATCTATTCACCATTTTTGGATTAGGGAGATTTCTTCTTCTTTTAATGTTTTTGGTCTTGGAGTGGTTCATTTGCCTTCAATAATAACAAACGTTTCGCTATGGAAATAGTGAAGGACAACGCGAATAATGTCGGCTAAAGCTACTTTTTTAATGTTCTTTAGGTACATATTTTGATCTTGAGCGTTGCGCACGTTTTCCCAAAATAATAACTGATCAGCAACTTTTTGAGTGTCTTCGAGCTCAAGGAGATAACTTCCTTCGATATAATCTTTAGCTTCTTGCACGTCTTGGAGACTGGCTTTGGTGAGATTCTGGAACTCCTCAAGAACGCGTTTTTTGAGAATAGTAATTTTCTTTCGATCGATAGTAGCATAGGCCGCAAAGTAACCAAAACTGACTTCTGCCACATGCTGTGTTCCAACATCATATGCCAATCCAAGCTTGCTGCGGATTTCCGTGAAGAGTTTCCCGCTCTGTCCGCGGCCCATAATGGCATTGATGACATCAAGAACATATGAATCTGGGTGCGAGCGAGGAACAGTCCTAAAACCGAGGACAGTGTAGGTGTTAGCAATCTTACGTTTTTCACGGACAGTTATACTCTTACTTACTCCCCGCTCTGGTGTGAAAGACAAGGATTGGGGGCGATGAGCGGCGAGGTTGAACTTGTTTTGAATTTCTCTTTTCCAACGAGGAAGATCTCCAACGATAGAAACAACGATATTTTGAGGAATATAGTGTTTGTGAAAGTAATCCAATATTTTTTGACGAGTGAGACCGCGAATGACTTTCGAATCTCCGTACGTCGGATAGCGACAGGGATGATGGATGAAGAGATTTTTTTGAAACAATAACCATTGATAAAAACGGGGTTCGTCGTTAATCATATCAATTTCTTTTAAAACAATCTTTTTTTCTTTTTCAATGCTCTTTTCGGCAAAGAAGGAATTTTCAAAGATGTCAGCAAGAATTTCTACGGCTTTAGGAAAATGCTTACGGAGAACCTGGACATAAAAACAAGTCCTCTCGCTGGTTGTGTAGGCGTTGAAATCACCACCGATACGTTCAATTTCATTGGAAATGTCACGATTGGTTGGTCTCGTTTTTGTTCCCTCAAAGAGGATATGTTCTAAGAAATGGGAAATACCTCGCTCGGAAGGTGATTCGTGGTTACTTCCTACTTTCACAAGAACTTCGACAACAGCAGAATTGCCTGGCTTATGCTGATAAACGACAGTAATGCCGTTGGGAAGAACCACTTTCTGCATAGGGATATTGTTTTTTTGACCTATTTATGCTTTTCGTCTTGGTCTTGAGAGGGAAAAACGACTAATTGCAGGTTTCGAAGAAGATTTGTTTAGAAGAAGGATCATACATCTTTGCACAATCACGACTGTTATCAACCCATGATTCAGTAATAAGCTGCTGTTCTTGGGTGCGAATAATGGATTTGGAATGTTTGCCGTCTTCTGTAGTCCAGCTTTCTGTAGAAACTGTGCCTTCACTCCATTCCTGGACCATATGGCATGCTTCTAAGGTCTTGGGACCAATACTAATCGTTTCTTTGCCAACAACTTTCATGTTCACTTGCTGGAGCTGACCTTGCTCATTAGCATAACTGCTACGAACAAACGAACCCGTATCACACCAACCTGTGCCTGTTGACGTTACTTCAACTTTTGAACCATCATCACCTTGGACGACAGTTTTGTTGCCACAAGCAGTAAGAACGAGGAGGAAAATGAAAACCAAAACAAAGTAATACTTCATGGAAAAAATGAGAAACCAGAGATTTATATTTCTTTCGATGATGGAGTGAAGATGAACGAAAGAGTTATTAAGATTGTTTTTATGGTGTAATTTAATGAGACTTTCTTTATTCCAGCAGTATCTCAAGAAAGAAAAGATTGATCTGGCATTTTTTTATTATTCCCATGATGATTCTCAAGACAGTAATGTGGTTTATTTCGCAGGGATGAAACCATCTCATGCCCTATTTGTGGTGCAACATTCAACGGCGCGATTATATTTAACCGCACTGGATAAGAAGCCAACAATAGCAGGAGTGACTGTAAAAACGCTAACAAAGCAATGGAGAGAGGACGTTCCGCGAAAAGTAAAGAGAGTGGGAATTGTGAAATCAGCATTGACATACGAATGGGGTGAGAAGCTAACAAAGATGTGGCCTTTATGTGAGTTTGTTGATGTTGGTCCATTTTTAGGATCATTACGAGTAAAAAAAGACCGAAAAGAGATTGATACGATTGCAAAAGCGTGTCAAATCAGTGTGAACGCATTTGAAGAATTGATGCGGGAGCTGCCGCGGGGAACGCTGCAGACAGAACAAGATGTTGCCCTCTTTTTAGAAAGGAGTATGAAGCTGCAGGGAGGCGGAGTTGCGTTTCCAACCATTGCAGCGATGGGAAAAAATGCAGCTGTACCCCACCATGTGACATCATTGCAACAATTGAGTAGAGGATTTCTGCTACTTGATTTTGGAGCGTCATTTCAGAACTATTGCTCAGACATGAGCAGAACTATCTATCTAGGAACTCCGACAACAGAAGAAAAAGAAATGTATAATTTAGTTCGACGATCCCAAGAAGCTGCTCGGAGAGTTACTAAAAGTGGAAAACAATATTTTGAATTGGATGTGGAGACACGAAGAGTTTTAGGGAAGAAATCAAAGTATTATATCCATGCCCTGGGGCATGGGGTGGGAATTGATGTCCATGAAGAACCTTCATTTGGGAAAGAAAAGCCCTGGATGATTGGGAAAAATCATATTTTTACATTAGAACCGGGAGTCTATTTTCCAGGAAAATATGGCATTCGAATTGAAGATACACTCTGGTGGGATGGAGTTGAGGCGAAGGTATTAACTCCGGCGACGAAGGAATTGATTACTCTCTCGTTGCCGCGCGTGATCAAAAACATATAAAAATGGTAGAACTAACCATAAACCTTTTAAATTGCTTTCTTTTCAACAGCAATATTTATAAATAAACTGTGGGGCTGTAGTGTAGCCTGGCTATCACTAATGGTTTGGGTATTAATACTAAAAAAACCATTGAACCCCGGTTCGAATCCGGGCAGCCCCATTTATATTTACGATGACAACAACAAAACGATTCGGCGCACGTTATGGGCGAAAGACAAGAGCAAAATTTGCATTAGTGGAAGCACCAATGCGAACACGACAGAAATGTCCACACTGCAATAAAATG
>Ga0209211_10012531_pt1 | contig 10654 bp, 9 predicted proteins | sample RifGroA2_FD_183992 | JGI IMG/M metagenome (GOLD analysis project Ga0209211, IMG submission 183992) | Groundwater microbial communities from Rifle, Colorado, USA - Groundwater A2 (SPAdes) (version 2) | ecosystem: Environmental > Aquatic > Deep subsurface > Groundwater | place: Rifle, Colorado...
GGCGGCCGCCACCGGTTGCTCTGTCTGCAGCGCTTTTCTTCTTCCTCTTTTAGGAATTGCCGCATCATTGACAGCCTTGCCATTTGGGGGATTAGAGGTCAAATTATTATCTGCCCTGCTCCTTATATATACCATATATGAATACGCAAAGATCACCAGCGGGTTATGTAAAATACCGAAGGAAAAAGTTATCTCATTTAAAGAGGGTCAAATCGACCTTAAAATTAATAAGGAAACTTTACCTCAGCTTCTGCCCTTTCTGTTGTTGGTAATATTTATTACCATAGTCTATACCCTTCCTCGACTGCCAAAAACTTGGCGTCTGCAAACGCAAAGAAAAATTATGCCAACGACTGCCGATATAAAACAGGGCCAGTCGGCCGGTATATTCGCTCAAATAAATCCGCCGGAAGGATATGAAATGAAGACTAAATATAATGATATTGGGCCGTCAATGTTGGAAATGGGTGTCATTGATCTTGATAAATTCAAACAAACGTATGAAAAATCAGGTCAACCATTGACCAAGGAACAACTTAATATCTTAACTAAAGGTTCCAATAAGAAAATCAGAATTACTCCTGACAACTCCTATTTTCTTTTGAATTTCTTTTGGGCGTTTGGTTTGGCCAACAAGACAAAGATTCTTGAAGAAGGGGATATGGTTAAATATGGCGAAGGCCAGGTGGGTAGTTTTGCCTCAACCGGTGGCTGGAGTCTGACAAAAAGCGGTGACTCGATGGAATATTATTCAAAAAAAGCTCTTGTTTCTTTAACTAAGGAACAGGAGGATCTAGTCAACAAAGTTGCCTCAGGAGTTTATCGACCCTGTTGCGGAAATTCCACCGCATTTCCGGACTGTAATCATGGCATGGCACTACTTGGGATATTTGAGCTGATGGCCTCACAAGGGGCAACAGAGTCGGAGATGTTTCAAGCAGCTAAATATATTAACTCATTCTGGTTTCCAGGGACGGCCTTTGACACAGCTCTATATTTTAAAAATAAAGACGGGGTAGAATTTAAAGATATTGATCCTAAAGTATATTTGAGTAAAGATATTTTTTCCGCTTTTGGGGCACAGACGGTAAAGAAATGGTTGATTGATAAAGGAATCCAGGAAAAACCCCCAGCTCAAGGCGGCGGATGTGGTGTATAATTTCTTTTTATGGCAAAAATCAGCAAGAAAACGATTTACATTAAGGGTATGCACTGTCCGTCATGTGAGATCTTGATCACCGATAAATTTAAAGAAATGCCTAATGTCACGACCGTTAGTTCTAATTTTCAAAAACAGGAGGCAGAGGTATATTTTACCGGCCATTTAGATCAGGATATTATCAATAAAAAAATCCAGCCTTTTGGATATGAGATAGGGAATAAAACAGATAAAAATGAAGTTCAAGAACCAATGAGCAAAAAGATATTTGAGGCATTTTTAATTACGGTTGGTTTAATTTTAATTTATTTGATTGCCAAAGAAATAAATATTATTCCGGATATCAATATTACCGGTAATTTGAATCTATTTACGGTATTGTTTTTAGGCCTGGTTGCTTCCATTTCTACCTGCATGGCTACTTCTGGAGCTTTGTTTTTGTCAACAATCGGGAACAAAACCAATAATTTAAAACAGGCAATCTATTTTAGTTTGGGGAGAATTATTTCTTATGGTTTTTTTGGTTTTATTGCTGGAGCCATTGGCAGTATCATTATTACCAACCTAAAATTTGGAACCGGATTGACGCTTCTGGCAGCCGTTTTTATGATCCTCCTCGGCCTTGATATGTTAAAAATCGTTTCTTTTGCTACAATTATTCCGTTTGGTGCGACCTCAAATATTTTCAGAAAACTAGAACATGTTTTGATTAAAGACCCCCATAGATCAGCCTTTTTTTTAGGGGCGATTACTTACTTTTTGCCCTGCGGATTTACCCAGGCCACTCAAGTGTATGCGCTTGGTTTGGCCTCCCCCTGGCAAAGCGCCTTGACAATGGCAGTTTTTGCCATTGGAACGGCTCCGGCAATAATATTTATAGGTTCTTTAAGAGGTTTTTTAAAAAGCAATTTCTATCAGTATTTTATGAAAACCGTAGCTGTGGGAGTTTTAATTCTAGGCCTTTATTATGCAAGTAATTTTCTATCGATTTATGGAATTAACTTTGGCTTTAACAATTTCAATAAAGGAATTTATTCGGATGTAAAGATTGAAAATGGTAAACAGATTATTAATATGGATGTTATTTCGGGCGGATATAGTCCAAATTATTTTTCTGTCAAAAAGGGAATTCCGGTTAAATGGATTGTCAACGGCAAAAATGTTTTTGGTTGTCAAGGGTACTTTGTTGTTCCAACTTTAAACATTTCCAAAGCCTTAAACGAAGGAGAAAATATTATTGAATTTACTCCGACTGAGACAGGCTTCATCAATTTTTCCTGCGGAATGGGAATGTACAGGGGGAGGATTGAGATCATTGATTAACAACTGATGAAATAAAATTAAAAAACATGGTCGTTTCGGACGATATTTGTTTTATATTCACCGTTCCCCGTGCATCCTCAATCATAACTTTGTTTAATGTCCGCTGAAAATCAAACGGATTTTTCATACCTAATCTTTTAAACTCGGCATCGGTTAGCGAAGCCTTCATGGAAGAAAAAACTCCTTCAAGAATCGCCTGATAATTCTTATAGGAGATTTTTCCAAGAATTAGCCTGTCCCAACCTTCTACCAAATGATTGAATCTTTTGTAAATTCGGTTTTTTTGCTTATCTTTTTTGATATGGGTAGTTACGTTTGTATTCATCCAATTTGAAAAACTTCTTTGGCACTGCGAGGGGCATTTTCGGACCGAAAAGCTGGATTCAAAATCAGCAACCGAAAGGTGGTCTAACTGACTTTGACTATATCCAACGATCCCCATTGATGGAATCGGATTTTCAAGGGTTACTTTTAGCGCATAGGTGTCCGATTTAGCTGTGTGGAAAATAATATTATCCAAATGATTTCCCGGTCTAAGGTTCGGTAGTGGAGAAAACATTCCCTGAGAATTTTTCAAAAGTTCGACCGCTTTATGAAATATTTCGGCAAACTTGCTCAGTGGTCCTTCAAAGGTTCCGGTCGGGGCAGCCAAAACCGCGGCCGTTGACAACCCCTTTTTTCCTAATTCCTGGGCATTCTGAACTTTTTTAAGCCATTCGGTAACCTTGTTTTTTTCTTCCGTCGTTATCAGTTCGTTATTCTTGAATTTTTCATAAATATTTTTAATCGGTAAAAAAGACACTATTACGGGCTGGACATTGTCATAAGGACCATCTGCATAAGGAGTGGTTTGGGCGGCAACGAGAATGTGAAAGTGGTCAACTTTATTGGCCAGGGCAAAACCGGCAGCTTGGAGAAAGGTTGGGGTGATTTTAGTGCTTCCTTTTTTGATTGGTTCGACCAGCTGTTCGTCTAATTTGGAACTGGCCATTGCTTCAAAAAAAGGGAATGAGGTGTCAGTAACCTCTTTAGAAGAAGAGCTTTCTGTCATAAATAATGACTGATCTTGCTTTGGATGGGTTTTCCTAATAAGTTCTTGAATATATTTGATAAATATTTCTTTTGCCGGTTGTCCGTCAAAAAAACGGTGGGCAAACTTGATTGAAAAATTAACGTTTTGATTATTCGTCAGGTCAATATTCAAAAGAGCCTTGTGAGAGTCGACCATAAAAAGATTTTCCGGATCGACCTTGTCACGGCGGTTTTCCGTGGTTGCCAGTCTGATCATATAATCTCCGGGATCCTTGGCAATAAAAGGAGTTTCCATTCCAAAGAGCTTTTTTTTTCTTTGATGGGAAAAAACCTCTTGATATCTTTTTGACTTTCTTCCGTATCTATAACTTTCCGCTTTAAGATCATATCTTTCTTTAGGGTCAATGGAGCTAAGGGAATTTTTCGAACCTCTGATTTTTAAAAGAATAGCAGCTGCGTCATCCTTAGTGGGATCAACCTCGATTTTGATTGTTTTTTGGTCATTAATAAGGATGGAAAATCTCAAAGGCTTTAAAGCAATGGTTCTTGAATATGTTTGCTTATGTACCTCGATCAAACTTAAAATAGAATTTATCAAAGCCTCATCACGTTTCAAAATAAACCTTGGAAGGATCAGGTCTTTTTCGAACCAGAACCCCGCCGCTTCGGTTTGTAAACTTTGATCTAGATTGGCTTGAAAATATCTTTTTATCAAAGACTCCTTAAGATGGGGAAATTTTGAGAAGTCGATAAGCCTTCTGACGCGAAGGGCCCAGAAAAATTCGGCGAGCGTGTGGGAAGATGCTAATATAGGGACTATCTCACTGATTTTGTTTCTGGCAACTCCCAAAAAGCTGATGAAATATTCTATCGCAGGGGAAAGTTTTCCCAAATCTTTGGAAAAACTATATTTCAGGTATTCCGTGTTTTCTTTCAAGGCCTGAAAATACATCTCGGCCTTGGTTCTTTCGGTCGGTTCGGCCTCCTTTTTTATCGGATAGAGAAGGGACCTTTCCTTTGAGGCGATCTCGTCCACAATTCTGGACCAAACGATTTTATTTCCGTTTAGTTCACGATCAGCTCTTTCTCTTATTGTCCTCAGCATTTCAACACCAGCATTTTTGATTTCTCGGAAATAGGCAGGGGCGATGGCATAAAAATTTTCAAAATTATCCCAATCCACAGACCTGATCTCCTGTAAAATGGCAACGACTTTCTTGCTCTTTCGTCGCTGGGGAAAATTGTCGGTTGGATCAAGAGAAACCCCGCTTAATTTTAAATTGGAGACATCGATAAATTTATTTGACAGCCAACCTTGAAAGACATTTCCGATCTCATTCCCCGTCATGTTTAGGGATTTTAGATAATGAAGAAGCTCTTTTGAAGAAAGGTCCATGATATTGCCAGGCTTGATAATTTTAGGCGTTTTAATTTCCCCTGGTCTACTTGAAATAAATTCGGCCAAAGAAGTAAAAGATTGGTTCAAAGAAGATACTGCATTTTGGTCTTTAGGAAAAAAAACATGTGCGGCATGAACAACTGCCTGCCTGGAAGTTGCTAATACTTCTATTTTTTCCGCAAAGCCAAATTTAATTTGAGTTTTTCTTAGTTGCTCAGCCGGTTTTATTTTATCCATTTTGTTGAAGAAAAAATAATTACTTTGCTGATAAAATAACCAATTATTGCGCCCGAAACTACATCAAAAAAATAGTGGCAGCCGAGATAGATTCTAGAATAGCTAATTAATATTGCAACCGTGTAATAAAACCAACAGCGTTTTTTATCGAAAAAAGTTAAAATAGTTGCGGCGGCAAAAGCAGTGGCGGCATGGGTAGAGGGGAAGGAGAAGTCCTTTGGACAAAGAAAAGTATTTAGTATTAAGTATTTAGTATCTAGAAAAGGACGAATACGGTGAAATATATTTTTTAAAATCACGTCGGTAAATAAAACCGTGAGTAAAAAAGCCAAGGAAAATAAAATAATAAATTTTTTATCTTGCTTGGTGATACCTGGATTTTTTCTTTCTTCTAATATTAACACAATTAACATTACCAATAACCAAACAAAAATTGAGCTGCCTTTTAGGGAAAAAAATGAAAAAAAAGACTTAAATAAAATATTATGAGGAAATAATTGGCTTAAAAAATTTGTAAAAAAATAATCCGGAGAGATGATTTTATCCATAAATAACATTATAATTGATATCTCATGAAAAAAATTAAGTACATTATCTTTGACTTTGACGGAACGATTGCCGATACCCTTCCATATAGTTTTCAAAGATTTTTGGAGATTGCCAAGGCTTTACAGTTGAACGATCTTAGTGAAAGACAGATAATCAAGGAGATTCGATCTAAAAGCTATCAAGAACTTCTAAGGGGGAGTTTTAAAAGAGCCTGGCTCAAACTTCCATACGTTGTAAACATGATCAAAAACATGCAGATAGAACTGGAAAAAGAAATGGAAAATATCAAGTTTTTTACAGGGGTTAAGAAGTTTCTTTTTGATCTGAAAAAGAAGGGATATAAATTGGCAATTATTTCCTCAAATAGAATAGAAAATATCAATAAATTTATTAAATTTAATAAAATTGATATTTTTGATTTTGTCCATGGAAAAACAGATCTTTTTGGAAAAAAAGGATATTTAAGAAAATTTCTAGAAGATTTTAAGTTAGATGGATCTGAAGTAATTTATATTGGAGACGAAATTCGTGACGTTGAGGCGTGTAAAAAAGCCGGTATCAAAATGATCGGCGTATCTTGGGGTCTTCACACTGTTGAAGCTTTAAAGAAAAATGGAGTTGACTATACTGTCAAAAAACCTTCAGAAGTCTTCAAAATAATAGGCGATTAGGTTGTTATTGCCACCCATGTCTCGACCCCTGGGGTTAGGACAGGTTGGCAAAATCATTAATAGATAAAAATTTTGTTTTTGCCTTGAATTACTTTTTCCCTTTTTTTCAAACTCTTGATCATATACATATAACTAACAACAGAGAACCTTGATATTTGATTTTTAATATTTGAGATTGTTTTTTCCAGAAACCAGGGGGAGATATATAAATATACAGTTAAAAAGTTAACGGGTTCACGGGTTAACGAGTCAAAATTTATATTAAAAATATCGTCACAAATAATCACAATGTTTTTTTTATTTGGATGAAATAATCGGCGGAGGTGAAGAATCAAAATTAAAACCGGGTTAATTTCAACCGCGACGAACTGAGTGTTTAGTTTTTGCTTGTAAGCTTGTTGAGCTGCCTTAAATATGATAATTCCATCGCCGGCGCCGAGGTCAAAAACTGTTTGATTGCTTTTCAAATTTAAAGCCTTAATGATTAATGGCAAGTCGACGGGTTGGGAAGGGAAGTAGGGGATGGGGGAGAATTTTTTCGAAGAAAAAATAAAAATTATAATGATTATAAAAATTATAAATGCTATAAAAAATCCCATTGACTAATTCTATCAGTTGTGGTTAAAATGGGGGCTGTATGATCCAACTTGTCATCGGCAGTCAGTGGGGGGACGAAGGGAAAGGAAAGATCGTCGATATGATGGCTGAAAAAGCTGATTTGGTTGTTCGTTTTCATGGCGGCAATAATGCTGGACACACCGTTGTTGTTAATGGAAAAAAGTTTGCCTTTCATTTAATTCCTTCCGGAATCCTGCAAAAAAAACCAATCGTTGTTATTGATAATGGAGTAGTTATTGACCCTGATGTCTTGATGGAAGAAATGATAGTCTTTGAAAAAATGGGAATTAATTTAAAGAAAAAACTGATAATCTCTCCCCGTTGTCATTTAATCATGCCTTATCATAAAGAACTTGATACTGCCTACGAAAATGCCCGGGGAAAAAATAAATTAGGAACAACCAAGCGGGGAATAGGGCCCGCCTATGCCGATAAAGTCAGCTATAACGGAATTAGGATCTATGAATTAATGAACTGGCCTTTATTTGTAGAAAAATTCAAGTTTCAATCAGAGATTAAAAACAAAATTTTAGTAGCCTTTGGAGTTTCGCCAATAGTTGTAGAAAATTATCTACCAATTTATAAAAAATTAGCGGAAAAGATCAGACCGATGGTAATAGATACTTTTTCCGTATTTCTGAAGGCGATTAAGTTGAAAAAACATATTCTTCTGGAAGGCGCACACGCGGTAATGCTTGATAATAATTTTGGACTTTATCCTTTTGTTACGGCATCAAACGTTATTGAAGGTAGCGTTAACATTGGATCAGGTATTGCATCAAAAAAAGTAGATGAGATCTGGGGAGTTGTCAAAGCCTACACGTCAAGGGTCGGCGGCGGTCCAATTCCAACAGAACTATTTGATAAAACGGCCGATGATATCCGGGCAAAGGGGCATGAGTATGGGACGACAACCGGCCGGCCACGACGGATTGGCTGGCTAGACTTGCCGGCTGTGAAATTTTCCTGTCAATTATCTTCAATAGATAGAATTGCAATGACAAAAATTGATATTTTATCGGGACTTTCACAAATAAGAGTTTGTGTTGATTATAAATTAAACGGAAAAAAAATAGAATTTAGCCAATGCGGATATTTAGAATTAGAAAAATTAACTCCAATTTATAAAAATTTTCCCGGTTGGAAAGAAGAAATAACTAAAATAAAATCTTTTAATAAATTACCGGTAAATTGTCAAAAGTACATTAAATTTGTAGAAAAATATTTAAATGTTAAAATTAAAATTGTTTCTGTTAGTCCAGAGCGGGAAGCAAGCATTTTTATTTAAAAAAAGTATAATTAAAGCTTGACACTGAATTTTATTGCTCAGTTGGAGCCGCCCCGCCGCGGCGAGGTCCAAAGTCGCAAAAAATTAAGTGTCTCGCTTTTTGCTTATATTTTTGAAAATTTGAATATTGAAAATTCAATGAATATTGAAAATTCAATGAAAATTGAAAATTAAAAATTGAAAATTAAATAAATATGATGAACATACGAAAAGATATCGGCTTGACCTTTGACGACGTTTTATTAGTTCCTCAAAAAACCAGCTTGGTTTCGCGAAGCGAAGTTGACCTATCAACCAATCTGACAAAAAAAATAAAACTGAAAATTCCATTAATCTCAGCTAATATGGACACGGTTACGGAGAGTGAAATGGCTAAAGCATTGGCAAGAGAAGGAGGAATAGGAATTATTCATAGATTTTTAACGATAGAAAAAGAAGCGGAAATGATCGCCTCGGTCAAGAAGGAAAAATTGCTGGTCGGAGCGGCTGTTGGAATCAAAGACGACTATATTGAAAGAGCTCAGGCATTGGTCAAAGCTGGAGTTGATGCGATAGTTATTGACATTGCCCACGGCCATTCTATATATCTAATAAAGGTTTTAAAAGATTTAAAGAAAAAGTTTCCCAAAGTAGATATTATTGCTGGTAATGTGGCGACCGCTGAAGCAACTGAAGAGTTAATCCAAAATGGAGCGGCAGCCGTTAAAGTTGGCATCGGTCCGGGCGCCTTATGCATTACTAGAGTTGTAGCTGGGGCAGGCGTTCCACAGTTAACAGCTATTTCCGAGTGTGCGGCAGTGGCAAAAAAATACGATATTCCAATTATTGCCGACGGCGGGATTAGAAATTCGGGAGATATGGTTAAGGCTCTGGCAGTTGGAGCTTCTACCGTAATGGTCGGAACACTATTTGCCGGCTGCGACGAATCACCGGCGCTGACATTTTTCAAAAATAACCGGAAGTTTAAATTGACCCGTGGAATGGCGTCTCTAATGGCTAACCATGACCGTCAGAAAAATGATATAAAAGTAAAAAAAGATTTGAAGGAATACGCCGCTGAAGGAGTCGAGGCGGTTGTTCCATACAGAGGTAGCGTAACTGAATTTATTAATCAATTACTCGGTGGTGTCCGTTCAGGTCTTTCATATTGTGGAGCAAAAAATATTAGCGATACTTGGGAAAAAGCCGAATTTATCCAGATCACCCAAAGCTCACTTATCGAATCTAAGCCACACGACGTCGAACAGATTTAGGATAATGTAGATGTGGTAGATTGAAATTCGCGCTTTTTGCCTGTTCAATTAATTTTTTAATAGTTTTTCTAAAGTAAATTTTTTGCGGATATTGTTCCAAAAAGGGATGCCCTTCGCTGTTGAGTACCTTTCTTTCACCAATTTCGCCGTATCCTTGAAGTAAAACCTGTTTTTGACCGTCAGTATTATATCTAACGGTCATTGCACCCCATGTATTATGATCAGATTCCCTTGGTATTGCTGTAGATTCAATATAAAATTCTTCAAATCCTCGTTCAAATCGTCTCCTATAGATCTTTAACAATGGAAGTCCATATTGATCAACAAGTGACAATTCGGCAAACAAAAACATTTTAGGCCCCCTGTCCTTTTATATTAGGATGTTCCCCCCTACCTCCTCCTTGTCTAAATATCCATTTTCTTTTAGTTTTTGGATCCTCTTTTTCAGATATATTAAAGTGTTCATAGCTAGGATTCAAAGGTGAACCGTTAAAACCTTGTTTTTTATTTGTCACGACCCAATCTATTTTGTCTGGGAAAAATTCACTAAAATGAACATGGCCCATATTCAAAATTATATCAAAATAATAGCGTATTAGCAATATAAAACATAATAAATAACTCACGTTTGCTAAATAGTTGTAGATGATATAATTATGAAACTAGTATCAATCGGGTGAGTGCTGGAATGGCATACAGGCTAGTCTCAAAAACTAGTGGATTCACTTCCATGAGGGTTCGACTCCCTCCTCACCCACTTTAAATTTAAGTAAAAAACAATAGCGAAAATAATTATAAACAAGGAAATGTAGGGTACTTTATAAAAAATTGTTTCAATAAGGATAACTACACCTAAAGTATTTGATATCAACAAAAAAATTCCAATGCTCTGCCACAGTCGTCTTTCCATAAAAATAAGTTTTTTAGGAAAGACTTCTGTTTAACCAACCTCCATCAATTTTATGCAAGCTGTTTCTACAGACTTCTTAAGAATTTTCCGATTCTAACTCTTTTTGATAGTTCTTTTCTAATATAAAAATATAAACGATTTCTCCCGTTCTTGTGCTAATATCCCTGTGAGCGCTGACCACCTTTTGGTTTGTAACTTCTTCAATCAACATGGTT
>Ga0209211_10012532_pt1 | contig 10652 bp, 10 predicted proteins | sample RifGroA2_FD_183992 | JGI IMG/M metagenome (GOLD analysis project Ga0209211, IMG submission 183992) | Groundwater microbial communities from Rifle, Colorado, USA - Groundwater A2 (SPAdes) (version 2) | ecosystem: Environmental > Aquatic > Deep subsurface > Groundwater | place: Rifle, Colorado...
CTCCGACACGATATTTATGGAGCGGATATGATGTATATGCGGGAACCTCTATAATGCTTCGGCTTTTTACGCCGATGCTTCGACGCTGGGATAAAATCGGAAGTACGCGACCGGACTACCTCATTGCAGTATCCGATCGTGTGAAGGAACGGATACAAACGTTTTATGGAAGAAACGCCGAAGCGGTTATCTACCCGCCAGTCGAAGCTAGCGCAATGTCATTTCGAACGGAGCGTAAGCGCAGTGAGAAATCCAGCGAAGCGCTCGCGCTAGATTTCTCGCCTTCGGCTCGAAATGACATGCTCCAAAAAGATTTCTTTCTCGTGGTTTCCAGGTTCGTCCCGTACAAGCGAATAGATCTCATTATCGATGCATTCAATGTGCTCAAACTGCCGCTGGTGATTATTGGTACGGGTCACGAAGAATATTTGCTTCGTACACGCGCATCTGATACCATTTTATTTGTTTCGTCGCATTTGACAGACGCGGAACTTGGTGTCTATTATGGAAGTTGCCGCGCTTTTTTGTCCGCGGCTGACGAGGATTTCGGTATAGCTGCGGTAGAAGCACAAGCTGCGGGCAAACCGGTGGTCGCCTACGCTCAAAGTGGGACAGCTGAAGTAGTCAGAGACGGTAAGACGGGAATATTGTTTCATGAACAATCAAAAGAAAGCATTATTGAAGCCGTAAAAAAATTACAAAAGATGACGATAAGCCCGGAAGTATGCATCAAAAACGCACAGCGTTTCACGAAACGTCGATTTCTAAAGGAAATGAAAGAAACGGTCGATAAACTTTATAAAACGATATGAATGCAGTAATATTTGCCGGCGGGGTAGGAACCAGGTTGTGGCCGCTGTCGCGCAAAAAATCCCCCAAACAATTTGAGAAGATCATCGAAAATAAATCCACACTTCAACTGGCTGCCGAGCGGCTTCAGCCGGATTTTCCATGGGAAAAGGTGTATGTCGCTACCGGTCATACATATGTACCGATAGTAGAGCGACAACTTCCAAATCTCCCGCCAAGACATGTCATCGGTGAGCCGGAAGTTCGTGATGTAGGCCCTGCAGTAGGACTCATGACGGCGATACTGGAAAGAACTGCCCCGGATGAGCCTATGGTTATACTTTGGAGTGATCACATGGTGAGAAAAGAAGCGATTTTCCGAAAAATTCTTAAGGCCGCCGGGGAAGTTATCAAGAGTGATCCTGAAAGGATTATATTTGTTGCTCAAAAACCCAGATTTGCAAGTGAAAACCTCGGATGGATTTCTTATGCGAAGGAAGTTCGCCGAGTAGAGGATATTTCGTTTCACGCGTTTGTTGATTTTCAGTACCGACCGAATAAGGAGACCGCGCAAAAGTATTTAACCAGCGGTCATCACGCATGGAATTTGGGATATTTTGTGACGACGCCCCGATTTTTACTTGCCCAATATAAGCATTTTGTACCCAATCTTTTTACAGGATTACGCCGGATTGCTGATGTGTGGCAGACTTCCAAATACGATGAGGTACTTAAGGATGTATATCCGACACTTGAAAAGATCAGTTTTGATAATGCAATTTTAGAAAAACTTGATCCTTCGCAGGCCTTCGTCGTTTCGGAAAATATTGAGTGGAGCGATATCGGAGCATGGGAGGCACTGAAGGAGGCTCTCGCAGAAGCAAAAGTTAAAAATGTGACACAAGGCAAGGTCATGCTTCATGACACGGAGGATAGCCTAGTGTATAACTATACGGATCAGTTAGTGGTAACCATAGATCTTGACGATATGCTCGTTATCAACACAAATGACGTTGTACTAGTTTGTAAAAAAGGATCTGTACCGAAAATCAAAAAACTCGTGGAAAGCATGAAAGACACAGAGAATGATCACTTGATCTAATATATGTGGTACGAAAATAGCAAGCGTGCAATTGATATATTTGGCAGTTTATTCTTAGGAATCATATTTCTTCCTATCGGAATAGCCACCGCTATAGCCATAAAGCTTGATAGCCCCGGATCGGTACTGGCGGACACACCTCGTCGCGTAGGGAAGGGAGGCAGTCTTTTTCGTATTTATAAATTTCGTTCGATGATCATTAATGCACATCGGAAGCTCCGAAGCGATCCGAAGTTAGCTACTCTTTACTCCGAGTACAAAAAGAATAGTTACAAACTCAAAGAAGACCCCCGGGTTACCAATGTTGGCAAATTTATCAGGAAACATTCTCTTGATGAAATCCCGCAGCTTCTGAATGTGTTTATGGGACAGATGAGTTTAGTCGGACCGCGGCCATATTATGCTGACGAGCTTACGGCGCAGCAGAAGAAATATCCCCATACTAAAGAATTGGTTTCTGTCGTGCTTTCCGCTAAACCTGGTATAACGGGATACTGGCAGGTATCGGGAAGAAGTGAGGTAAATTTTGACAAGCGCATAAAAATGGACGCAGATTATGTAAGCAAGCGCTCAATTTTGTTTGATATTACCATTCTTCTTAAGAGCCCTTGGGCGATGATATCCGGTAAAGGAGCGGTGTGATACAATACTACCTATGCCAGATTTCCTGAAGAAAATTTCTTTGGAAACCGCGCCGCAGAAAGAAGGCCCCAAGCGGCGTTTTCGCTGGAAAATTATTGCTATTCCTCTGGGCGTTCTGCTTGTTTTTTTTCTGATTATCGGTATCTTGCTTTTACCGATGCGCGGTGTCATAGCAGCTGCACGCGAGACGATAGCGGCCGGAAAAGAACTCGGAGATGCAGTGAAAAATCAGGATTTGGACAAGGCAAAAGCAGGTCTTGCTACTACGCGGGTAAAACTTACGATGCTTTCCGATGAATACAAAAAAATGTCTGTTCTTAAGTCGGTTCCATTTTTGGGGAGTTATATTGTAGACGGTGAGCACGGAATCAATGCTGCGTTTGCCGGCCTCTCCGCAGGAGATAAAGCGATTGAGGCCTTGGAGCCTAACGCGGACCTATTAGGGCTCAAAGGCCAGAGCAAGTTTGTGTCCGGTACTGCAGATGAACGGCTTCAGACGGCAGTTAAAACCATGAGCGCCCTTACCCCAAAAATAAATGAAATGGCTGTACATATAGATACACTTCGTAAAGAAGTTGACGCTATAGACCCCAACCGATATCCGATGAAGGTAAGAGATACTGTAGTCCGTGAGAAGATCGTACAGGTCAAAGACGTCATAGAAAATGCCGCGAATCTCTTTGTCAATGCACAGCCACTGCTTATTAACCTTCCCAAATTATTGGGAGACAAGGGGGAAATGCGCTACCTCGTGCTTTTTCAAAATGATAAAGAGCTTCGCGCAACTGGCGGTTTTATCACGGCTTACGCGCAGTTTCGGCTTGTAAAAGGGAAGGCAATTTTGGAAAAAGCTGATGATATTTATGCGTTGGATGCCGCCAAAAAAAAGAATTTTCCTGCACCTCGGGAAATATTGACGTTTCACAAAGGGGTGTATAACCTCAATATCCGCGATTCTAATCTTTCTCCTGATTACAAACTCTCCATGCAGCAATTTGAGGAACTTTATGATTCCGTTTCCGGCAAGGAAAAAATTGACGGAATATGGGCGGTTGATACCCATGTTTTGGTTGAAGCTCTTAAGATATTAGGTTCAGTATATGTGTATGGCAGGGAGTTTAGCGCGGATATGGATAAGCGTTGCGACTGTTCCAAAGCCGTCTATGAACTTGAAGATTATTCCACGCGGCCGGTGGGATACGTTCGGGAGGTCAGAAAAGACATCATCGGGGTTCTCCTCCAGACCCTTCTCCAGAAGGCTCTGGGTATTTCTCCTTCAAAATATTGGGGGCAACTGTTCCAGATGCTCTTGTCTGAAATCAATGAGAAGCATGTGCTTGCCTATTTCCATGACGCTGATGCACAGAAAGCAGCAGAGAGTTTTAACATGGCCGGCCGCATCATGACGGCGAGCGAAACTGCAACACTTCTCAAGTATCAGGACGGCAAAGATTGGGATTACCTTCATATCAACAATAGCAACATGGCTGGGGCCAAATCCAATATGTTCGTATCTCAAAAAGTGACGAAAGATGTGACTGCGGGTGGAGACGGAACACTCACAACCAAGCTGACTCTTGAGTATAAAAATCCATATCCCGGTAGTGACTGTGGGTTGGAGAGCGGAGGGCTTTGTCTTAATGCCCCGCTTCGTAATTGGCTCCGCGTCTACGTGCCTATTGGCAGTAAGCTCGTTAATAGTAAGGGCGCCCAGTCGCCGAAAGATAATAAACCGGTGGGCTTGGAAACTTACGACGCCTTAGGAAAAACCGTGTTTGAAGGATTTCTTATCGTTAATCCTTTGGGTACAGCGAAGCTTGAGCTTACTTACACATCTTCGGTTAAATCCGGTGACGGGAAATATAAAATTCTCATCCAGAAGCAACCCGGAACGGACGGAGACGAATATACGATTAAGCTTGGAGGTAAAGAGCGTAAAAAATTTGAGCTGGCCACAGACACGGAGCTTGTGTTGTAACCTTCTATGACCCCTTTCGGTCGCGTCTACACGACGCATGCAGTTGTCCTGAAACGACGAAATGTTGGTGAAGCGGACCGCGTGGTCACTATCTTTTCCAAGGAGTACGGGCGGATGAAAGTAATTGCCAAAGGCGTAAGGCGCGTGCATAGCAGGCGGGCTCCCTATCTGGAAGTTTTTTCCCACGTAACGCTTATTCTTCACAAAGGAAAAACTTGGGACTCTATATCAGAGGCAACACCAATCCATGCGTTTCCCCTTCTTCGGGGGAGCCTGCCGCGAATAAGCGAAGGATATTACCTTTGTGAACTTGTAGACGCGCTTACCCCAGAGCGTCAGGAGCACAGAGATGTTTACACGCTGCTTCTGGAAGCGATGATGACTCTTAATAAGATTTCCAAAATCAATCCGGTAGAAGTAAGCGGGCTGTTTGCTCTGGAACTTTTACGCTCTCTTGGGTATCTTGCCCGAGACAATTCGTTGCCATTGGCTCGGATCGACTCATATATTGAGAGAATAATTGAAAAGCGCTTACATACTCCCAGGATTCTTTCCCGACTTTCTGGTACAATTTCCTTATGATACTCATGGACAATATTGTTTCTCTTGCAAAACGCCGAGGGTTTATCTATCCCGGGAGCGAAATTTACGGAGGAATTGCAGGGTTTTGGGATTATGGACCTTTGGGCGTGGAGTTAAAAAACAACATCAAGCGTGAATGGTGGAAAAGCATGGTGTACGGCCGCGATGATGTGGTGGGGCTTGATGCTGCCATTATTATGAATCCTAACGTATGGGAAGCATCAGGACACACGAGTTCATTTACCGATTCACTGGTTGAATGCAAGGCGTGTCACAAACGATTCCGGTCTGATAAACCCGAGCAATTGGAAGTACACGAAAAAGATCATAAAGAGCGTGTCGTTTGGACGGAACCAAAAAAATTTAATCTTTTAACTGAAGTCCTGTTGGGGGTAACGGAACCCAAGATGACTGCATACCTCCGAGGTGAAATTACTCAAGGCGTATTCGTAAATTTTAGGAACGTTGTTGATTCGACACGGGTAAAAATTCCCTTTGGTATTGCGCAGATCGGAAAAGCTTTCAGAAACGAGATTACACCCGGAAATTTTACCTTCCGGAGCCGTGAGTTTGAACAGATGGAGCTGGAGTATTTTGTCAAACCGGATGAAAAAGACGCTGGTGATGTATTTGAATATTGGAAACAGATTCGGATAGATTGGTATCTCACGCTCGGAATGAATAAGACAAAACTCCGTTTTCGCGAGCATAGGCCGGAGGAACGGGCACATTATGCCAGGAAAGCTTGGGACATAGAATATGAAGCACCGTTTGGATGGAGCGAGTTTGAGGGAATCCATCATAGGGGAGATTGGGACCTTTCCCGGCATAAATTGACCTATACGGATCCCGAAACCAATGAAGCATATACTCCATGGGTGATTGAGACGTCCGGAGGAGTAGACCGGGCGACTCTGTTTTTCATAATCGATGCATATATTCAGGAAGAAAAACGGATTGTGTTAAAACTTCATCCCCGGCTTGCGCCCGTGAAAGCAGCAGTGTTTCCGCTCGTAAATAATAAACCGGATATCGTTGACAAGGCTCGGACAGTTTATGGGCTTCTGAAGAAACGTTTTGTCGTGGCCTGGGACGATCGTGGGAATATCGGTAAGCGTTATTATGCGCAGGATGAAATCGGGACGCCATGGTGTGTTACCATAGATTATGATACGCTCGTTGATGATACGGTTACCGTGCGGGACAGGGATACGACGAGTCAGACCAGAGTCAATATAAGCCAGCTGCAGAGCTATATTCAGGAAAAGTTGGGAGGGCCATATGAAAAATAAAAAGCTTTTAATCATTAGTTCTGTTGCAGTCGTTATCGTGGTTGCCGTCGTGGGAATTATTATGATTGCTCAACCGAAGAAGAATATTGCAGTTGTCGTTGAGGAACAACCTCAGGAAGTGATTGCGCCGCTTGCTGCATCAGTTTCAGTAAGTCTTACAAAATCCAAAACGAAAGATAACACGATCGTCATGGGAATTTCCGGGATGCAGTCGAAGTATAAAACGGTCGCCTATGAGTTAAGCTACGACAGCTTGGGAATCGTGCAGGGTGTCACGACCAAGCCGCTTGATGTGATGGGAAAAGACACATTTACCAGGGATGATATCTATCTCGGGACGTGTTCACGCAATGTTTGCCGACCGCACCCGGGGGTAAAAAAGATATCCCTCGTCCTGGAATTTACAGACTCATCGGGTAAAATAAGCCAATTCTCCAAAGATTACGACCTGTAACCGTAATTTCGTTATGCATTGTTGGATATTGTCCACCTGCCGGGTGGATTAGCTTGACACCTCTCCTTTTCAGTTCTAACCAAATTGACTACACCCAAAAAAAAACAAGAACATCTGGCATTTGACGTTGAAGAATAGGTGCCAATCTAGTTCACCTGCCAGGTGTACTGACTCTCTCACTCACGGAGTACGAGCTTTAACCAGCGGTAGGAGGTTGGTGAGGTTCCTCAAAAATTCGTTGAAACGCCCTGAACTCTTCTGGCGTGTCACAGTCACGACTATCACCAAATTGATCGAATCCCCATCCGTAACCACCTTGTTCTGGTGATCCATCCGGAGGAAAAAAACCAACCTTTTCGAGTGCTCTCCCTATTGCTTCTAGAAAAGCTTCCTTAGGATTCATTGCTCGCATTGTAATCCTTTTGCAGCGTAGCCGCAAAGAGAGGAATCTCAAAGTTCTTCGTTTAGGCGTGAAATACCCCCTTGACATCCCGTGAAAAATGGGAGAGTATGGATATTAATGGGAAGAAGTGGTAAGATTTGGACATGAAGTTATTCCTTGGGGAGTATGACCATGCTTTAGATGACCGGGGCCGTGTAACGCTCCCGCGAAAGATCCGGCAAGAGATAGACGAGAAGGAATTGGTACTTGCCAAAGGCTTTGATCCATGTATCTTTGGGTTTGACAAAGGGAGTTGGGAGAGGGAAGCGGCTAAACACCTGGAAGCACCGGTGACAGACGTCAAGGCGAGGGATCTAAGAAGATATCTGTTTGCAGGAGCTCAAAAGGTGGAGGTAGATAAGCTTGGACGCATACTCTTGCCTGCCCAGCTCAAGGAGTACGCTTCGATCTCAAGGGATGTTGTTGTCATAGGCGCGGGAGATCACTTTGAAGTTTGGGATAAAGCTCTTTGGAAAAAGCGTGCCCTGACGCTTACCGGCGTATGACAGGTAGTGAAATTTCGATCGATGTGCGAAGCACATCGAAAATGACTATGGGAAGAGGAAATCTACGGACGAAAGCAACACATTGCTTTTTAGAAAAATCGAAATTCTACTACCTGTTATGAATACGTTTCATACACCGGTAATGTTGGGAGAGGTAATAGAGGGATTAGATGTACGAGAGGGGAAAAAATATATCGACGCGACGGTTGGAGGCGGAGGACACGCGCAGGAGATTATTAAAAGAGGCGGGATCTTGTTGGGGATAGATCAGGATCGGGAGGCTTTAGAGTTTGTAAAAGAGGGGAAGCTCGTTTGGGGAAATTTTCGAGATATTGAGCGTATAGCAAAAGAGAATGATTTTGACAACGTAGACGGGATTTTGTTCGACTTGGGCGTATCGAGTCATCAGATAGACACGCCGGAGCGGGGATTTAGCTTCCGGTACCCGGAGGCGGCACTCGACCTGCGGATGGATCAGGAGGAGGGAATACCCGCGGGAGAGTATATAAAAAAACTTTCAGAAGAGGAACTGTATGAAATATTTACAAAATTTGGTGAAGAAAAGTTGGCTCGGGCAATTGCTGGTGCTATTGTCCGCTCCCGTCGCGAGAGGCCTTTAACAACAGTGGGTGATGTGGTAGAGACCGTGAGCCTAGCGGTGAGAGACGTGCGGGACAGGACAAGTACGCTTGCACGGGTTTTTCAGGCTTTACGGATAGCCGTCAACGATGAGCTCGGAGCATTAAAAGTCGGACTCCGGGGAGCAGGAGAGGTCTTAGGGTCCGGCGGGAGGCTTGCAGTATTAAGCTACCATTCTCTAGAGGACCGGATAGTAAAAAGAGAAATAATGAAGCTTGGTTTTAAACCGATCAATAAACGTCCTATAACACCAAGCGAGAATGAAATACGGGAAAACCATAGATCGAGAAGCGCGAAGTTGCGAGTCGCCTTAAAATTATGATTGCACGTATTTTACCGTTGATAGTAATATTTCTGCTTGTAGTAGAGATTCTTGTGACCAATGAGCTTGCGGGATTCGGCAGGAAAGTAGGAGATGCCAACCGCGAGATCGATGCACTCAAGGAAGAGAATCAACTATTGCAGGAAAAAGTAGCTTCGCTTTCGTCTCTTCTTTCGGTAGAAGAAAAGGCCCGCGCCCTCGGATTTACCACGATACCAACCGTGGTATCATTAGGCTACGAAGACGTAGCATTTCATCTTCAACCCTAATGGCGCGCATCTGGATTGTTTTTTCCGTTATTATTCTTCTTTACGGCCTACTCATCACGAGGCTTTTTTACTGGCAGGTTATCCGTTCAGGAGATCTTCGTCTTGAAGCGGCCTCACAGTACTATCTCACGCTTACCATCCCGGCTGCACGGGGGGATATTTTAGCATCCGACGGAAAACCGGTTGTTCTAAACCAGTCCGCCTCTCTCGTCTACGCCCAACCGCGTACTATCAAAAATATTCCCTCATTTTCCCAAAGCATATCACCTCTATTGGGGATTGAAGAAAAAGATATAGAAGAGTCGCTTTCCCAGCCGGGCCGTGCATGGGTGCCTCTTGCCCATAAAGTAGAATCTTCGCGCGTGAGCGCGCTAAAAGATCTCAAACTTACCGGGCTTGGTTTTGAAAAGGAGCCGAAGCGGATGTATCCGGAAAGTTCAATGGCTGCCCATCTCGTGGGTTTTGTGGGAAGCGATGAAAACGGGAAAGACCAGGGATATTTTGGCGTGGAAGGGTATTATGACCGTGAGCTTGGCGGTAAAGACGGAATGCTTCAGCTAGAAAAAGACATCCGGGGTCAGCCGATCCTTGTCGGACAGTCGCGAAGGATAGAACCGGAAGATGGGAGAAGTTTGGTGCTATGGCTTGACCGTACCGTAGAGCGGATTGCGGAAAAAAGACTTTTGGAGGGGATTTCCAAATACGGCGCGAAAGAAGGCTCAGTCGTCGTTATGGATCCAAAAACCGGCGGTATTTTGGGCTTGGCAGCATTTCCAAGTTATGATCCCGGTAAATTCAGTGAGTTTGCGCCCGACGCATACAAAAATCCTGTTGTCGCCGGTACGTATGAGCCGGGTTCTACATTTAAAGTGCTCGTCATGGCTATGGGAATAGAGCGAAACGTAGTTACACCAACAACGATGGCCCAAGAGCCGGGACCTGTTCGCGTTGGGGAATATCTTATCCGGACGTGGGATGACAAATACCGTGGTGAAATTTCTATGACTGATGTACTTGTGTACTCTTCTAATGTCGGTATGGTATATGTAGCAAATAAGCTCGGGAAGGATGGCATGCTTGCCATAACCCGCGGCTTCGGATTTGGGGATGTTACCGGCATAGACCTGGAAGAAGAAGTGTCTGCAGATATCCGGAAAGATGACGAATGGAAGGAGATAGATTTGGCAACTGCTTCATTTGGTCAGGGAATAACCGTCACTCCTATCCAGATGGTGCGGGCTGTAGCAGCTATTGCAAACGGCGGGCTGCTTGTAGAGCCACGGGTAGTCAAGGAATTTCGTGACGAACTCGGAAGTGTCGTACCGATAAAGCCAAAAAAGCCAAAGCCCGTTTTATCTCCGAGGGCTGCAAGCGTCATGACGGAAATGATGATTGCCGCGGTTGACCGGGGCGAGGCCAAGTGGGCAAAACCCAAGGGATATAGGATCGCAGGAAAGACCGGAACCGCTCAGATTCCTGTTGCCGGTCATTACGATGACAAAAAAACGATAGCATCATTTGTGGGATTTGCCCCGGCTGATGAGCCTAAATTTATCATGTTGGTGACACTCCGGGAGCCTACCTCAAGCCCCTGGGGTTCAGAAACCGCGGCTCCCTTATTTTTCACGATCGCAA
>Ga0209211_10012533_pt1 | contig 10652 bp, 10 predicted proteins | sample RifGroA2_FD_183992 | JGI IMG/M metagenome (GOLD analysis project Ga0209211, IMG submission 183992) | Groundwater microbial communities from Rifle, Colorado, USA - Groundwater A2 (SPAdes) (version 2) | ecosystem: Environmental > Aquatic > Deep subsurface > Groundwater | place: Rifle, Colorado...
CCCCCAGCGCGGCTTCGGCGGCATTCGCCTGCGGCAGGATGAAGGCGCGCCCGCTGTTGGCGGCGCGGTAAGTCATCGCCAGCGCGCCGCGTATCGGGCGCAGTTCACCGGTCAGTGCGAGCTCCCCGGCAAATTCATAATCATTCAGGCGGTCGGAAGGAATCTGTCCGGTTGCTGCAAGGATGCCGAGCGCGATCGGCAGATCGAAGCGCCCGCTTTCCTTGGGCAGGTCGGCGGGCGCGAGGTTGACGGTGATGCGGCGCGCCGGAAAATCGAACCGGCAATTCTGCAACGCGGCGCGCACGCGATCCTTGCTTTCCTTGACTTCGGTTTCCGGCAAACCGACGATGGTGAAATTGGGCAGGCCGTTGGCGAGATGCACCTCGACGGTGACCAGCGCCGCCTCCATGCCGGAGAGTGCGCGGCTGTACAGGACCGCGAGCCCCATGAACTACTGCGCGGTCGTGTTGCGTTGCGCTTCCAGTTCGGCGACGCGCATCTCCAGCAAGATGAGTTGCTCACGGGTAAGCGTCAGCAGTTGCGCCTGCACATCGAATTCTTCGCGCGTGATCAGATCAAGTTTGGCAAAGCCTTGCATGAGCAGCGCACGGACATTTTTTTCGATGTCCTTCGCGGGGCTGTTCTTCACCAGCTCACTCAGCTTGGCGGACAGGTCGTCAAAAAATTTTGTGTCGGACATGATCTGTTCTCCCGTGGTTAATGCGTTTACGAAGTGTAGCAAGTTACGCGCTTGCCCGCCGCACCTGTCGGGTGCGAAGACGGGCAAATACGCACCAGGATCATGCTTCAATCCGGCACGACAGCCGGAGTGTCGTCGCAATACCTTGTAATAAAAAGATTATTTAATCTGGCACGTATCCTGCTTAATGGGATGTGCGGATACTTTTATTCCGTTCACAATCCATGAAAGGAATCATGATGAAGACAAGCAAGACAAGTTTCCATGCAGTTAAAAGCAATCTGTTAAACGCCCTGGCGCTGACCGCGTTGGCGATTCCCGGCGTGGCGCTGGCGGAAGAGGCCTCGCCCTTCAGCGCAAATGTCGGCTTCGCCAGCGACTACATTTTCCGTGGTATTTCGCAAACTTCCGGCAATCCTGCGGTGCAGGGCGGCATCGACTTTGCCAATGCCAGTGGTTTTTATGCCGGGATGTGGGGATCGAATGTAAGTTGGATCACGGACTTTGGCGCCACAGGCAGCGCGAGCATGGAGCTGGACACCTATTTTGGTTTCCGCAATACGCTGGACAACGATCTCAGCTACGACGTCGGTTTCATTCGTTACAACTACCTGGGCAGCTATACGCCCGTAGCCGGAACGGTCAAAGCCGATACCGACGAAATCTACGGCGCAATCGGCTACAAGTGGATCACCGCCAAGTATTCCTACGGCCTGGGCCAGTTCCTGACCGTGCCCGGCGCTTCGGGCACCAGCTACATCGAACTCAACGCCAGCATTCCGTTGGGCGACACCGGCATCACGCTCGGCGCGCATGCGGGCAAGCAGACCTACGAGGGCACCACTGCCGACGGATATGCACTTGCCGGTACCAGCGCAACTTATAGCGACTACAAGTTGAGTGTTGCCAAGGACATAGGCGGTTATGTATTCAGCCTTGCCGCCAGCGACACCAACGCAAGCGCGTTCTATACCACCCCGGCCGGCAAGGATCTGGGGCGCAGCACTGTCGCAGTGTCCGTGACACATGCGTTTTAACAAACATTAAGCGGGATTCACCCCGCCTTTGCAAAGGAGATTGTCATGAAAATGGTCGTTGCTATCATCAAACCGTTCAAGCTCGATGAAGTGCGCGAGGCGCTGTCCGCGATCGGCGTGCAGGGCATCACCGTCACCGAAGTCAAGGGCTTCGGCCGGCAAAAGGGTCACACCGAGCTGTATCGCGGCGCGGAATATGTGGTGGATTTTCTGCCCAAAGTCAAGCTGGAAGCCGCCGTGCAGGCCAGCCTGCTGGATCAGGTCGTGGAAGCCATCGAAAAATCCGCACGAACCGGCAAGATCGGCGACGGCAAGATTTTCGTGCATGAACTCGAGCAGGTGATCCGCATCCGCACTGGCGAAACCGGCGCGGAAGCGCTGTGAAGGAGAATAAGATGAAGAAACTATTCGTATCGTTTGTACTGCTGGCAGCATTGTGCGGCGCATCCGCGACGGTTCACGCCGAGGAGGCCGCTGTTGCCGCCGAAGCCGTTGCCACAGTGGTCGAAGCCGCAGCGGCAGCCGCACCGGTGCCGGACAAGGGCGACACCACCTGGATGATGCTGTCTACGCTGCTGGTGATCCTGATGATCGTGCCCGGTCTGTCGCTGTTCTACGGTGGCCTGGTGCGCGCCAAGAACATGCTGTCGGTGCTGTCGCAGGTGTTCGCGATTTTCGCGCTGGTCTCGGTGCTGTGGGTAATCTACGGCTACACCCTGGCGTTCGGCGACGGCGGCGTGCTCAATGGGGTAATCGGCGACCTGTCCAAGCTGTTCCTCGCCGGTGTCACACCGGATAGCACGGCGGCGACTTTCACTGACGGCGTGGTGATTCCGGAGTTGACCTTTGTCGCATTCCAGCTCACCTTTGCGGCGATCACCACCGCGCTGATCGTCGGTGGCTTCGCCGAGCGCATCAAGTTCTCCGCATTGCTGGTGTTTTCCGCACTGTGGTTCACGTTCTCCTACCTGCCAATCGCACACATGGTGTGGGCAACCGGCGGTTACCTGTTCGAGATGGGCGCGCTGGATTTCGCCGGCGGCACGGTGGTGCATATCAACGCCGGTATCGCGGCGCTGGTCGGCGCGATCGTGATCGGCAAGCGCATCGGCTACGGCAAGGAAGCGATGGCGCCGCATAACCTGCCGATGACCATGATCGGCGCCTCATTGCTGTGGGTGGGCTGGTTCGGCTTCAACGCCGGCTCCAACCTGGAAGCCACCGGCGGCGCGGCGCTGGCCTTGCTGAACACCATCGTCGCGACGGGCGCCGCAGCATTATCGTGGATGTATGCAGAGTGGCTGTTGCGCGGCAAGCCTTCGATGCTGGGTATCGCATCCGGCGCGGTCGCCGGGTTAGTTGCAGTGACGCCTGCCGCCGGCCTGGTCGGCCCGATGGGCGCGATCGTCCTCGGCGCGATAGCCGGTGTGGTGTGCCTGTGGGCAGTGTCAAATCTGAAAAAGTCGCTCGGCTACGATGACTCGCTCGACGTATTCGGTATCCACGCCGTGGGCGGCATCATCGGCGCGATTGGCACCGGCATCTTCGTGTCGCCCGCGCTGGGCGGCGTTGGCGTGGACGGCTACACCATGGGCGGCCAGGTCATGACGCAGGCGACCGGTGTGCTGGTGACGGTGGTGTGGTCCGGCGTGGTCAGCTTCGTGCTGTTCAAGCTGATTGATGTGGCGATGGGTCTGCGCGTGTCCGAAGAAGCGGAACGCGAAGGGCTGGATACCGCAACCCACGGCGAACGCGCCTACAGTCTGTAAAGCAGGGACGGGCGAACCGCAAACTGCGGTTCGCCCCGACCAGAACCCGGCAGGCGGGCCGCCTGCAATCCAACAGTAGGGTGCGTCTCACGCACCGATAGGAGCGGTGCGCAACACGCACCCAGGATAAATTCACCCTCGATTTGCAGGAAGCCAGAAAAATGACGCACACAACGAAGCTGAAAAAAACCAGGCTGACAGTCATCGGCAACGGCATGGCCGGGATACGCACGCTGGAAGAATTGCTCAAACTCGCCCCGGACATGTACGACATCACCGTGTTCGGTGCCGAACCGCATGGCAACTACAACCGCATTCTGCTGTCACCGGTGCTCGCCGGGGAAATGACGATCAAGGACATCATGCTGAACGATGTCGATTGGTACGCGCAGAACGGCATCACCCTGCATCTCGGTAAAAAGATAGCGCAAATCGACCGCGTGCGGCGCAAAGTGATCGCCGTTGACGGCACCGAAACCGACTATGACCGCCTGTTGCTGGCTACCGGTTCCAACCCGGTGATGCTGCCGGTACCGGGCAATGATTTGCCCGGCGTGATCGCCTATCGCGACATCAAGGACACCGACGAGATGATCGAAGCCGCAGCGCATTACCGCCACGCGGTGGTGATCGGCGGCGGGCTGCTCGGCCTGGAAGCGGCGAATGGCCTCAAGCTGCGCGGCATGGACGTGACCGTGGTACACCTGATGCCGTGGCTGATGGAACGCCAGCTCGACCGCACCGCCGCCGGCCTGTTGCAAAAATCGCTGGAGGCCAAGGGGCTCAAATTTCTGCTGGGGAAGCAGACTGTCGGACTGATCGCCGGGGAATCGGGACGTGTCTGCGCGATCAAATTAAAGCCTGCCCTGAGCAACGTCGAAGGGGATGGCGAGACACTGCCCGCCGACCTGGTGGTGATGGCGGTCGGCATCCGCCCCAGCACCGAATTGGCCGAAGCCGCCGGCCTGCATTGCAATCGCGGCGTGGTGGTGAACGACACCCTGCAGACTTACGATCCGCGCATCTACGCGGTAGGCGAATGCGTGTCGCATCGCGGCATCGCCTACGGCCTGGTGGCGCCGCTGTTCGAGCAGGCCAAGGTGTGCGCCAACCATCTGGCGCAGTTCGGCATCAGCCGCTACACCGGTTCGGTCACTTCGACCAAGCTCAAGGTCACCGGCATTGATCTGTTTTCCGCTGGTGACTTCATCGGCGGCGAGGGGGCGGAGGAAATCGTGTTGAGCGATCCGGCCGGCGGCGTGTACAAAAAGCTGGTAATCAAGGACGACAAAATCGTCGGCGGCGTGTTGTACGGCGATACCACAGATGGCTCCTGGTATTTTCAGTTATTGCGCAACGGCCAGAATATTCGCGAGTTGCGCAATCACCTGATGTTCGGCCAGAACCATCTCGGCAATGCCGGCCATCAGGGTCGCAGCAGCGCCGCCGACCTGCCCGACGACTTCGAGGTATGCGGCTGCAATGGCGTGTGCAAGGGCACCATCGTCAAGTCGATCAAGGAGCAAGGACTGTTCACGCTGGAGGATGTGCGCAAGCACACTAGGGCCTCCAGCTCCTGCGGCTCATGCACCGGCCTGGTCGAGCAGATCCTCTCTTCCGTTGTCGGCGGCGCCTACGCGCCACAGGACGCATCGAAAAAGCCGATGTGCGGCTGTACCGAATATACGCATGAAGATGTGCGCCGGGCGATCCGCAAGCACCGGCTGCTCTCGATTCCGGAAACGATGCGCTTCATGGAATGGAAGACGCCGAACGGCTGCCCGAGCTGCCGGCCGGCGCTCAACTACTACCTGATGTGCGCCTTTCCGCACGAGGTTCAGGACGACCCGCGCTCGCGCTTCATCAACGAGCGGGTTCACGCCAACATCCAGAAGGACGGCAGTTATTCGGTGTTGCCGCGCATGTACGGCGGTGTCACCACGCCGGCCGAGTTGCGCCGTATTGCCGATGTGGCGGAGAAATACCGGGTGCCGGCGGTCAAGGTCACCGGCGGTCAGCGCATCGGCCTGCTTGGCGTGAAGAAGGACGAATTGCCGGGCATCTGGCGCGATCTCGGCATGCCCTCCGGCCACGCCTATGGCAAGGCGCTGCGCACGGTAAAGACCTGCGTCGGTTCGGAATGGTGTCGTTTCGGCGTGCAGGACTCGACCGCGCTGGGCATCCTGCTGGAGAAGACTTTCGAGCGCATGTGGACGCCGCACAAGACCAAGCTTGCCGTATCCGGCTGCCCGAGGAACTGCGCCGAGGCGACGATCAAGGATGTCGGCATCGTCGGCGTCGATTCCGGCTGGGAAATCTACATCGCCGGCAACGGCGGCATCAAGGCCGAGGTCTGCGAATTCCTGGTCAAGGTCGGGACGCAGCAGGAGGTGCTCGAATACGCCGGCGCCTTCATGCAACTCTACCGCGAGGAGGCGCACTACCTCGACCGCACGGTGCATTTCGTGCAGCGCGCCGGACTCGACCATGTCAAGCGGCGCATCGTCGAGGATGCGGCCGGCCGCCGGGCTTTGTATGCGCGGCTGCTCGATGCGCTGAGTGTCGAGAAGGACCCGTGGGCCGAACGCGTCGCCGGCGTGGAAGCGCGCGAATTCAGCACGATCAGGTTTTTCGACAAACATGAAACAAAGGAAAAGGACAATGAGCAATTGGCTGAAAGTTTGTCCGCTTGAGGACATCCCGCGGCTCGGTTCGCGGGTGGTGAACAACGGGGATATCGATATCGCGGTGTTCCGCAATGCCGTGGACGAGGTTTTCGCCGTCGATGACCGCTGCCCGCACAAGGGCGGGCCGCTGTCGCAGGGCATCGTGTTCGACCGGCGCGTTGCCTGCCCGCTGCACGGCACGACCATTCACCTCGATACCGGCGAGGCTGCCGCGCCGGACAAGGGCTGCACGCACAAATACCGCGTGCGGGTGGACAAAGGCGACGTGTACCTGAATCTCGGCTGAACATACTTAACTAAAAGGAAACTTGCCATGTACCTCGATACCATTGACCATTTCGCCACTCTTGCCGCAAACAAGGCGGCCGCCGCGCGCGATTCGTTGCCGGCTTTTGTCGTCGCCGCGATGATGGCGGGCGCCTACGTGGGGCTGGGTATCATTCTCATTTTCAGCGTCGGCGCCACGATCGACCCGGCCTGGCAGCGGCTGGTGATGGGCGCCTCTTTCGGCGTCGCGCTGACGCTGGTGGTATTCGCCGGCTCCGAGCTGTATACCGGCCACACCATGATCATGCCGATCGGCCGGCTGCGCGGGCGTGTCGTCATGGCCGATCTCGGCCGTGTGTGGGCGTTGAGCTGGGCGGGGAATCTCGGCGGCGCCGTGCTGCTGGCACTGGTCTTCGTCGCGGGCGGCGGTGGCGTGTTGCTCGGCGACGGTGCGGCGCTGCTGCAAAAAGTAGCGGCGGCGAAAATGAATGCGCCCGCCAGCGAGCTGGTGGCGCGCGCTGTCCTGTGCAACTGGCTGGTCTGCCTGGCGCTGTGGATGACTGCCCGCACCAGCAGCGATGCCGCCAAGCTTGGCATCATCTTCTGGTGCCTGTTCGCCTTCATCGCCAGTGGCTACGAACACAGCGTCGCCAATATGACGGTTTTCTCGATCGCACTGCTCGCCGAGCATGGCAACGCCGTATCGCTCGCCGGGATGGCGCACAACCTGCTGTGGGTGACGCTGGGCAACACCATCGCCGGCGCGCTCTTCATGGCCACCGGCTACTGGTTCGTTTCAAAACCTGCCACGGCAGCGCTGTCTGTGGCGGCAGCCGGAATTGCGCCGGCACGATAGCCCATCCACGGCGATCGGATCGCGATTATCCCGGATAATTCATTAGAACGTAGGTCGGGCTTCAGCCCGACATGTCGGGTTAAAACCCGACCTACAACCCCTTGATTCCTCATGGCAGATTCATCTAATGAGCTATTTTGGATTATCACAAGTCAAACAAGAACGCCGACGCGGACGTCGGCGCTTCAGGAAATAATATCGATTGACAGACATCCTAACAGCCGTTAGGATGTTCGTATGAATGAGAGAAAACTAAAAAGCCTGCTTTACGAACAAGTAGCCCGTATCGGCAAGGCGATGTCGAGTCCCAAGCGGCTTGAGTTGCTCGAACTTCTCGGCCAGGGCGAGAAAGCCGTTGATGCGTTGGCGCAGGAAGCGGCTATCGATACAAAACTCGCCAGCGCCCACCTTAAGGCGCTCAAGGCCGCCAATCTCGTCCAGGGGCGGCGTGAGGGAAAAAATATTTACTACCGGCTCTCGGGCGACGATGTGTCAGCGCTGTGGGTCACGTTGCGCACTGTCGCTGAGGAGCATCTCATCGAGTTACGGGTCGCTCTGGAGCAAATTTTCCATGGCCCGGAACGCTTGACTGCCGAAAGCCGGTTATCCCTGCTCGACCGGGCGCGGGTCGGCGAAATTATCGTAATCGATGTTCGGCCCGAGGTGGAATACCACGCAGGGCATCTGCCCTTCGCCCGCTCGTTGCCGCTGGGCGAACTCGAAAAGCGCCTGGCCGACCTGCCCGCCGACAGGGAAATCGTTGCTTACTGCCGCGGGCCGTTCTGCCTGATGTCGGAGCAGGCCGTGAAGCTGCTGGCGCAGCGGGGCTATCGGGCGAGCAAGATTGCGGATGGCGTCGCGGACTGGCAGGCCGCCGGACTGCCGATCGAATCCGAAACAAACTGAAGGTGCCCTGAATAACATCATAACGCCACATCGGGCCGACGATATCTCGGCAACCATAACGGAGGTTTTTCATGAGCACTCACTTATTCATTCTCAACGATGCGCCTTACGGAACGGAGCGCAGCTACAACGCCCTTCGCATTGCCCGTTCCCTGGCCAAAAAAGAAGGCGAGGAGGTCAAGATGTTTCTGATCGGTGATGCTGCCGCATGCGCCAAGGCCGGGCAGAAAGTGCCTCCGGGTTACTACAACATCGGCGACATGATGGGCATGGTCGCGCGCTCGGGCGGCGTGATCGGTGTCTGCGGTACTTGCCTCGACGCGCGTGGCATTCACGACAATGACCTGGTGGAGGGCGCCCATCGCAGCACGATGGATGAGTTGACCGCCTGGACGCAGTGGGCCGATAAAGTCATCGTATTCTAAGGGCAGAATCATGGGACGCACCGTTCTGATTCTTGGCGCCGGCATCGGCGGCATCGTCGCCGCCGAGACACTGCGCAAGCTGTTACCCGGAGAAGACCGGGTCGTCGTTATCGACCGCGCGGCCGAACATGTTTTTCCACCCTCCCTGCTCTGGCTGATGGTCGGCGACCGTAGAAGTGCCCAGATCAGCCGCCCGCTTTCACGCATCGAGCGCCACGGGGTCGAGTTTATCCGGGGCAACATTACGCGGATCGATCCGGCAGGTCTGACAGTGGACGTGGACGGGCGCTCCCTATCTGGCGACGCGATCATCGTCGCGCTCGGCGCGGAGTATGCGCCGGAATCCATCCCCGGCCTGCGCGAAGCCGGGCATTGTATTTATACCCTGGACGGGGCGGCGGCGATCTACGGCGCGCTGGAGCGGTTTTCCGGCGGGCGCATTGTCATCCTTACCGCCACGCCCCAATACAAGTGTCCTGCGGCGCCTTACGAGGCGGCGATGCTGGTTGATTCCTTTTGCAGCAGTAAAGGAATTCGCGGCCAGACGCGCATCGACCTTTACGCCGCCGAACCGGGCCCCATGATGGTGGCAGGCCCCGCCATCTCCGCTGCCGTGCGTGGCATGGTCGAACAGCGGGACATTGCCTATCACCCGGAACACCAGGTAAAGACAGTCGACGCGCAGGCGCGGCGCCTGACTTTCGCCAATGGCGCCGAGGCGGAATTCGACCTGCTCTTTTATGTACCGCCGCACCGGGCGCCATCTGTGGTGAAAGAAGCCAATCTCGTCAATGAATCCGGCTGGATACCCGTTAACCGCGATACCCTCCAGACCCAATACGAAAATGTTTTCGCCCTGGGTGATGTGACCACGATTCCCCTCAAGATGGGACGGCCGCTGCCGAAAGCGGGCGCCTTCGCCCACGGCCAGGCGGACGTGGTAGCCCATAACCTCGCCTGCGCCTGGACCGGCAAGGGCACGCCGCGCCGCTTCGAGGGAGAAGGTTTATGCTTCATCGAGATCGGCAACGGCCGCGCCGGGATGGGCGGCGGCAATTTCTTTGCCGAGCCGCTGCCGCAGGTCAACATGCGCCAGCCGGGCCTGCTGTGGCATGCAGGCAAGGTAATCTACGAAAAATACTGGCTCTATCGCCGGTTCTGAAGAGCAGGCGGCCGCCCGGCCGGCGGGAAAGATTGCGGCGTCCGTGCGTAAAGCGGGGCAACGTCAGGTGTTTTTTTGCGCCTGGCGGCATGTCGCCAAGCCATACGTACGCTGATTCGGTACAATGGCCACCTATATGACTGATCTCATCGCTGAAAAAATCCTGTTTTCCTCTCTCGACCTCGATCCGCTGATACTGCGCGCCATCGAAGAATCGGGTTATTCCGAACCGACACCGATACAGGCGCAAGCCATTCCGCATGTGCTGGCAGGCCGGGATTTGATGGCGATGGCGCAGACCGGCACCGGCAAGACGGCGGCGTTCACCCTGCCGTTGTTGCAGCGCCTGCTGCCTTATGCCAGCACCAGCGCCTCGCCCGCCCGTCATCCGATTCGCGCGTTAATCCTTACTCCCACGCGGGAGCTGGCGATTCAGGTCGGCGAGAGCGTTGCCACCTATTCAAAACATGTGCCGCTGCGCTCCACCGTGGTATATGGCGGCACCGATATCAAGGTGCAGAAACCGGTGCTGATGAAGGGGCTGGAGATATTGGTGGCAACCCCCGGGCGTCTGCTCGATCACGTCGAGAGCCGCAACCTGATGCTCAACCAGGTGCAGATCCTGATTCTGGATGAGGCCGATCGCATGCTGGATATGGGCTTCATGCCGGATTTATTGCGCATTCTCGCGCTGCTGCCAAAGCAGCGGCAGACCCTGCTGTTTTCGGCCACTTTTTCCGACAGCATCAAAAAACTGGCGCAGGACTTTCTGCAGCATCCGGTCACCGTGGAAACGGCACGCATCAAGACTGAAAACGAGAGTGTCAAACAATCGGTCTATAT
>Ga0209211_10012545_pt1 | contig 10647 bp, 9 predicted proteins | sample RifGroA2_FD_183992 | JGI IMG/M metagenome (GOLD analysis project Ga0209211, IMG submission 183992) | Groundwater microbial communities from Rifle, Colorado, USA - Groundwater A2 (SPAdes) (version 2) | ecosystem: Environmental > Aquatic > Deep subsurface > Groundwater | place: Rifle, Colorado...
CAATGATTACCGGAGGCGGATTCGCATTTAAGAACCCTTTCGGGTCTTCTGAAGCAAAAGCACGTATGTCCAGCTCATCCAAAGGGACATATTTTGCCCGCATGCCCAATTGCTTTACAAGCGTGGTCTTCCCTGAACGCCGCGGACCCCCTATAAAGACGGCGGGAAAGGACGTGAGGGCTTCTTTAAAGGTTTTTTCCAGTAAGCGATGGAGATACATATTTGTATATTTTAAAGTACTACTTTAAAATGTCAAGACATTTTAACACTCCACACCAGTGAGGTCTGAAATTTACCACATGCAATTACTCCTCTCTGGAAGAAAAATGACAACTATGCTATAAATATCGCCTGAATATGTCTGAGAGATCCTCATACCCCTGGTTCGTACGTAAAGACCTTGACGGTTTCTTTGGTCTTGCCATTGACAATCTGATACAGTTAATGCTTATCGTTGCCCTGACCAACAGGGTTGCAGGTATTCCGGAGGAGATTATATTCAAATATATCCTTCCCGGCGCTGCCATTTCTATCATAAGCGGCAACATATTCTACTCAATCCAGGCACGCAAACTCGCTATGAAGACCGGCAGGGATGACGTGACCGCCCTCCCCTACGGGATTAATACTGTTAGTTTATTCGCTTACATATTTTTCATAATGGCGCCTGTTTACAATGAGACAAAGGACCCGGTCTTTACATGGAAGATTGGATTAGTCGCGTGTTTATTCAGCGGGATAATTGAGATTGCCGGCGCATTTGTCGGGGGCTGGATAAGAAGGGTTACTCCGAGGGCTGCCCTGCTGTCCACACTCGCCGGGATTGCAATAACATTTATTTCGATGGAGTTTACCTTTCAGATATTTGCAAAACCTGCACTCGCATTCGTACCTATGGCGATCATCCTTTTCTGCTACATGTCACACGTAAGGATGCCAGGCGGCCTTCCAGGGGGGCTGCTTGCTATTATAGTCGGGGCCGCTATTGCATGGCTGATGAGGCTCTCAGGCATCAGCGGCTACTTTGATCCTGACTGGAGTAAAGGTATTGAGGTCAGCCTGCACCTTCCAATTCCTGTTATTGATAGTATATTCAGTCTCATTACAAGTGAATATGTATGGCGCTACATGTCTGTAATAATTCCTATGGGGTTGTTTAATGTCGTTGGCTCATTGCAGAATCTTGAGAGTGCAGAGGCAGCCGGAGACAAATTCGACACAAAATCATCTTTGCTCGCAAACGGGCTCGGAAGCGTCCTTGCCTCCTTCCTTGGCAGTTGCTTTCCCACCACCATATATATTGGTCATCCGGGTTGGAAGGCGCTTGGTGCACGAACAGGATATTCCATTATGAATGGCATATTCATCCTCGCAATATGCCTTACAGGAACAATGGATGCCGTTCTGAAAATAATACCTATTGAGGCGGGCATGGGCATCCTGTTATGGATAGGAATAATTATAGCTGCACAGGCATTCCAGGAGACACCTAAACACCATGCGCTTGCAGTTGCCATGGGATTATTCCCGGCCTTTGCCGCGTGGGGATTAAACATGGTGGATACAGGTCTGAGGGCAGCAGGGACCAATCTCTATAACGCCGTAAACAGCGGTTCATTTCAGGGGATTATGCCTATCACAGGGGCAATTTCACTAAGCCAGGGGTTCATATTCTCTTCTATGATACTTGCGGCCATGTCAGTCCATGTTATAGAAAGGAGTTTCTGGAAGGCATCTCTATGGGCATTCACTGCTGCGGTGCTGTCATACTTCGGGATTATACATGCTTACACACTCACAATGTCCGGTGTTACAAACAGGTTTGGACTGGGAGCAGCAGGTGAGTTTGCGGTGTGCTACGCTGCTGTAGGAGTGCTTCTGCTGATGCTTCAGTTGAGAAACAGGGCGTAAAATGAATGGCAAAATATCCATTGACTCATAAATCTCATACTGCTATTCTGACCTCGAAATAACAAATTTCTATCACATCGCCTCTGCCCTTCATCGTTGGCAATTGACAGAAGACCTAATCAGGCAGGAGATGAAAAAGAGGTAATTTTCTGCATGATGTATAAAATCTTTATTAGCTCGAACCAGACAGAACTCAAAGAAGAAAGGGCTGCAGTAAAGGAAATCATACTTGATAACCCGACCCTGAGAAATTTCTTTGAAGTCTTCCTTTTTGAGGATACCCCTGCAAAAGGAGAATCACCTGTCACATCCTATCTCAAGGAAGTAGATAACAGCAATATCTATATCGGGATCATCGGAAAAGAATATGGTGTCAAAGGTAAAGATGGTCTTTCCCCCACAGAAATAGAATTCAGGCGTTTCATTAAGAAGCCTGAGAAAGAGGCAATGATATTTATTAAAGGGACCGATGACTCTAAGAAGGACATAGAGATAAAGGCTTTCATCAAGGCTATCAGGGAATCGTATATCTATAAACGGTTTACCAATCCAGACGGACTAAAGGCACATGTCCTTAGCAGTCTTATCTCTTATCTTGATGGTAAAGGTAAGTTAAGCAAGGGACCTTTTGACGAAACAATATGCCGTGAGACAGGATATGAAGCTATAGATGAGAAAGGAGTGAAGGACTTCCTGAAAAACAGGGCAATTAAGATCAAGGTTGATACACCCAGGCTACCCATAAAAGATTTTCTTCTAAATATCCTGAAAGTCGTAAAGATAGAAGATGGTGAACTGAGGCCAACCCATGCAGGATTACTCTTCTTCGGTAAAGACCCATCTGAATATATCCCGCAAAATGAAATAAGGATCGCCCGGTTCAGGGGTGTTACAAGAATAGAATTCATTGACTCACAAGAGATTAAAGGGCCATTCTATAAGATGCTCGATGAGGTAGAGGCATTTTTTAAGAGAAATACGCGCCTGGCCAGCAAAGTTGTTGAGTTTAAAAGGGTTGATATACCAGAGTATCCCTACGAGTCAATAAGAGAGGCAGTAATCAATGCTATCGCCCATAGAGATTATACCCGCCGCGGAGCGCCCATTATAATATCCATATTTGATGACAGAGTGGAGATTAGCAATCCGGGAGGTCTTCTGCCAGGGTTAAGCATAAGGAAATTGGAAGGCAGACATGAAACAAGAAATAAAAAGATCTGCTCAATATTTCATCATACTATGGATATGGAAATATTTGGCACTGGTATAAGAAAAATGAAACGACTTACAAAAGAACATGGGCTGTCTGAACCTGAATTCCGTGAGGAAGGTGATTTTTTTGTTGTAAGATTTTACGGACCAGGGGATAAGATCTTAGATTTGGTCCCCAGTATACCTGAGGAAAGACAAACAGACTTGAGGAAATTGGGATTGAATGAGAGGCAAATAAATGCGTTGAAGTTGATGGTTAATGAGGGTAATATTTTTACCAATACTCTTTATCAAAATGTCTTTAAGATTTCAAGACGGAGTTCTTTGCGAGATCTGCGGGGTTTGGTTGAAGCAGGACAAGCAACAATGATGGGTGTTGGCAAGGGTGCAAAATATAAAGCTCTGTGAACATGGCGCATAACTCCGAATTATGGCGCATAAAATGGCGCAAATATCCTGTGGCGTAAATGGCAAATAAATGGCGCATAAAATGGCGTATATTTTCTGAGAATGTAAGTTACCAAAATAAAACGACCTGAAAGTCGGTAATTGTTACCTCAAGTAGAAGGGCCTAACTACCCGTTGCAGTGGGCGCGGCACACAACCGCTGCGCAGTATTCGATATGTCCAATTCTGGGGACAGTATATATAATTCACTGGATTAAGTATGCTGTCCCCGGAATTAGCGGAATTAGTACCGGAATTAGTACAGGCCTAAATGACGATGTGACCACTATGGATATTGTGGTAAAAATACTAATAATGGTTTTTAAGAAGGACAAGATGACGGCTGTACGTTTGATGCTGGAGGTACATCACAATGGGGCAGCCGTTGTGGCTGTACTGCCGTTGGAACAAGCTGAGCTTCGCCAACTGCAGACTCACTCCATGGCTCAAAAAGAAGGTTATCCGCTAAGATGCTTAATCGAACCAGCTTGATACAAAGTCCGGATGTCGGAAATTTAGGGTGGGAATTCTGCATTCAAGGAGCAACTTCAACCCGGTTTCTGCCGCTCGATTTAGCCCGGTAAAGGGCGGAATCTGCTCTTGATAGCAGGGTGTCAACTGTGTCATCTTCTTTAAACTGAGTTACTCCAAAACTTACGGTGACTTTACCCATGGCATCGAATTCGTAGCTTTCGATAGCCTTTCGTATGTGTTCTGCCTGTATGCCTGCCCCATGGGAAGCTGTCTCCGGGATCAGGATGACAAATTCTTCGCCGCCCCATCTGAAGAGATAACTGGTCGCCCTGATGTTTTTCCTGGCGATATCGGCGATGATCTTCAGCACATCGTCTCCTGCAGAGTGTCCGAATGTGTCATTTACTTTCTTAAAATGGTCTATATCAAAGATGGAGAGGGACAAGAGGCGATTGTATCTTTTTGCGCGCGCAATCTCTACCGGCATTACTTCAGAAAATTTTGCCCTGTTGTAAGCGCCTGTCAATCTGTCGGTAGTTGCTAATCTTGTCAGCTCTTCTTCCCATCTCTTTCGTTCTGTGTGGTCTATGATTATGCCGGCTGTATATAATGGATTACCCTCATCATCACGTATCAGGAATATATGTTCATAGGTGGGGATGCGCTCTCCATTTTTTGAGATGACCGCCATCTCGCCCTCCCAGTGGTCTTCTTTCATGATGGAAGGAATAACGGTTTCTAAGACTTTGGGGCGCAGATCCTCCGGATAACATTCTGCAAGGTATTTCCCCTGGACATCCTCTGGCCTCTTCTCGCCCAGCAAATTACAGAAGGCAGTATTGATGTACTGAATTTTACCGTCGAGAGATGCCATCGCAAACCCCTGGCTGGAGGCCTCTGCAAACTGGCGGAAAATGCGAAGCTGTTCTTCTGCCTGTTTGCGTTCAACAATTTTAATGTCACGGCTGACAATGGCTTGTTGCAATTCTTTTGTCATCTGATTAAAAGCAACTGTTAAGTCTCCGATTTCGTCTCTGGTATTAACCTCAACCAGTATACCTTTCTTTCCGGCCCCGATCGCTGCAGCGGCATTTCTCAGCCTTTCAATAGGCATTGCAATTGCCCTCGCAATCAGGAAACTGACGAATGTCGAAAAGAGAATGATGATTGTGAATAAGACGGTCCGCCACTTATTTAGTTTAATCTCTGTTAGGGTTTAATTCCCCGACGCTCTGCGTCGAAAATTTGATAGAATAGATGCGATGAGCATCTATATACATAAGAGTCATAATGTTACAGTAGTATTGTATCACTTTGTATTTCCAACTAAGTATCGTCGCGTGGTTATTGATGAGAGGGTAGATAAGTGTATCAGAGATATTTGTATAGAAATAGGGCAACGATACGAAATACATTTTCTTGAAATAGGGATAGATAAAGATCATGTGCATTTTCTGATACAATCCGTGCCGAGCTGGAGTATTAGCAGATTGGTAACGGTGATAAAGAGCATAACTGCGAAGAAAGTATTTGAAATCATGCCTGAGTTAAAGAAAGATCTGTGGGGATCAAGTCTATGGACGAGCGGATATTATGCTTCAACTGTTGGCAAGCACGGTAACGAGAATACTATTTCAAACTATGTCAAAGAACAAGGACGTCAAAACGAGTATCAGCAAATCCACAGAGATCAACTAACGTTGTTTTAGATACCCCGATGCTCTGCGTCGGGGAGTATGTCATTGGTGAGGACAATTTATTAAATAGAATTTAATGGTTGAGGGGTGTGCGACAAAAATATTGGCAGAACGTCAGGCACAAGACCGTGTCTCTCAGAAGTCTTCCCAACGATTACTGAGGAAGCAGCAGCGCAGAGCAATAATGTTGTTTGCCCCTTTTACCGTCCAGTGCATATCGGATTGTTTTCTTCATAGGAATTTCCTTTTTCGAGGTCAGAATAGCAGGATGAGATTTATGTGTCAATGTAGATTTTGCCTGTGGTATATGGAGGGAGGCTATACAACATATTGAGATAGGAATTACAGGCAGGGATGCAGGCGTTGTCTTACAGGATTCTTAATCTCAATTTGTCTGTTTGTTCAGGCATCTGGCAAAGGATTTATCCTTTCATAGACATACCTCTCCTGTTGTCCTCAAAAGGAGAATGCTTACATACTGAGGGAGGGGGCGGGTTCATCCGCATAGATTGTCTTTTCATATGCCCAGGAGGGCGGTGGTGAGGGGGCTCTGGTTTCCCACAACCCCAGGTGTTTTAAGATTTTCTGAATAATAGCATCCTCATCGATAAAGGCGATGATCCTCATAGTGTGCTGACATTGGGGGCAGGTCAGTGGGTCTACTTCATAGATCTTCCGGATCAGTCTTGCCCATGCCGATCTGCACTTTTTCTGATAATGGGTGAGGTCGTCAGGTGCGGGGGAGATAGTGGGGGATGCCGGTTTATCTTTTTTCGCTTCGCTCAATGCAAGCACTGCCTTCCGCAGCCCCCTGCTCTTGTTACTGTACCAGCCATAGTATCTCACGATCTGCTCTCCCTTATTAGGGATATGCAGACTCACGTAAGCAAGAAAATCCAGAGGTTGATATGTATAAGTCTGGGTCTTCCCCTGATAGAAGACCTGCTGGTTTTTCCGGTCATATGTTAATCGTTCGAGGGATACAGGGGGTCTGATCAGATATCTTGCCAGTCGTTCCCTGCCTTCCATATCATTGGCGACTACCCTGCCTTCGTTGTGGACATGAAATCCCGGCAGTGCTTGCATTGAGCGAAGCGAAAAATGCCTCCAGGAGAGGATCATCTTAACCCGCTCTTCGGTGATCAATCCCTCTTTGAGCAACATTCGGAAGACCTTATGCTGAAACACCTCTATGATAGCGGAAGGGAGGAGTATATCCATAGGATGAAATGTCCCATCTTTATCAAAACATCCGTTAGTGACTAAGCAGTGGAGGTGTGGATGCCAGTGAATATCGCTGCTGCCAAAGGTCTGAATGGCCACAATCATCCCGGGGGTAACGGTATTATCCACTATGATTGCCTGCATCATCTCTTTGACCGTCTCATAGGCACAGCGGCTCAAACCGGAAAGAAGCCTTCTGTTATACCTGAAATACGTCCGTAGTATCTTCGGGATGCTAAACACGTAGTGTCTGTGAGTGACAGGTTCTAAGACCTCCTCACAGACCCACTCTGAAAATACCGCTGAGCGTTTGGGCAGTGCTTGCATTGAGCGAAGCGAAAAATGACAGGAGGGGCAGAAGGTGCGGGTCTTGCAGGAGAAGGGGAGGAGATATTCACTATGGCAGTGATCGCAGCGGATGCGGGCAAAGCCACATCTTAAGATGCCGCAGTCTAAATATCTGAAGAAAACCTTTTCTATGATGGGCCGGTAGTATCCGAACTGTTGTTCATACTGGTCAGGATAGGCATTTTTCAGACACTCACCGTGGTCTTGTACCAACTGATAGAACGAAGTCGATTGAGGAGTTCGTGGTCTGTAGACCCCCTTGAGCGCTTGTGCCATAACTCATGGCAGAAGCCAAAAGGATGCCACGGAGTCTTATTCAACAGCCTGTGGTAAGTTGAGGGGGGTAGCCATATGAATTGATGCTCCGCCAGGAGAGGCGCACATGAAACGGGGCACTATCAAGTATCAACTGCACATATCCCGCACTCAATGGAAGAAGCTGCACAGATTGCAGGGGCAGGGTGGTCCCGGAGATTGTTGGTTATAGTAGTTATAGTTATTCCCCTTGCAAAAAGGGGACTGGCCGGTGCGTGGCTGGTCGGATTTATATTTTGTCTGAGAGATCTTGATATCACCATGATCGTTTATCCGCCGGCACACGACATACTCCCAGTACGTCTATTTACGCTCATGGCAAACAGCCCTGAGGAGCGAATCGCTGCCCTCTGTATGATTATGTTGGCGATTGCCTTATTGCCCCTTGGCATACTGGCCCTGGTCACAAAATACAGGGGATAGGATATGATAGAATAGGCATCAGGAACATGGCAATAAGAATCTTTATATTATTCCTCATATTATCTTTTTCCATACCTGCCCATGCTGTCGGGTTTGAAATCATAAAGACAGATGAGGTTACCATCAAATACGAAAAGGGGTTGAGCGGCGTTTCCAATGAGATTGCCAGCTTGATCCCGACATTAAAGGAAGAGATTCAAAAGAGGACCGGACTCCCTATTAATTTCTCCTTTGAGATCGTGATATATCGTCATCGGGAAATATTCAGGAGTTTAGTGAGGAATGACATGATCGCTGCATTTGCGATACCAGGAGAAGATCTCATTGTATTAGACTACTCACAATTTCGATATGATTCACTCACCCTCAGGCTGATTATCATGCATGAGATGTGTCACCTGCTTCTCCATAAAAATATAGCAGGGAATAATCTCCCGAAGTGGTTTGACGAAGGGGTGTCTCAATGGGTCAGCGGGGGCATCAATGAGATAGTTTATCCCCAACCCACAGATGCCTTAAAAATGGCCTTTATAAAAGGTACTCTATTACCCTTTTCAACGATATCCGAAGCCCTTCCCTCTGATCCTGCGGACTTTATTTTGTCCTATGAACAGGGCCGGAGCATGGTGGATTACATCGAGCAAAGATACGGTATGGATTCAATAAAAGGGATCATTTTAAGATTGAGCAGCGGTGCCGGATTCTATGATACTGTAAGCGATGAATTAGGTGCAGACTTTACGGAGATAGAGAAGAAATGGAAGAGGGATAAGGGAAAACAACAGTACACATGGCTCGCCTACATTTCCAATCACATCTACCTGATACTATTTTTTATTGCCGCATTTTTAACCATATATGGATTTATAAGACTCAGAAGGAGAATGAGAGATTATCAGGATGAAGATGTATCGTAAAATACCTCTTTGAAGCAAATCACTCTGCCTGGAACAGAGGTTCCCCGCTCACCTCATACCAGCGCAGAATTCCGTCCCAGATTTCCTGAGCTGTTTCGGCGTACCAGAACAGTTCGCGGTCCTCCGGGTCAATCACACCCTCATCAACAAGAAAGTCCACGTTGAATGCCTGCCGCCAGTATGTCTCACCCACCAGGATTATGGGAAGCGGCCTGATTGTGCGTGTCTGCACCAGTGTCAGAGTTTCGAAAAGCTCGTCGAATGTCCCATAGCCACCTGGAAAGGCAATCAGTGCCTTAGCGCGCAGGAGAAAATGGAGCTTGCGCAGGGCGAAGTAGTGGAACCCGAAGCACAATTCGGGTGTGATATATGGGTTCGGATACTGCTCATGGGGCAGATTGATATTCAATCCTACAGATTTAGCCCCCAGGTCATAAGCGCCCCGGTTTGCCGCCTCCATAATGCCAGGGCCGCCTCCTGTCACTACTACTATGCGGCTGTTCCCTGAATTTTGTCTATAGCTGGTTACCAACCGGCTGAACTCGCGTGCAATTTCGTAGTAGCAGCTTTTGGCCAGGATACGTTCCCCTATGTCCAGCCTGCTTTGCAGCAGCTTATCGGCGGGGTCTTTGGCAAGGGACTGGCGCAACATGGCTACCTTGCGCTGAGCAGCAGAAGGCTCTGAAATCCGGGTACTGCCGAAGACAACTATGGTCTGACTAATACCATGTTGTTTGAGGAACAACTCAGGTTTAAGATAATCAAGCTGAAGACGCAGTCCGCGAGTATCGTCCCTGTTTAGAAAATCAACGTCATGGTCGGCCTGCCGGTAACTCGGACTTGCCAGTATGGCCTTGATGCGTAACAGCGCCTCAGGGTCTTCATCAGCGGACTTCGGTCTCTGCCAGGGCAGCGGCTCATGCCGCTCCTGCGGGTGTGCCGGGGCAGGAATTTTTAAATCCCTTTTGGAAGGTGGCCTGCTATTATTGTTCATGAGGTTATAGTAACCAAAAGGTATTTTTCCGTCAACAGAAGTTTTGTGATAGTATGTAACCGCATCGGATTAACCCTTCAGTTTTTTACAGGACTGTAAGAAAGGATTTGAGAAACTATGGGCATTGAACCTAATAAGGTTATTTACTCCATGATCGGGGTAAGCAAATTTTATGACAAGAAGGCGGTCTTGAAAGACATCTACCTATCGTATTTCTACGGGGCAAAGATCGGGGTACTCGGTCTCAACGGCTCAGGAAAAAGCTCACTTTTGCGTATACTTGCTGGTAAAGACAAAGATTTTAACGGAGAGTCGGTCATCGCCCCGGGCTACTCTGTTGGATTGTTTACCCAGGAGCCGGAACTGGATGAAAGCAAGACAGTACGGGAGATTGTGGAAGAAGGTGTGCATGAGGTAGTGGATGCACTTAATGAATACAACAGGATTAATGAGAAATTTGCCGAACCTATGTCAGATGATGAGATGGGGAAACTTATCGAACAACAGGGAAAGATTCAGGAGAAGCTTGATGCCATGGACGCCTGGGAACTGGATTCCCGTCTTGAGATGGCTATGGATGCACTGCGCTGTCCTCCGGGAGACACAGCGGTTAATATTCTCTCAGGCGGGGAGAAACGCCGTGTGGCCCTTTGCAGGCTGCTCCTTCAGAAACCGGACATCCTGC
>Ga0209211_10012546_pt1 | contig 10646 bp, 11 predicted proteins | sample RifGroA2_FD_183992 | JGI IMG/M metagenome (GOLD analysis project Ga0209211, IMG submission 183992) | Groundwater microbial communities from Rifle, Colorado, USA - Groundwater A2 (SPAdes) (version 2) | ecosystem: Environmental > Aquatic > Deep subsurface > Groundwater | place: Rifle, Colorado...
CGTTCCTTATCTGGATTTTCTGGAAGAATTGTGGTCATAGATCAGGTGTGAGCCCCAGGCCACTTCGGGAGTGGCCTGGCTTAGGAGTGGCCTGGCTTACCAATTCGGGCTGATTTTATGACGAAATAGTCGCATGATTGGGTTGACTTTATGATAATTGCACGAATAATTGATTAATTTTGGAAATAGAACTATCGATAAATATCTGATGGAATGGAAAGGGGAGCAAGATCCGGTTTATTCCTTTGTATGCGATACACCTGCTGGGGTCTATTTGATGGCCACCAGCCCGGTACACTCCCGGAGTGTACCGGCTCCGGAGTGTACCGGCTCATTAGATAAATGTGATTTTAATCACATTAGAGTGACATAGAAGGTGAAATTTTCATTAAAGAATCTTAAAAGGGACAATAATCTTATTAATATTCCAATGTTCCTGGTAGACCATCTTGAGAAATTTATTGATTTGGCTTCCATGGGGGGACGTTGATAGGGCCACTCCCGGAGTGTCCGGGCTTGGTCATGAGATTGACATTACTGAGACGGTGCGCTATACTTATTTCTGTAAATAATCATAAATGATTATTGAGGGAAACAAAAATGAATTACACCCAGTTTAAGCATAAATATCAACATTTACCCATCATCTGGAGCAAAGATATTATTGACCTTCTCCCTGCCAAACAGAATGTTAAATCTCCAGATCGGCAAATCATTCTAAACCAATTGTATCGCTGGCAAGAACAGGGCCTGATCGTGAAGCTCAAGAGGGGCATTTACTTACTCAATGAAAATGACCGTAAAATTCAGCCGAGCCGTTCTTTTATTGCCAATCAATTATATATGCCGTCTTATGTCAGCCTGGAATACGCGCTCAACTTTTACGGATTGATCCCTGAAAAAGTGGCGGACGTGACTTCTGTCACCACAAAAAAGACAACGCGGTTCAGCGCGCAGAAAGGGACGTTTATCTATCAACATGTTAAACCCGGGGCATTTCGCGGTTTTAAAACCTTCAAAGACGAAGCAGGCTTAACTTTCTTTATGGCTTTACCGGAAAAGGCCATTGTGGATTTTATTTATCTTAATTTAGAGAAGTTTAAAGCTGCCGACCCGGAGATTTTTGAACAATCTTATCGTTTTCAGAACCTGGAAGACTTGGACAAAAAACTTATTATGGAATTTACAGCGTTGTATGACAGCCCAAAATTAATCCGGGTCCTTCAATCATTTTGCGCTTTCATGTGCCGGGAGACAAAATCATGATTGAAGTTCTCAAGGAACAATTCACGGAGTCTATGTCCAGGGAAGACAAAGAGAACCGCCTGCGTGAATTCTTGCAGATTTTGGTCTTAAAAGTACTTCGCGATAAAGGATGGTTTGAAAACCTGGCGTTTGTCGGAGGAACGGCATTAAGGATTTTGTTTAATGCGCGGCGCTTTTCGGAAGACCTGGATTTCTCATTGACCAACCCTGCCGGATATGATTTCGAGAAGCTTTGCGGGGAGCTTCACAGGGAGATCGAGCTCCATGGGCTCAAGATGGAAAAAACCCTGAAAAAGGTGAAGACTGTCAACAACGTCATGCTGAAATTTCCGGGTTTATTAAACGAATTGGGGATTTCGCCGCTGCCTGGACAAAAGCTGTCGATCAAGCTTGAAGTGGACACGAATCCCCCCAGGGGAGGCAAGATCGAGAACAGCCTGGTCAACAAGACCTATATGTTTTATGTCAAGCATTTTGGTCTATCTTCCATGTTCGCGGCCAAAATTTCAGCCTGCTTTTACCGCGAGTACACCAAAGGACGCGACTTTTATGATCTGATCTGGTATTTGGCAAGGAAGGTTGAGCCTGATTACGAACTATTGAATAACGCTATCCGGCAAACTCAAGGCAAAGCCCCGGGCGTAAATGCCAAAAATATCAAAGAATTTCTATTAAACAATCTTAAAAAAACCGACCTGAAAAAAGCGGCGGAAGACGTGGAAAGATTTTTAGATGATAAGAGTGAATTAAAACTCTTCAACTATGAGCTTATCAAAGACAGCATTGATTCCGTATTTCGATAACTTGAGTGAGCCCGTACACTCCGGGAGTGTCCGGGCTTACCCGTTCGGGTTGATTTTATGATGAAATAGTAGTATAATTGGACTGATTTTGTGATAATTATACGAATAATTGATTTGATTAATTGAGAAATGCACAAAAGCTATGGATAGGACAATCGATAAATATCTACTGGAATGGAAGAGGGAACCGTCCAGGAAAGTCATGCTTCTAAGGGGCGCACGGCAAGTTGGCAAAACTTACTCCATTCGCAAATTAGGTGAATCTTTTCAACACTTTCTGGAGATCAATTTTGAAGAAGAAAAGGACCTGAAATCGATCTTTCAAGGGTCACTCAACCCCGCGGATCTATGTGAAAAATTGTCCGCTCTCTTTTCTGTGCCCATCATTCCTGGAAAAACACTGCTGTTTTTCGATGAAATTCAGGCCTGTCCGGAGGCGTTAAGCTCCCTGCGGTTTTTCCATGAAAAGATGCCGGAACTACATGTTATCGCCGCCGGGTCGTTACTGGAATTCGCGTTAGCCGAGATCCCATCCCAGGGTGTAGGGCGCGTCAGTTCGCTTTTTATGTATCCTATGTCTTTCGCGGAATTTTTAACGGCGAATGGTGCCAAGCCCATGGTGGACCTTGTTTCTAAAAGTCATGGTCAAACCCCGATGGAGGACGTCTTTCATAAAAAATTGATCGGTTATTTACAAACATATCTGTTGATAGGGGGCATGCCGGAGGTGGCTGGAGCCTATGTCAAGCACCGAGATCTGATTTTGTGCCAGAAAAAGCTGGATGATTTATTGATAACATTGAGAGACGACTTTGCGAAATATAAAAAGAGGGCCCCCGTCGGACGCCTGCGGGAAGTCTTTGATTCGATCGTCTTTCAGGCCGGCACTAAATTCAAATACTCCAACATCGGATCTCCCTCCAGTTCGCACTCCTTGAAGGATGCCCTGGACCTTTTGGTCCAGGCCGGATTGGCTTATAAGGTCTATCACACGGCCGCCCGGGGGTTACCTTTAGGGGCGCAAATAGATACCAAGAAGTTTAAAATGGTCCTTTTTGACGTTGGCATTCACCAAAGGCTGTTGGGGCTTGATCTGCAATCCTATTTATTGGCCAAAGGGTTTCAGGGGATCAACAAAGGAAATATGGCGGAAGTATTTACCGGTTTAGAATTGCTCCATAATCGTCCCTTGAACCTTAAACATCAGCTGTTTTACTGGCATAAGGAGGCCAGAGGGAGCAACGCGGAAATAGACTATCTGATCCAGCAGGGAGAGAAGATCGTGCCCATCGAGGTCAAAGCCGGGACAAAAGGGCAGATGCAGAGCATGCATATTTTTCTGGAATCCCGGGGGATAAGCCGTGGAATTCGGATATCGTTAGAAAATTTTTGTGAATATGGCAAGATCAGGGTTATTCCTTTGTATGCGATACACCTGCTGGGGTCTATTTGATGGCCACCGGCCCCGTACACTCCGGGAGTGTCCGGGCTTATTACGCGCGAAATGAATAAGAAAAAATATCTGATAACAGGAGCGGACGGCCAGTTGGCGCGGGCCTTTATTGCCGCGCTCCATCAACGGCATATCCCGTTTGAGGCTAAAAATCATCGCCAGTTAGATATTACTGATTTTTCGGGGCTGGAGGATTATCTGCGCGCGCGTAAACCGGATGTTGTCCTCAATTGCGCGGCTTATAACCTGGTTGACCATGCCGAGGAAGAGCCGGAGAAAGCTTTCCAGATCAACAGCGAAGCCGCGCGCAATTTGGCTGTTTTATGTAAGAAATACAATATATTTCTCGTGCATTTCAGCAGTGATTATGTCTTTGACGGTTGCAAGGGTGAGCCTTACACCGAGAAAGACGCCCCTAACCCCGTGAGTAATTATGGGTTCAGCAAACTTGAGGGGGAGCGAGCCGTTTGCGGCCAGGCAGGCCGTTTTCTGGTCTTTCGTCTCAGCTGGCTTTTTGGAGACGGAGAAAACAATTTTTTTGCCAAATTGGAAAAGTGGGCGCGGGGGGAAGCATCTATAAAGATCGTTCAAGACGAAGTGTCCAGCCCGACCTACGCGTGTGATGCCGCGGATGTTGTCCTCAAGGCGGTGGAGGCAGGCCTTGAAGGGTTATATCACCTGAGCAATGACGGCTATTGTTCGCGTTATGAATTGGCAAAATATTATTTTCAAAAAACAGGGAATAAGGTGGCGGCGGTCCCTGTGCCATCGGAAACGATCCCGGTTAAAGCGAAGCGCCCGGGCTTTTCCCCGATGTCCCATCAGCTGATCTGCGAAAAACTGGGGATCGCCATGCCGTCCTGGCAGGATGCGGTGGACCGATTTTTAGATCAAGAAAATATTTCTTTGCGGAAAAAAAGGGGAACAGATGACTGCGCACACAAAAAGTAATTCGCGAAAACGGGTCGGTGTCATTGGAACGGGGTTTATCGCGAAAGGATTCGTCCGGGCGCTGGAAAACTGTGTTGATTTAACGGTGTCCGGGGTTTTAACCCGCAGGGACATCCATGCGTGCGCGGAATTCCCCCGGAAGCGGGCCTTGACCAACTCCGTGGCTGAATTGGTTGAAAATTCCGATATCGTGGTGGAATGCAGCGGCGATGCGATCCACGCGACCGACGTTATTGATCAGGCGCTGAAGGCCTCATTGCCGGTCGTGACGATGAACTCCGAATTCCACGTGACCGCAGGAAGTTATTTTGTCGGTAAAGGGACCGTGACGGAGGCGGAAGGAGATCAACCCGGATGTCTGGCGGCGCTTCATGAAGATGTCACGGCCATGGGTTTTAAGCCGCTGGTTTACGGAAATGTGAAAGGATTCTTTGATCCCAACCCTTCCGAAGAGAGCATGCGTTTTTGGTCCCAAAAGCAGGGGATCAGCCTGGCGATGGTGACCGAGGCCACCGATGGGACAAAATTGCAATATGAACAGGCTTTGGTCGCCAACGGTTTTGGCGCCGTGATTGTCCAGGACGGCATGCTGGGACTTGCCGCCGAGGATATTGCCAAAAGCGCCTTTGAGTTTGTCGGTTATGCCAAAAAGGCCAAAAGACCCATCAGTGATTATGTCGTTAACGGGAAGTCCTCCACGCGCGTTTTTATCGCGGCCCAGGGCGATCCGCGTCAAAAAGACGCTCTTGAGTATTTAAAAATGGGGCCTGGGCCCTGTTATTTTTTTCATAAAAACGCCATCCTGTGTCATTTGGAAATCATAAAGACGGTACGCCGTATTCTAAACGGCGGCCCGGTTTTACTGAATAATTCAAAGACGCCAACGGTGAGCGTCGCGGCCGTCACCAAACGCAAGGTCCCAAAAGGCCGTGCCGTCGGCCATCCGTTAGGCAGTTTTGACATGCGCGGCATCGCGGTCAAGATCAAAGACCACCCGGACCATGTCCCTCAAGCCCTCTTGTCCAAAGTTATTTTTAAACGCGCTGTCGATGAAGGCCAGATTGTCCGCTGGGACGATGTGGACGTGCCGGAGAGTCTGGCGTTAAAAGCCTGGCGCGCGATTACGGATAAAATTTTCAAGCTGGAGAGGAGACAGGCATCATGACCACGAAGATAACCGGAAAACCGAAAGACGGGGTTTCTCCTCCACGTCATACCGGCCAGACCGATTTATGCCGGATTTGCCGGGGAGAAACTTTTATGCTGCTTAACTTACGGCATCATCCCTTTGCCAACGCTTTGGTTAGCTCACCGTTGGAGCCGGTCAAGATATATCCTTTAGCCTTGTTGATCTGCAAACAATGCTCTGCCGCCCAATTGAGTTATTGCGCGGACGACAAGGAGTTATACAGCCATTACAACTACATCACCCCCGACAGCCAGGAATTAAAAGTGCATTACGGCCAAATTGCCGCTTTTCTGCAAGAAAACGGATATCTGTCCGCCGGGGCCAATGTTTTGGAAATCGGCAGCAATATCGGAAGATTTCTTGAATTTATCAAGCCGCGGGTGCGTTCCGTCCTCGGCGTGGACCCGGCCGCGAACATCGCCGAAATGGCTAATTGTAATGGTATCCCAACGGTCAATGATTTTTTTAACAGCGCTTCAGCAAAAAAGATTTTGGAACAACAGGGCAAAAAAGATTTAATCATTGCCCGGCACTGCTTTGCTCATAATGAAAAACCCTGGTTGATGCTGGAAGGCGTGCGAACGCTGATCAGCCCTCGGGGCGTGTTGGCCATTGAGAACGCTTATTTTCTGGATACAGTGACTCGGGGGGAATTTGACCAGATCTATCACGAGCATATGTATTATTACAACCTGCGCGGTATCCTCGCGATGTTTAATCATTATGATCTGGAGCTGGTGGATGTATTCCATAGCCCGATTCATGGCGGGACCATGCTTTATGCCGCGCAATTGAAGTCGGAAGGGCCAACCGTCAACGCGCGCGTGCGTGAATATCTGGAAAAAGAAGAAAACATGCATAAAAAAGAATTTTATAAGGGATTTATCGAACAAATTCAAAAAAACAAGCATGAACTTAACCAGTTGCTGGAAAAATTAACTTCACAAGGAGCAACCATTCACGCCTATGGCGCATCTGCCAAATCGGCAACGCTTTTTAATTATTATGGGATCAATGACGATGTTGTCCCGTATGTCGTTGATTCGACGGTCACCAAACAGGGAAAATATATTCCACTTGTGAATATCAAGATCATCACCGAAGAAGAAGGGCGCCAAAACCCGCCGGATTATTATTTGTTAACGATTTGGAATTATAAGGACGAAATCATCAAGAAAGTTCGTTCCTGGGGAAATACAAAAACCAAATTTATTTTGCCGCACCCGGAAGTCAGGATTGTGGAATAATTTTGACCATGAATAAACATTGGAAACTCATTAATATTTTATTTCGCAACGACGACCCGTGCGCGCTGAGCCAAACCGCGCATAAACGAAGTAGGACGTATCTCTATCTTGCCGCTTTGAGTTCCACGGCCATGGCCGTGGGTGAATGGCAGTTCGCCATGTTTTTTAGGGCGTCAATCCTCGATGGTTCTTATCGAGGATTGTGGAATCAATTTATCAAGTGCCGCGGGCATGCCCGTGGGTATCTACTATTGAGACGGCAAGTGGAAGAAAATTTTACCAAGGAGCCGGTTTATGTCCCCTAAAATTAGCGTGTGCATCCCAACGTACAACGGCGAAGCGTTTTTGGAAAATTGCCTCAAGTCCGTTCTTTCCCAAACGTTCCAAGACATTGAGGTCGTGATTGCCGATGATCGCTCCAAGGACAGGACATTGGAGATTGCCCGCCACTTTGCGGAAACTGATAAAAGAATCAAGGTTTATAGAAACCCTGTCAATTGCGGGCCGACCAACAACTTCAATTGGTGCCTGTATCTGGCCCAAGGGGAATGGGTCAAGTTTATTTTCCAGGATGATCTCATGGCTAGTCCGGATTTCCTGGAAAGAATGATTTCGCAGGTGGATGATGCAATAGGGATCGCCTGTTGTCGGAGGCAATATGTCTTTGACCCGGGGGTGGATGAAGGGCTTATGCGCTGGTTTAAGGAGAAACTCAAGCAATGGGACGATGTTTATCCCGGTCAAACCAAAATAAGCGCGCGTGAAGTCTGCCGAGCCGCACTGGATGTATTCCCGATGAATCTGTTCGGAGAGCCGAGCGCTTTGCTGTTGAAAAGAGATTTGATCAGGGAATACGGCATGTTCAACACGAATTTCATTCATTCAACCGATGCCGAGTTGTCTCTTCGCATTGCCTCCAACCGGGGGCTGGTCTTTATCAGCGATTCTCCGGTTATCATTCATTATCATGCAAAATCAACATCATCTCATAACGCCACCCATCGGCGATATAGCAGGGATGTATTGGACCACTTGGTTCTTTTGCATGAAATCAATTTTCATCCGGTGTTTGACCGGATGAGGGAAGAGGCCCGCAACGGCCACCCTCCGGTAGATTTGCTGGGTAAATTTTCGTATGAGGTTAGAATGGCCAGGGCCAAGGCCGGTGAGGATCCGGTTTGCCAGGAACAGTTGCGGAAGATGGAGCGGCTTTATCCGGCCATACGTTTATGCGCCGGAAGAGTGAAGATTTTCTCAACAGCGCTAAATAAAGTTTTCGGCAAAGTCGGTCTGATCAACGCTAAACCTATTCGTTATTACTGAAATTCTTTAAAAAGTCGATATGACAATTCCTAAAGTCAGCATACTGATTCCGACATACAATGGAGCAAGGTATCTTGCCGCCACCCTGGAAAGCGCTCTGTCCCAGTCATTCGGCGATTTCGAATTGATTGTTTGCGATGACGGCTCGAAGGATGAAACCGTTTCGATTGTGCGCGATTACCAAAAAAAGGACCACAGGATACGGTTTTTCCAAAATCCGACCAATCTCGGTTTGGTCCAGAATTGGAACCATGCTTTGATGCTGGCGCAGGGAGAGTGGATCAAGTACCTTTTTCAGGATGACCTGTTGACTCCCAAAGCTCTGGAGAAGATGCTGTGTGTCCCGGACTCGGCGTCGATGGTCTGTTCGAAGCTACACTATATCCTCGAGCCAGGGATCGTTGAGGAAACCCGTGATTTTTTCGAAAAAAGATTATGTCAGATCGCAGATATATATCCTGGCAAAAAAAATCTGAGCTATCAGGATATCAGCTTGGCCGCGTTTGATCATTTCCCCACGAATATTATTGGTGAACCTGTCGCGATACTTTTTCACAGAAGGGCGATCTCGCTATACGGGCTTGCCAATCCGGATATGATACAGTGTTGTGATTATGAGTATTTTCTAAGGTTGGCCGCCAATGAGGGGCTATTTTTTATCGATGAGCCGCTTGTATCATTCCGCGTCCATCCGGATTCGGCAACAGCCAATAATATGAAGAAACGATTCCGTAAGGATACGATGGACAATTTGATTCTGCGTCATGAAATCGTCTTCAACCCCCATTACCATAAGTTCCGTGCCGCCGTATGCGAAAAAAAGCCCAATATGGACTTTGTGAATCTTTTTGCCTGGTTTGCCCGTGACACCTTTCAGCGGGCGCATTCTGACCCGGAGGATCTTGAATATTTTCTGGAAATAGCCGCGAAATATCCGGCGATCAGCTTGTGCAAAAAACGCTTCAAAATTTTCTCATCACTCTTCGAAAAAATATGCGGGGTTATTTCTTTAAGGGCAAATTTTCGTGAAAAACGCAATTCTTCAAATTCTTTGCCAAATAAGGCCAGATAATAGATACAAATGAAATGAGTTTAAAATTATGCATACAACAGGGTTATATAAGGCAATGCTCCACTATATTATTAAATGTGGTCATATCTTTTGTTGCGTTTTAAGGGCGCTGCGCGGGGCGATCTTCCTTGCCGGCATTAAGATTTTCTATGGGATGGGCAGGGGCAAGCGCAGGCTGATAGGGATGGTGCTTTTGGAGCACATGGGAGACATCGTCGCTTCCGAGCCGATCCTTCGTTCGCTGCGCCGGCGACATCCCCGGGATTATTTGATCTGGGTGACCCAAAGGGTTTACGGGGATTTAATCCGGCACCATTCGGAACTTGACCGCGTTTTGAGTGTCCAATGCTATACGGAATGGAAAATCTTACAAAGACTCGGACTTTTTGATGATTCCTATGATTTGCATTTTGAGGGTTATCATTGCCCCGTTTGCGGGATTTATTTCGGGAAAAAGACGGGCGACAGAAGTTTAAATTTCAAGAATTACTATGACCGGGGAAACCTGCTCCAGGTTTTTTCCGATAGCGCGGGGCTGCCGGTTGAAAATGTCAGCCCGCGAATTTATATTCCGGAGGCGGTCGTCGCGAAAGTGGCTTCATGGAATATCCCCGCTCCCTATATCGTTATCCATGGCCGCTCAAGGCAGGCACTGCGCGGCTGGCAGGAAGAGAAGTGGATACTTTTAGCGCAGCGTATTTTGCAGAAAAGCAACTATTCGGTTGTTGAAATCGGGTTGGAACCTGTTTTGAGTAACCAGGCGAATCCGCGGATTTTGAATTATTGCGCACAGACCTCTCTTCTGGAAATGGCAGAAATTATTCGAAAATCACGGCTTTTCGTCGGCGTCGAAAGCGGGCCCGCGCACCTGGCCAACGCCGTCGGTACGTTCGGGGTCATTATCACGGGCAAGTATTTCGGCTTTTCCGATTACCTGCCTTACAGCGGCGCTTATGCCGATGGGTCCAACGCGCGCATCTTGCGCCATGAGGGCCCCGCGGCTGAAAACGATCTCGAAGTGGTTTGGAAAGCAGTATCTGAAAAGTTAACTTGACACAGATATCGCATGAAGACATCACAATGAAAATTGGTCTCATCGGAAAACGGGTTCCCGCCAAGACGACGGTGACCTTCCTTTTGAATATCCCTGCCGGAGGAGGGTGGGGAGGGTGCGAGGACAACCTGCTACACCATCTGTCCTTCGTGGATTACGATGCCCATCGGGTCATCCTTATGGTTAATCACAATCTTCTTTTCCCTGAGAAAATCCGGAATTTCGGAATACCCGTCGAAATTATGAATTTTCCATTTTCACTCGAAGATACTCGGTTCTGGCCAAGGA
>Ga0209211_10012547_pt1 | contig 10646 bp, 5 predicted proteins | sample RifGroA2_FD_183992 | JGI IMG/M metagenome (GOLD analysis project Ga0209211, IMG submission 183992) | Groundwater microbial communities from Rifle, Colorado, USA - Groundwater A2 (SPAdes) (version 2) | ecosystem: Environmental > Aquatic > Deep subsurface > Groundwater | place: Rifle, Colorado...
AAAAGAAAAACGGTTCGCGAACAATCGTCGCAAACAAAAAACTAGCAACTTCCATGTCGTCATTTCGGACGGTGAATTTAAAGTGATTTCGGAGTCATGATTAAATGATTTGACACGTCTAAAGAAGGTTGTAGGTGGTAGGTTGTAGGTTTTAGGTGGTAGGCCGTTCAGGCCATGAGAGCCTTCAGGCTCGAATGAGTTGTAGGTTTGAAGGGAATTGAGTTTGAAAGTTATCAAGTTCATCAAGTCAGAAACATGAAGAAAAATTCGCAAATGGCAGGTTGACAAAATAGCATTTATGTGCACAATATAATTGAAAGTTCTTTACAGACTTACGAAGTGGTCATAGCCAAAACAGGCTTACAAGTAGGCCTTTCCTGGCTATGACCAACTGTGGCCATGGTTCCCACTCGGATTAGAGGAAGATGGAAAGTGTAATTAAACAAAGGAGACAGGGCAATGAAAAAGACGAAAGAGATGGATTTGAAATGGTCTGGAATGCTGACGGTTAAAAATATTGAGCAAGTTGCAAATCTGCTTCGACATTTGCTGAAGGAAAAGCGTTACACTTTCATAGCGGCGAACGAGTCTTTCGGCTTCAAGCCAGAAGTTCGAACTAACCAAGAACTCAAATCGGGCAGAGCGGGCAACGACCCGATCAATGTTTACTATGACGAAGACAGTAAGAGGTTCGCAGGTTTCAATATCTGCGACTCGTACGGTGTGTGGGGTTGTTCAACTCGTTTGCAAGAAGATCAGTATGACAACGAGTTTAAGAATCCGTACCTTGTCTTCGATTTAGACAGGGTGACTATAACTCATCGCGCGCCTGCTGGTCACAAGTTGCACTGGGTTGCAGTGATTGAACGCGACTAGTTTATAAATGGCAATCCGCGTCTCCTCTGTGTAAAACTTCTATCACGGATTTAGTATTTAGCCTTGCTTCGATTTATTTGAAGTGAGGCTATTCTTTTTTACGCTTGGCACTCCGATTATCAAGGCTTTTTTGAAAAAAAAGTTGTCTTTTTTGGGTTTTAACCGTTAGAATAATTGAATGAAGAAAATTTATTTGGACAACGCTTCCACTACGCCAATAAACAAGGAGGTAAAAAAGGCGATGGATAGGTATATGACGGAAGAATTTGGCAATCCGAATTCAATACATCAGACGGGGGTTGTCGCCAGAAACGCGCTCGAAGACTCGCGCAAAGTCATAGCTTTGGCTTTTAATTCTCATCCGGATGAAATAATTTTCAATTCCGGCGGGACGGAAGGGAACAACGCGGCGATTTTCGGCGTGTTCAATCGTCTAAGAAAAAACGGCGTAAAGTATTCCGATATGCGCGCCGTTACGACCAACATTGAGCACAGCTCCGTCTTGGAATGTTTTAAGGAACTTGAGAGTAGAGGGGTAGAGGTTGATTACGCGCCGGTGGATGGAAATGGAATCATTGACCCAAAAAAAATAAAGGAACTATTAAAACCGGAAACTGTTTTAGTATCGGTAATGTACGCCAACAACGAAATCGGCACAATCCAGCCAATCAAAGAAATCGCCAAAGTCATCAGAGCTTTCAGAAAAACTCTTCCTTCTGTTATTTCCCTCCTACAACCTACAACCTACAACCTACAACCTGTTTTGTTCCACACCGACGCTTGCCAAGCTCCGCTTTTTTTAAATCTCAATGTTCAAGAATTAGGCGTGGATCTTATGACAATTGACGGGCAGAAAATTTATGGGCCGAAAGGCGTCGGCGTGCTATTCATAAAAAGGGGAATAGAAATGGAGCCGATAATTTTCGGAGGCGGACAAGAGAAAGGATTGAGGTCGGGAACGGAAAATGTTCCGCTCATTGCCGGCTTAGCCAAAGCGATTGAAATTGCCGGCAAGGACAGAGTCAAGAACAGCGAGCGGCTTTCTAAAATCAGAGATTACGGCATAAAAAAAATAGAAGAAAAAATTCCACAGGCGGCGTTGAACGGCGACAGAATTAAAAGATTGCCGAATAATATCAATATTTCAATCCCCGGAATTGATCCCGAGTTTGTCGTCTTACAGCTTGATGAGGAGGGAATCGTCTGCTCAACCAAAAGCGCCTGTCTTAAAGATGAGGAAACCTCTTATGTAATTTCGGCGCTTGGAAGAGATAAAAAATATTCCCAATCCTCGCTTAGATTTTCTCTTGGATTAGACACGACAAAAAAAGATGTGGATTATCTTGTGAAAATGCTTAAAACAGTTTTTAGGTTCTAGTGGTTAGGTTATAGGATGAGCAAGATCAATTTCTATCCTTCGGCTGACGGACTAATTGATCTAATTTCTAATCAAATTCTAATGTCTAAATGTTTTAAATCTATCACCTAGAATCTAATCACTAAAACCTAATTCCGATTTGCTTTTTTAAAATTATTATAATATGTTTTTAGATAGCGTTAGACATAATGTCTAAATTCCCATTGCGGGTGTCCGCGGGAAATTGTACTTTTTAAAGAAAGGAAAATGGAATGAGTAGGCAAATTGTTGTAGGCATTATCGGCAATCAAGGTAAGTACGGCAAATTTTTATCTCGACTGTTCAATGATTTTGAATGCGAGGTTATCGGTTCAGACATATACAACCATTCGGATGGTGGAAATATAGATATCATAGGCCAATCGGATGTTGTAGTCTTTTCGGTTCCGCCTCGCGTGACGGTTGCAGTAATCCAGTCATTGGTTAAGTACTCTCGTCCGGATCAATTGTGGACAGATGTCACATCAGTCAAAGTTGGTCCTGTTCGCGCGATGTTAAATTCAAAAGCCGAAGTGGTGGGATTGCATCCGATGTGCGCTCCGTCCGTCGAGTCTCTGAAAGGGCAGAAATTGATTGTGTGTCCTGCGCGAATCAAGAATTGGTCTCCTTGGTTTGAAAGATTTGCAGATTGGACAGGCGCAAAAATCAAGATCTGCGAACCTGAAGTTCACGATCGCAACATGGCGGTCGTGCAGGGGATGGTCCACGCTGTACAGCTTATAATGGCGGCGACTATCAAATCGCTCGGGCAAGATGTCGCAGAGAGTCTGGAGTTTACAAGTCCCGTCTATCGAGTGGCGCTTAGTCTTATCGGCCGTATTTTGAAGCAGGATCCGTATCTTTATGCTGATATACAGATGCTCAATGAACATGTTCCAAATATGTTACAAGAGGTATCGTCACAGCTAGGACATCTGCAAGATATAGTCTCAAAAAAAGACGCAGTGTCTTTTTTAGAATGGTTTAAGAACAGCCGAAACCATTTTGATGAAAAAACTCTGAATAAATCTTATGAGCTTTTTGATAAAATTTCCCGATTGATGATTAGCTCAGATGATTAAAATGGATTGCGGACAGTAACGCCTTGATTAATTTTGTTGTCACGAAATTAATCAAGGCGTTTTTTAATATTTCTGCTCAGTTCCCATCCTAACTTTATGGAATTTATAACTTTTAACTTTTCCTCCCGAGGAGGATCCGCCTTCGGCGGAATAACTGGCGTGCTACACGCCTCGCTTGCCTTGTTTGCGAATTTAATTTATTATTTAGCAAATATGGAAAACCTCACTAAGCATCAGCTTATTCTCGTCGCTCTTCTCATAAGTTTTGTCACATCAATCGCGACAGGCATCGTCACGGTGTCGCTTATGGATCAAGCGCCGAAGGGCATCACCCAGACTATAAATAGAGTCGTGGAGAGGACGGTTGAACGAGTCGTGACGGAACCGCCAAAGAAAGGAAATACTGTGGTTAAGGAAACCATCGTGGTTAAAGAAGAGGACAAGATAATAGAAGCGATTGAAAAGAACGCGAAGAGCATGGTCCGTATTTACAAAACGGATTCATCTCAAAGCGCGGAAAATCCTCTGAAATCATTTGTCGGCTTGGGCATAATAATTTCAAAAGACGGCGACATAGCGGCTGACGGCGCGATTGTTTCGCCGACGAGTTCGTATTCAGCGGTTTTAAGCGATGCCAAAGAGTATGATGTCAAACCGGCATCTTCTTCGCCGGAAAATAAGATGATCGCTTTTTTCAAAATCGTTCCTAAGGAAAAAGAGGAGCTTTCCGTCGCGCCAGCGATTTTGGCTGATTCCGACACTCTTAAGCTTGGACAGACAGTCATATCATTGGGAGGCAAATTAAGAAATAGCGTTTCCATAGGAATCATCACTGGTTTTGTAGAATCTGACGATTCAAATTCGGGGAATACGGCCGCGCTAGAAAGTGTAGGTCCGTTCGCGCAGTATGAATCCGCGACTGCGACACCGGTCGCAAATACCGCGAACAATGGAAATCTGGCCGCGGCGGCCGAGGGATCTATCAATGCGGATTCGCCTTTGGCAAAAATAAAAAAAGAATCGCTATCCGTCGCGGGAAAATCGCTCATTCTGATTGAAACAAACATAATTCCAATAGACAACACGACAGTCAATCCTTTCATCAACCTCTCAAGCGAAGTGGTGGGAATAAGAGTCAAAGCTCAAAATAACACCCGAACGATGTCATTCGTGCCGATAAACGAGGTCAAGAAAAGTTTTTCCGAATTGCAGGCATCGAGCAATTCATCAAAACAAAATGCCAATTAAATTTTACAGATTTTGAATTATGAAAAATTATTCTGATTTCCTAAAAACCTACAACTCATTCGAGCCTGAAGGCTCTCAGAGCCTGAACGGCCTAAAACCTACTACCTACAACCTGTTTGACAATTTGACAAGGTCGCAAAAGTCAGTATAATGCGAAAGTGTTGAATATTATTTAAAAAAATTATGCCTCCATTCAATCAATTCACAACCAAAGCCAAAGAAGCCGTGAGAAAAGCTCACGAGCTTGCCATTGAGCGCGGGCAGAACCATGTAAACCCGCTTCACCTTCTTTCCGCTTTGATTCTACAGGAAGAGAGTATGGTTTCTTCAATCTTGGACAAGCTGGAAGTGGATGTAATTCTTCTTACCGACTCTTTGCTTGAAGCGATTGAGACAAATGAAACATCAAATACGATTTCTCCTTCTTATCAGCTTTACCTTACTCCTGAATTGGCGCAAACCATTGAAGGCGCCGGAAAAGTTGCCACAACTCTCAAAGACGATTTTATTTCAACCGAGCATCTTTTCATCGCTCTTTTTGACGCGGCGCAAACCGCCCGTGAAATACTTAGTCGATTTAAAATTGACAAAGCAAGCGTAATGAGAGTCCTTGAAGAGCTCCGAAACAGCAAAGTGACGGATGTTCATCTTCCCAAGAAAAACAAATCCATCTCAAGATACACAAGAAGCCTGACTAAACTTGCGCACGAAAACAAACTTGATCCCGTTATCGGCCGCGATGATGAAATTTCAAGAATAATTCAGATACTTTCCAGAAGGACGAAAAACAATCCGATACTTATAGGAGAAGCCGGAGTGGGCAAAACGGCAATCGTGGAAGGATTGGCGATAAGAATGGCTTTGGGCGATGTGCCGGAATCTCTCAAAGAGAAAGAGCTTGTGTCGCTTGATCTCGGAGCGCTTGTGGCCGGCACGAAATACAGAGGCGAATTTGAAGAAAGACTGAAAAACATAATCAAAGAAATTGAGCGAGCGGAAGGGAAGATTATAGTGTTCATAGACGAAATACACACGATTGTCGGAGCCGGTTCCGCCGAAGGTTCGCTTGACGCTTCCAATATGCTCAAACCCGCCCTTTCTCGCGGAGAATTCAGATCCATCGGAGCGACGACGCTCAAAGAGTATCAAAAACATATTGAAAAGGACCCCGCTCTCACGAGGAGATTCCAGCCTGTATATGTGAACGAGCCTTTGCTTGAAGACGCTGTCGCCATCTTGCGCGGGCTAAAAGAAAAATACGAGCTGTATCACGGCGTGAGGATCACCGATGATGCGATTTTGGCCGCCGTCAACTTAAGCAGCAGATACATAACCGACAGATTCTTGCCGGACAAAGCTATTGACCTCATAGACGAGTCGGCTTCGGCTCTAAAAATTTCATTGGAAAATATGCCGCCGATTCTTGAGGAAACTCGCCGAAAAGTTATGCGGCTTGAAATTGAAAGGGAAGCGCTTAAAAAGGAAATTGAAATTGGAAGCAAAAAAGCGACCAAAGCCAGAATCAAAAAAATTGAAAAAGACATAGCCGATCTAAAAGAAAAAACTTCCGAAATAGAGCTTAAGTGGAAAAATGAAAAAACTATTCTTTCCGACATTAAAACAATCAAAAAACAGCTTGAATCTTTGAGAATGGAAGCGGATGGAGCGGAGGCGCGAGCGGATCTTTCCAAAACAGCCGAGATAAGATACGGCAAAATACCTCAATTGGAAAAAGATCTTGAAACGAAGCTGAAGCGGCTGAAAACTCTGCAAAGCACGAGAAGAATTCTTAAAGAAGAAATCACGGAAGCGGATATCGCGTCAGTCGTTTCTCGCTGGACGGGAATACCGACGGCCAGAATGCTGGAAGAGGAAGCCGAAAAATTGAACAGAATGGAAGAAGTCCTCAAGAAAAGAATAATCGGCCAGGATGAAGCGGTCAAAAAAATCGCCGATACGATAAAAAGATCTCGGGCCGGAATCGCCGACCCGAACAGGCCTATCGGCTCGTTCATATTTTTGGGCCCGACGGGAGTGGGAAAGACCGAGCTCACGAAAGCTCTGGCAGGATTCGTATTTGACGACGAAAAATCGCTTATTCGTGTGGATATGTCTGAATTTATGGAAAAACATTCCGTCTCCAAACTCATCGGCGCTCCGCCCGGATATGTCGGGCACGAAGAAGGCGGGACTTTCACCGAGATGATCAGGCACAGACCTTACTCTATTATTCTTTTTGACGAGATTGAGAAAGCCCATCCGGAAGTGTTCAATATCCTGCTCCAAATTCTGGACAACGGAAGATTGACTGATGCCAAGGGGAGATTGGTAAATTTCAAGAACACCGTGATTATTATGACTTCCAATATCGGAGCTCAATACATAGACAAGATGGAACAAATTGGTTTCAAGGATATTTCCGCTACTGGCGACGATAATTATCAGAATGTGAAAAACAAAGTTCTCGCGAGCCTCAAGGATTATTTCAGGCCGGAATTTTTAAACAGACTTGACGATATCATCATCTTTGATATTTTGAGTCAGGACGCGATAAAAGAAATCGTAAAAATTCAGATTGATATTGTCAAAGAAAGGCTTTTGGCGAAAGAAATAAAAATGGAAGTTTCGCCGGAAGCGCTTTCCTATCTGGCAAAAGAAGGGTATAATCCGCACTACGGCGCGAGACCCTTGAAGCGTCTGATTCAAAATAAGATGCTGAACCCGATTGCGTCTTCTATGATATCCAAAAATCTTTCCAAGGGGGATGCGGTATCAGTAAGCCTGAAAGGAGAAGAGTTTGATTTTGAAATCAAGAAAGGCAAAAAGGGAAGAGTGCTTTCGGATTTGAGCGGATTGGGAAGAAAAGAAAGCGTGGCAAATTAAATAAATGAAAAGTGAATTAAAAGCTTCGGCTGTCAATTCACTTTTCAGAATGCGTAGGTGGCAGAGCGGTCAATTGCATCAGACTGTAAATCTGACGCCCTATGGGCTACGGGGGTTCAAATCCCTCCCTACGCACAACGAGTCTTCGAGTTGGGAGTAGAGGAAGCGCGGGGGCGCTTCCGTGGGGGATTTGAAGCCTGATTGAGTATTTTTTGGAGTTTCCGAACGAACAAAAAATCCAATCAGGGGACTGAACCTGTAAGGTTCAAATCCCTCCCTACGCACTAAGAAAAAATGCCAGATTCTTTATCTGGTATTTTTTGTTAGTCGCGGAGAGATTTGAAGGTCGGAGCGCGACGGCGCGAGACGGGGTCGCGGGATTTTTCAGCAGAAAAATACCCGTGACCAAATCTCCACTTTTAACGCACAACGAGTCTTCGAGCTGGGCGTAGAATCCCGATGGGCATCGGGATGTGAGGGATTTGAAGCCTGATTGAGTATTTTTTGGATTTTCTGAAATAACAAAAAATCCAATCAGGAGACTGAACCTGTAAGTTTCAAAACTCCCTCCCTACGCACACGAGATTAAAAAAACATTCCTTATGGAATGTTTTGGTTAAAATTGCAGGCAAATGGTAGAGGATTGATTAGGAGAAAAACCCTCGTTTTGTAAATCCGTTTAATTTGTATCGGTATACCATCTGCCTGCCTTTTCATACAATCATATCGAACATTATTCTGTTTTTATTATATTGGTATGCGACAATAAGTCAAAAAATAATCTTGACCAAAAAAATCTATCGGCGGGCGAGCTTGAAATATTATATTTGTTGAATGATGAAAATCAATTACTATTGTAATAATTTTTGCTATTATGCTTTTATATGGATATGAAAAACAAGGCGAAAAATTTTCATTTTATCGGGTATGACTTTGACCAAAGAGATGGGAAAATAATCTTCAACTATCGCATAGAATTTTATAACCGCGACAATCTCGAGTTTACCGAAACGGTTATTTTGCCAAAAATAACGCAAAAACTAAAAGAAGAATCAATCCGAAAAATTCTTGAATCCCTGCTTATTATTTTAGGCGTCAGTTACTATAAGTCGTACTGTCCTCCGCGAATAACGATACCGTTTTTACTTTCAAAGGAACAGGCGGATTTTTGGAATACCGTTTACAGAAAAGGGCTTGGAGAGTTTTTATATAGAAACAAATTGGATCCAAATAAATTGGCAAAATTTCCACACTCAAAAATAAAAGTTTGCTCCGAGAGAATTAAAACTCAAGACCGCGCGCTTTTGGGAATCGGCGGGGGTAAAGACTCAATTGTCGCCGCGGAATTATTGAAAGATTTTGACATCGCTTCTTTTTTGATTGAGACGCAAAAACAAGATTTAATTTCTAACAGCGTGATCCATAAAATCGGCAAACCGTCTTTGAAAATAAGAAGGATACTTGATCCAAAAATATTTGAGACACAAGAAGGAGTATATAACGGACATGTTCCAATATCGGCAATTTATGCGTTTCTGGGACTTCTCATAGCGGCTATTTATGAATACAAATATGTGATTGTCGCGAATGAACACAGCAGCAATTTCGGCAATTTGAAATATAAAGGAGAGACTATAAATCACCAGTGGAGCAAGTCTGTTGAATTTGAATCGCTGTTTCAAGAATATGTGAGGAAATTCATTACGCCGGACATAGTCTATTTTTCCCTTCTCAGACAGTTTTATGAAATCAGAATTGCGCGGATGTTCGCCGAACATAAAAAATACTTTCCGCTGTTTGCAAGTTGCAATAGAAACTTCAGAGTTTTCAAAGAACGTCCCAGCTCTCTATGGTGCGGCGAGTGTCCAAAATGCGCCTTTGCTTTTTTGATACTCGCCCCATTTCTTAGCAAAAAAGAAATTATGAGCATATTCAAGAAAAATCTTTTTGCGGACAGTTCACTCATTCCTCTTTTCCAAGACTTGCTCGGGTTTGGAAAACTTAAGCCGTTTGACTGCGTCGGGACATTTGAAGAATCGCAAACAGCCCTTTTTCTAGCTTCAAAAAAATTCAAAAATGAAATTATAATAAAAACTTTTTTGTCAAAAATAAGGAATCCTGAAAAACTTATAGAACGGGTTTTTAAAACCTGTCCGGCGCCGACAATCCCGACACCTTTTCGTTTTCTGGGTATTAAGAACATTTGCATATTGGGTTATGGCAAAGAGGGAAAGTCTGCCGAAAGATATATCAAGGAAAATTATCCAAATTTAAAGATAGGCATTCTTGATCAAGCCACGGATAAAAACTATCTTGAACGGCAGAAAAACTATGATTTGGCGATTAAAACACCCGGCATCGCCAAAGAAAAAGTTAAAATTCCCTATACCACCGCCACAAATATTTTCTTTTCTCAAAATAAAAATTTCATCATAGGAGTCACTGGAAGCAAAGGCAAAAGCACGACGGCAAGCCTTGTCTATGAAATTATTAAAGCCTCGGGCAAAAAAGTTCGTCTGATTGGCAACGTTGGAAATCCGATGCTGGAAGTCCTTTTTACGAAAATTGACCCTGATGAGATTTTTGTCGCGGAGCTTTCCAGTTATATGCTGGATGACATAGAATATTCCCCCAACATCGCTTTGCTTTTAAATCTTTTCCCTGAACATATGGATTATCACGGCGGAGTTGAAAATTATTATGAAGCCAAGAAAAATATTTTCAAATTTCAAAAACAGGGAGATTTTGCCATTAAACCGCCTTTTATTGAAAAAATCCCGTTTCAGAAAAGCGAAATTTCTTTGATTGGCGCTCACAATATTAAGAATATAAAGGCGGCTGTCAAGATTGCGCGTATTCTTGGCATTTCTGATTCAATTATAAAAGAAGCCGTTATGAATTTTAAACCATTGCCGCACCGTTTGGAATTTGTCGGCGAGTTCAAGGGGATAAAATTTTATGATGACGCAATTTCCACAACTCCTGAATCAACAATTATGGCGATAAAAGCGCTTAAAAATATCGGCACGATTTTTCTTGGCGGAGAAGATCGCGGTTATGATTTTCGCGAGCTTGAGAAGACTTTGAAATTGCATAAAATTAAAAACATCGTATTGTTTCCTGAAAGTGGCGGGCGTATTTTGAAATCGCGGAATGGCTTT
>Ga0209211_10012550_pt1 | contig 10645 bp, 7 predicted proteins | sample RifGroA2_FD_183992 | JGI IMG/M metagenome (GOLD analysis project Ga0209211, IMG submission 183992) | Groundwater microbial communities from Rifle, Colorado, USA - Groundwater A2 (SPAdes) (version 2) | ecosystem: Environmental > Aquatic > Deep subsurface > Groundwater | place: Rifle, Colorado...
TTGCTGACGGATCATAAGACCCCATCAACGAGCGCTCTGCATCACTCAGATCCTTAAGAAAATCATTTCTATCAGTCATTCCCAAAAGGCTCAATAGATTTGCGGGATCCTTCACGAGCCTCGGCCGGCGAAGAGATTTCCCGAATATGCTTACGCGATTGTAAGGAATGCTTTAAGAAATTTATTTCTTATTCCGAGAGCGGAATACTGCCGCATCGCTTTGACGCTTTTCAATCACGAGTGGCGAATGATTGATGAAAGCCTGTGCCCGAATACGACTCGATGTCTCCTGTCCAAAATAAACTTTGACGGATACAATCTGAGAGAATGAATCAGATGGCGCCTTTTTTTCGGATGAATTATTTCCGGCGAGAAAAAAAATAATTTCGCTGGAATGATTCTTGTCATATTGCCTCCATAGAGAAATAAAATAACCAACCCTATTTTGCATTGTTAATAATAAGCAAAATTTTGCGGTTGGTTTTTATTTCTTCTGATCCAATTATAGATCTTCTGAAATCAATTTGTCAATGCCCTGAAAGTGGATAATTGGTGGATAAATTGAGCATAACTCGGCGTATTCCAAGGTTTTTTTGCCAAATGCGGCTAAAATGAGTCATAATTATTCTCCGCCACCACATCAATTGATTCGTAATAATCCTTTGGAATTTCAAGCAGAAATTGCGATGGCGACTTCAGGCTAGCAAAGCCCGCCATGGCGCTCCCGCCGGATATTGAATAAGTAAGATAAAGCTTTGATTTGGCGCGTGTGGCCGCCACATAAAAAAGCCGTCTTTCTTCCTCGATTTCGCCTTCCTTTACGGCTCTTGGGTGGGGAAAAGCGTCAGCCGCCATATTTATAACAAAGACTGCCTCCCATTCCAGGCCCTTGGCTTGGTGAATCGTGCTTAAAATCAATTTGTCGTCGTCATCTTCCTCATTGCCGCGATCAACGGAAAATGATTCTTGTAAAGTAATTTCAGCCAAAAAAGGCTGCAATTTTTCATAGCGGCCGGCGAACTCGGCCAGAGTTTCCAAATCGGCCAGCCGCTCGGCCGCGTTCGGGAATTCATTTTCCAAATATTCGCGATAATCGCCGGTGATCACAGCTTCAATCAGTTCGCGGGGATTATGATCTTTAGCGATTAATTTTTGCAAGGTTTGTTTTAATTTTTGCCAGCCCTCAAAAGCGCGGCCGCTTTTTTTGTCACCCATAATATGCGCCGATGTGATTTCCGGCAAAGCGGCATATTTTAATATCTCCATCACGATTTTCTTGGCACCTGCCTCGCCGATCCCATCTTGGTGAAGAAGGATGCGATTCCATGAAATTTCGTCTTTGGTATTTTCTATGACTTTAAGATGAGCCAAAACATCCTTGATATGCGCGCGTTCAAAAAATCTCACTCCGCCCCTGTACTCATAAGCAATCTCCCGCCTGGTCAATTCAAATTCCAGCACTTGCGAATGGTGCGAGGCGCGAAAAAGAACGGCCATTTCGGAAAACGGCATGCCTTCGGCGCGCAATTCCAAAATCCGCTGGACAATGAATTCCGCTTCTTCGTCCGAAGAGGAGAGAGCGGCCACCCACGGCAAATCCTGCGATTTCTTGACGCTTTTCAGATTCTTCGGATACTGGCGCGAATTATTGGAAATTATTTTATTGGCCAGCCCCAAGATTTCCGGCGACGAGCGATAATTCGTTTCAATTTTAAAAGTCTTGGTATTTGGAAAAAATTTCGGGAATTGCATAATATTCTGAATTTCCGCGCCTCGAAAAGAGTAAATGCTTTGCGCGTCGTCCCCCACCACCAATATATTTCCATGATGGCCGGACAAGCGCGTCACAATATCGGCTTGCAGGCGATTGGTGTCCTGATACTCGTCTACCAAAATATATTTAAACATCCGCGAAAGGCTTTCACGCACCTCGGGCTTTGAATCAAGAAGCAGGCGCAAAAGCTCCAAAAGGTCGTCAAAATCCACCAAATTGCTCTGCTTTTTCTTTTGCGCGAAAGCCGCGGCGATTCTGGTTATGTCTCCCTGAATAGGCAAGAGATTAGGATAATACATTTCCAAAAGATTATTTATCGGCATTCGGGTGTTGCGCGCCAGGATGATTATCGAATGGAGAACCGAGGCGGACGGAAATCGACCCTTGGGAGGATTTTGGTATAAATCTTTTAAGACTATTTTTAAAAGCGAAAGAGCGTCTTCTTGGTCAAGAATTGTAAAGTTCGGCTCATAGCCTATGGCGCGCGCATATTTTCGCAAAAGTATGTGAGCAATGTGATGAAAGGTGCCGCCCCAAACGCCTTTGGGATAAACGCCAAAGACTTGAGTGATTCTGTCCAGCATTTCCCGCGCCGCTTTATTCGTAAAAGTCACCAATAATATTTCCTCGGGCCTTACACCCTTTTCCAAAAGAAAAGCCACGCGATACACAATCGTGCGGGTTTTTCCCGATCCGGCGCCGGCCAAAACCAAACACGGACCGTCGCCGTTTAAGACTACTTCCAGCTGTTCCGGATTCAGTTCTTTTTTATAGTCAATTTTAAAATTAGCCGGCTCGTTTTCGCGGCGGAGAATATATTGAGACATAAAGTTTCCCTATTTTGGCCGACAGGTAAATATTGTATAAAGCGGCCAATTACTAAGAACCAATTCTTCCTTGGCGACTTTGAAATATTTTTTTAAGAATTTTCCGATGAGCGGATTGAATTGGTAAACCACGAATACGCCGTCCGGTTTTAGAATTTTAGCCGTATGGGCTAAAATATATTCTTTTTCCTTGGGCGCCAAATAAGTGAAAGGAATTCCCGAAATGGCGCAATCAACCGTCTTTTCTCTTCTTTGAACTATAAATTCCTGCACTTTTCCGTGAAAAATCTCAAGCTTTGAATCATTGATTTTTTTTAGACTTTTGACCAGTTCCGGATTAGTGTCAATGGCGATCAATTTCGAACCGTCCGGCATCTTTTTCAGCATTCCTCGCGTCACCGCGCCCTCTCCGGCTCCGTATTCCACCACTGTTTTCGCGTTTTCAAGCGGCATCCTTTTTATCACATCTCTTACGAAATATTTTGAGCTGGGGGTAAGCGCCCCAATCTGAGGGTCTTTTAAAAATTCAATAAAAAATTTAACGGCATTCATAAATTGTAATTTAAAGATTAATATTTCCTGTGAATTACGAAACTCGTGCCAATGTCATCCTGAACGCAGTGAAGGATCTAAAGAAATCGATTTTAAAAGAGATTCTTCGCTTCGCTCAGAATGACCTAATAATTTTTGAGGTATTTCGTAATTCAAGGTATTTACATTGTACCAGAAATTTTTAAATAAAAAAAGAGGGATTACCGTTGAGCGATAATCCCATGATATATGACTTACTATGGCATCTTCGATATTTTCCTTCCCAGATAAGCACCTGCAAAGAAGAGTACCGATAGAAAAGTGTATGCACTAACAACAAACCAATCAGTAGTATCTTTCGGCCAGCCAAGCTTGACGCATAAAAGCGCTGCTAAACTGGTAAAAATTATGCCAATAACTATTAATACTATTACCGCGGCGTTTTCTAATTCTTTCGCCCTTTCTGTTTGACTAGACATTTTCTCCCCCTTGTGTTATTTGTTTAAATTTAAAAACCTGCCTACAATAAACTGGAGGGGTCCCTCCTCGGGACGATTGATTTCATCCGCGCGAACGCGAATCGTATCAATCAGGAAAGTTCAAAAGGCAGACAGAAGATTGCTCCTCCGCTTGCTTCATCCCTTTCTTTGTCCCCCCATTTTACTGAAGACAGGCTGTTGAAAATTTGTTATAAATGAACAATTTAATAGATTAGTATAGCGCAGATTTACAATCTTGTCAATAGTGCATACCAAAATATGGCTAAGCTTAGCCATAAATACGCAAATTTACGCTAGTTTTTAAATCACTTTTTCGTTACAATCTTTTCCGGCAGATCGCCTATGTCCCCCGCCCCCATAATCAGCACGCAATCATTTTTTTGTATATGCTTTTTTATTAAATATTCAGCTTCATTTAAGTCTTTGGAAAACAAAATCTCGCGAGACACTCCTTTTTCTCCATCACGGTCTTTTATGGCTCTGACCAAATCGTTTGAACTTATTTTGTTATCTTCCTCGCTCATCCTTCCCAAGACTTTGTAAATTTCCAGCAAAATCACGACATCGGCCGCGTCAAAACATTTTACAAAATCATCAAAAAGCTGTCGCGTGCGATTATGCTGATGGGGCTGAAATACGGCTACAATGCGCCGCTTTGGAAAAATAGAGCGCGCCGCCAAAAGAGTTTTCTCCACCGCTGTCGGATGATGGGCGTAATCGGAAATAATAATAGCTTCTTTGTATTCCCCTACCCTCTCAAATCTGCGCCAAATTCCGGAAAAATCATCAAAAACCCTGGAAACAATTTCAAATGAAACGCTGTAAACTTCCGCGGCCGCCAAAGCCGCCGCCGCATTATAAACATTGAATTCTCCCGGAATTTGCAAGCAAAAAGTCTTTGCCTGATTCTTCAAAGAAACGGCATTGAAATATGTTTTCTCCTTTTTTGCTTTAATATTTGAGAATCTGACATCGCAGTTTGCGCCCTTGCCAAAACGGATTATTTTGATGTCCGGCCGTTTGGCTGAAACTTCATTCAAAACTTCTGCAACATTTCGATCATCGCCATTGACGATTAAGGCGCCGTTTTTCTTTAATCTCAAAGCAAACCCTTTGAATGCCGAAATTACATTTTTCAGCGATTTGAAATAATCCAAATGCTCCGCCTCTATATTCGTAATAATAACATTTTGCGGAGCATAATAATGAAAGGCGTGTTTATATTCGCACGCCTCAATCACGGCAATATTTGAATCGCCTTTGCGAAAATTGCCGTTGATTTCTTTAATAATACTCCCGACTAAAACAGTCGGATCAATTCCGCCATTAATTAAAGCCAGGCCGACTAGCGCCGTCGTCGTGCTTTTGCCGTTTGTGCCGCAGATCGCGAGAGTTTCCAAAGGATTAGAAAGTATTCCAAGCGCTTCCGGATAGCTTAACACCGGGATTTCCGCCTTTTTGGCTTCCAGAATTTCCGGATTGTCTTCCGGCACAGCCGGGGACGCGATGATTATATCCGGCTTGAATTCTTTAATGTGGTCAGGATTATGGCCGAAAACAATCGGTATTGAAGCGTTGCTCAAGTCGCCGGTTATTTTTGATTCGGCCGCGTCGCAGCCGGAAACATTTTTTCCCAAAACCGAAAGCCAGCGGGCCAGGGCGCTCACGCCTATTCCGCCGATTCCGATAAGATGCGCGTTACGCGCGGTGTGAAATTGTTTTAAGCTGTGCATTGGATCGATGTGAAGCTAAATGCGTAATCTCCCGAGTGATGGCCGCCGCGGCATTCGGGTGCGCCAAATTTTTGGCGTTTTTTGAGAGCTCAGCCAATTTTTCCTTGCTGTTTATCAATTCCTTGATTTGGCGAAGCAATGTTTCGCCGTCAAATTTTTCTTCATTGATGACGATTGCTGCGCCGTGTTTTGTAAAAACTTTTGCGTTGGCTATTTGATGGCCGCCGGCGCCGCTTCCCAGCGGAATGATAATCATCGGCTTTCCAAGTACAGCGAATTCGGACAAAGTGTTGGCCCCGGCGCGAGTAATGGCCAAATCGGCAATAGCCAGAGCGCCGGCCATATTGTCGGTCAGATTGGGATAAGCGCGATAGCCGAATCGCTCCAACCGAATGGCGTGCGGCGCGATTTTTACCCAATCCCGCTCGCCGGTAAGATGAATCACTTGGGCAATCTCCAGGATTGATTCAATGGCGCCCATCACCACCTGATTGATGCGCGATGCTCCCAAAGATCCGCCGGTTACCAGAATTACCGGTTTGGCAGGCTGAAATTTAAAAACGGCAAAAGCTTTTTCGCGATTGGCGTTTAGTATTTCGCTTCGGACGGGATTTCCTGAAAAACGGACATTTGATTTTATCGGGAAATATTTTTTAGCTTCGGTAAATCCAGTCAAGACAACGGTCGCGAAACGGCTGGCAATGCGATTGGCTAATCCGGGCATTACATCTGATTCATGGATAATAGAAGGAATTCCCAGAAGCTTTCCGGCGATAACCACAGGCAGGCTCACATACCCGCCTTTGGAAAAAATCGCATCGGGCATAAAATCGGCGATCCTGAAATACGCCTGGATGATGCCGATCGGCACTTTGAACATATCAATGAAATTTTGACCGATTGATGCAGGATCTCCGCCAAAATCCAAACCATTCGGCGTATAGCGGCGGAATTTGCCGGCCGCGATATGTTCAAACGGAATATTATGCCTTTGGGCAAAGTCTCTTTCCGGTCCGCTTTTAGATCCGATCCAAAGAATTTCAACGCGCGGATTTTTCTCGCGCAATTCTTGGATTACGGCGTAAAGCGGCGTGATATGCCCTCCGGTCCCTCCCCCGGATACGATAATGCGCATAATAGTTGATATTGTTAGTCGTTTTCGCGGCTCGTATCGGTTTACGGCATAGTTTCACGGTATTGACCGTATGACGAAACCTTTTGACGATACGAGCGGCGAAACCGTAAAACTTTAATCAGATATGATTTTATTTACTATTCCATGCAAATCTTCGGCCGAATAGTACTCAATCGTAATTTTGCCTTTTGATTCCGTGCCGTTTAATTCAACTTTTGTTCCAAGCGCCGATCGTAATTTGTCTTCATGAATCGCCAGATTTGGATTTTTAGAAATTTTATTGGACGGTCTGTTTTTTCCGGACGGAGAAACCGAATCGGATAATTGCCGCACGGTAAGCCTGTCGCGCAAAATCACTTCGGCGTACGCAAGCTGTTTGGACGGTTCGGCGATTCCCAATAAAATTTTTCCGTGCCCCTCGGAGAGTTTTCCGGTACGGATATATTCCTGAATTTTTTCCGGTAATTTCAATAGTCGCAGGCTGTTGGCGACCGATTCACGCGACTTGCCCACTCTTTTGGCCACCTCTTCCTGACCGTAGCGGAATTCATCAACCAATCTCTGGTAAGATTTGGCTCTTTCAATCGGATTCAAGTCTTCGCGCTGTACATTTTCAATGATGGCTATTTCCAATTTATCTCGGCGCCCCAGCTCTTTTAATACTACCGGCACTTCTGTCAGACCGGCTCTTTTAGCCGCGCGCAAACGCCTTTCTCCTGAAATCAATTCATAAGATCCGTCACCGTCTTTTGACGCGACCAAAGGCTCAATGATTCCGTGCACGCGGATTGAATCGGCCAGCTCTTCCAATTTTTCCGGATCAAATGTTTCGCGCGGCTGATAAGGATTGCGCCGGATTTTATCAATGGGAATAATCAAAGCGCCGCTTCCCGATGCTTCCGGATAAGACGGCTTTATTATCTGATTAGAATTTGTTTTTACGCCCAAAAGAGATCCCAGTCCCCTTCCAAGCGATTTTTGCTCCGTAGACATATATTTTTTATTGATTATATTTTACCACAGACGCAAATGATAGGCAAATCGCGCAAATCAGCTCGCAAGGCGAAATTTTGCTTTTTAGGGCTTATTTAGTATAATTACACTATTATGAAAAAGGAAACAGCCCGAATAATCCCCGTTGCTTTTATCTCCTTTATTATACCATTTTTGGGGTTTATATTTCTGCGCCAATCGGGAATCGGCGATATTTCTTTCCACAGTCACGGCGTTCATACCGCGGCTCTGTCTCTTATCGCAATACTCGCGTTTTATTCCTGCGTGACCGCGTATCGCGCTTATGAAAAGCGAAAAGACGCGAGAATTTTTTTCATCACGCTGGCTTTTTATATTTTCGGTTTTACATTTCTTTTGCACGGAATTTCCATACCTGATTTTTATATTTTTAATGAAGAGATTTTTGACATCACCGAGCATTACGGATTATTTCTCGGATCCTTAACGCTTTTTCTTATTATCATTCCTTGGAATGCCTGGAAATTAAAGATATACAACCGCCGGATTTTTATTTTTGCCTGTCTGGCGGCTTTTTTATGGGTGGGATTCGCCGCTCTTATTATATTTCCCCTGGCGGCTGATTTTTTGTACAGCGCAACCGACTTATTCATAATTCTCACCGGCGTTTTAACGCTCATCACTTTGTTTTTTCTCATCATCAAATACCGGGAGCAAAAAAACACTTTACTGGCGTATTTGATCGTCGCTTTTTCAATTTTTATAAACACAGGGATAATCCCAATCTTCTATGAGGAATGGAATATTGTCTGGTGGTATTTTCACACGATATTTTCAGCGTCATTCGTCGTCATACTGATCGGCCTCAAAGCGGTCCGTAAACAAGAAGGGCTGGAGGCTGCTTTTGGCGAATTGCCTCTTTATGTCAAAATCAGCACAAAATTGATCGCTTTCATGATTCTTTTGTCGGTGATTCCTCTGGTGATCACCGGCTTTTTGGTTTTTTACCAATCAAAAAACGCTTTGGAAAGGCAAATTTTTACTGATTTGCAAGCACTGGCCGCTTCAAAGCAGGGACAGATTTTCGCTTATTTGGACGCTGTGGAATCGCGCACCCAAGACTTTTCTTCAGACGGCTTTATTCGGGACAGCTTGCGGGAAATTATAGCCTCGCGTTCGCCTGATACAGTTAACGCTTTAAATCGCCATTTAACTTACAATAAAAAATCATTGGATGAAAACATTATCGGTATTTTTATAATTGATAAGGACGGCATGATCGTTTCCTCAACCGATGATGCTGAAATCGGAGACAATGAAGCGGATGACGAATATTTCAAGCAAGGATTGCGTCGAATGTACATAGCGGAAGTCGATCTGGAAGGAAAACATTTTCAAACGGCGAATGAAAGGCGGCTTTTGGCCGCCACCCATTTGACTGACAAAACCAGCGGCGAGACTCTGGGCGTTTTGGTTATATTTTTTCGGATGGAAAAACTTCAAAAAATACTGTCCGGGGATTTTCAAACCGTTGACGCTTTTGGATCAGGCACATCCGACGAAGATGAAAATATTGAAGTCTATGTGGTGGACGGACAAAAAAGAATTTTCGTCCATCCTTCAATCATCGGATCGGAAAATAATCCGTCCGTTTTTGAGAAAATAATCGTAGACACCGCTCCGGTCAATAATTGCTTGATAAAAAATGAGAAATATGCCGGTATTTACTCCAATTATCAAAATGAAAGAGTGATCGGCGCATCAATGTGCGTCAAGGATCGCGGTTGGATTATTCTGGTGGAAAAAGATCAAAATAAAGCCCTTCAGCCGATTTTTGAGCTTGAGCAAAATTTGAGTCTGATCATTCTTTTCGCCATTCTTTTGGTAGTCTTTATCGGATTGTATTTTTCCGGCCGCCTGACCAAACCGATTGAGTCGCTTACGCAAATCGCTCAAAAAATCAGCCAAGGCGATTTAAATAAACGGGCGGCTATAGCTTCAAACGATGAAGTGGGGGTTTTGGCGAGATCGTTTAATCAAATGGCGGATAATTTGGTCAGAGAAAAAGAATTTCCCGAAATGATTATTCGCTCTATGGGCGATTGTTTGATCGCCATTAATCCGGCATTTAAGATGATTAAGGCCAATCAGGCGGCGCTGGATCTTTTGGAATACCAAACGGACGAACTTTTGAACCAATCGGTTGAAAAAATTTTTGAGCCGGAAGTGCGGCCTCTGGTTGAAAATAAAAAATTCTCGGAATTGTTCAAATTCGGATTTTCCAAGGATGTGGAGATAAATTTCATTTCCAAGACGGGTAGAAAAATCCCTGTTTCAATTTCCGCCGCGGCCATGCAAGACAAAAAAGGCAAAATAATGGGTATTGTGTTTGTAGCAAAAGATATGCGAATCTATAAAGAGGTGGATCGCGCCAAATCGGAATTTATCGCCATTGCCGCGCATCAGCTGCGGACACCCCTGTCAATCGTCAAATGGACTTTCAGAATGCTTTTGGACCGCGATTTCGGGACGCTTAATAAAGATCAGGATAAAGTGCTGGGCGACGGCAGCGGCGTGGTGGAAAATATGATCAAGCTCGTTTCGGATCTGCTCGATGTGGCCAGAATTGAAGAAGGCCGTTTCAGCCTGAAAATAATACCTGTAAAAATTGATAAAATACTGCAAGAAATAGCCGATGCGTACAAGCCGAAATTGGATGAAAAAAAGATGGAGCTGAAAATAATCACACGCGGCATTTTGCCGAACATTGAACTTGATGCCAATAAAATCCGTTTGGCCTTGGAAAATATCATAGATAATGCCATAAAATATTCTCCGGCGGAAAGCATAATCGCGGCCGAGATTGAAGCGTCCAATCGGAATGTTGAGATAAGGATCAAAGATTCCGGCATCGGCATTCCGGTGGGCGAACAAAATAAAATTTTCAGCAAATTTTTCAGAAGCAAAAACGCGGTGCGCAAAGAAACAATGGGATCGGGGCTCGGGCTTTACATTGTAAAAAATATTGTGGAAATGCACGGAGGCACTGTAAGATTTTTTTCCGAAGAAGACAAAGGGACGGTATTTTACATCAATTTGCCAATCAAACATTCATCATTAACTTAAATAATGCAAATATATGACCGAGCAAAAATCCAATTACATACTAGTGG
>Ga0209211_10012551_pt1 | contig 10645 bp, 9 predicted proteins | sample RifGroA2_FD_183992 | JGI IMG/M metagenome (GOLD analysis project Ga0209211, IMG submission 183992) | Groundwater microbial communities from Rifle, Colorado, USA - Groundwater A2 (SPAdes) (version 2) | ecosystem: Environmental > Aquatic > Deep subsurface > Groundwater | place: Rifle, Colorado...
TGACGTGATCTACGAGGAATTCAAGGGCACCGGCAACATGGAAATCCACCTGGATCGCCGCATGGCCGAGAAACGCATCTACCCGGCGATCAACGTCAACCGCTCCGGCACGCGCAAGGAAGAATTGCTCATCAAGCCGGATATCCTGCAGCGCATCTGGCTGCTGCGCAAACTGCTCTACCCGATGGACGAACTGGAAGCGATGGAATTTCTGCTCGACAAGATCAAGGCAACCAAAAACAATGCGGAGTTTTTCGACTCCATGCGCCGTTAAAAATGGTTTTGACGGGGCCGGATATTTAGGTATAATCCGCGCCTTCGCAAAAACCGCAATAGATCGAGGTTGTTATGTACGCAGTCATTAAAACCGGTGGTAAACAATATCGTGTTACGTCCGGTGAAACTTTGAAAGTCGAAATCATCCCCGGCGACGTGGGCAGTGCCATCGTGCTGGACAAGGTGCTGATGGTAGCCGACGGCGACAAGCTGTCCGTGGGCAAACCTCTGCTGACCGGCGCTTCGGTAAATGCGACTATTGTTTCGCATGGCCGCGGCGACAAGGTACGTATCTTCAAGATGCGCCGCCGCAAGCACTACCAGAAAAACCAAGGTCATCGTCAAAGCTACACCGAGATCCGCATCGACGGCATTTCCGCGTAATTTTCGTAAGGAGCAAATAACATGGCATCAAAAAAGGGCGGCGGCAGTACCAGTAACGGACGCGACTCACACTCAAAACGACTTGGGGTAAAGAGCTACGGCGGCGAATTGATCAGTGCGGGCAGCATTATCGTGCGCCAGCGCGGTACTGAATTCCACCCCGGCGAAAACGTCGGCATCGGCAAGGATCACACGCTGTTTGCCAAGATCACCGGCAAGGTGGTGTTCGCTATCAAGGGCGCACAAAAGCGTAGAACTGTTTCGATCGTCGCCGCGTAAACCGCGCAGCTCGAAGCGAATCAGCCCTATCGCAAGGTAGGGCTTTTTTATTTGCCGTAATTTAATTGGATAGACGCACAGCATGAAGTTCATCGACGAATCCAGAATCGAGGTTTTTGCCGGCAAAGGTGGCAATGGCGCGGCCAGCTTTCGCCGCGAAAAATACATCGAAAAGGGCGGCCCGGACGGCGGCGACGGCGGGCGCGGCGGCAGCGTATATGCGCTGGCGGACCGCAACATCAATACGCTGGTGGATTATCGCTTCACCCGCAGCCACCGCGCCAAGAACGGCGAATCCGGGCGCGGCGCGGATTGTTACGGCAAGGGCGCGGACGATATCGTACTGCGCATGCCGGTCGGCACGGTGATCACCGACATCAATAGCGGCGAGGTTATCGCCGATCTGACCCGCGATGGCGAAAAAGCCTTGCTCGCACAGGGCGGCAAAGGTGGCCTGGGCAACCTGCATTTCAAGTCGAGCACCAACCGTGCGCCGCGCCAGTGCACCGCTGGCACGCCGGGCGAAGAACGCGAATTGCAGCTTGAGCTGAAAGTGCTTGCTGATGTCGGGCTGCTGGGCATGCCGAATGCCGGCAAATCCACCTTCATCCGTAGCGTCTCCGCTGCGCGCCCCAAGGTGGCGGATTATCCGTTCACCACGCTGCACCCGAATCTGGGCGTAGTGCGCGTATCACATGAAAAGAGCTTCGTCATCGCCGACATTCCCGGCCTGATCGAGGGCGCGGCGGAAGGCGCCGGGCTGGGGCATCAATTCCTGCGCCATCTGGCACGCACCCGCCTGCTGCTGCATCTGGTGGATATTGCGCCGATGTATGAGGGAACCGACCCGGTTGCCGAAGCGCGCGCTATACTTAACGAATTGAAAAAATATGATCAATCGCTTTATGAAAAACCGCGCTGGCTGGTATTGAACAAACTGGATCTGCTGGAAGATCGCGAAGAAAAAATAGCATCCTTTCTCGAAAAGTTCACCGATTTTGATCGCCACTTTGCCATCTCGGCGATCAACGGCGAGGGATGCAAGGAATTGACCTATGCGATCATGGAGCACTTGCAGGAAATGGCCGCCAAAGAGCAGCAAGCCGCCACAAACAGCGCACAGGAAACCGACGCAGGCAGCATTTAACCTGGAAAACGCAAGGCGGGTTCGTAGGTGCGAATTCATTCGCACAAACAACCGGCTATGTGCGAATGAATTCGCACCTACGAAAACTTAACAATTGTAAAAATCGCACATGAAAACCGTATTAACCCAATGCAAACGCATTGTCGTCAAGGTAGGCAGCAGCCTGGTGACCAATCAGGGCGCTGGACTGGATCTTGACGCGCTGGGCAACTGGGCGCGCCAAATCGCCGCACTCAACGCCGGTGGCCACGAGGTGGTGCTGGTCTCCTCGGGCGCGATTGCCGAAGGTATGCAGCGTCTCGGCTGGCGCACCCGCCCCGCTTCGATACACGATTTACAGGCCGCTGCCGCAGTCGGGCAGATGGGGCTGGTACAGGCTTATGAAAGCTGTTTCCGCCAGCACAATTTGCACGCCGCACAGGTGCTGCTCACTCACGCCGACCTGACCAATCGCGAGCGCTATCTGAATGCGCGCAGCACGCTGACCACCTTGCTCTCCCTGCGCGTCATTCCCATCATCAACGAAAACGACACGGTGGTGACCGACGAAATCAAGTTCGGCGACAACGACACGCTGGGCGCATTGGTCACCAACCTGATCGAGGCCGACGTACTCATCATCCTTACTGACCAGAATGGGCTATACACTGCCGACCCGCGTAAAGATCAAAGCGCCACACTGGTCAGTGAGGCGCAGGCTGGCGATGCGCAACTGGAAAATATGGCGGGTGGCCCAGGCAGCCATCTTGGCCGCGGCGGCATGATCACCAAGATACTCGCGGCGAAACGCGCGGCGCGTAGCGGTGCGCATACCGTCATCGCCTCAGGGCATGAGCGCAATGTGTTGTTGCGCCTGCTGCAAGGCGAAGCCATCGGCACGCTGCTCACCGCCCCCACCCTCACCCTTGCAGCACGCAAACAATGGCTGGCCGGTCATTTGCAGGTTGCTGGGAAACTGGTGCTGGATAGTGGCGCAATCAAGGCGTTACGCACTGGCGGAAAGAGTTTGCTGCCGATCGGTGTCAGGAGCGTATTTGGGGAATTCGAACGCGGTGCCGTCGTCGCCTGCGTCGGCGAAGATGGCAGCGACATCGCGCGCGGCCTGACCAATTACAATGCCAAGGAAGCGCGGCTAATTGCGCGACATGCCAGCCAGGAAATCGAAGCCTTGCTCGGATACGGCGGTGACGAAGAAATTATCCATTGCAACAACCTGGTGCTGCTGTAAGGCAGCACCATGACTTTCGGCTTGCCAACTTTTTCGCCCTGAAAATTACAATCCCGCGACATGATGGTCAGCTTGCCTGGACGCGGTCATTTCACCCCGACCCAAGTTCCGGCCTCCCGCCGCTTTATTGACACCTTCCACCCATCTCTTGATGCGGTTGGCATCCCCGATGCGGGTAAGCTTCCCCCAGGAATCGAGCAACACGATAATCATCTGTCGCTCATTGATGGTCGCCTCCATCACCAGGCAGCGTCCGGCCTCACTGATAAAGCCGGTCTTGCTCACACCGATATCCCATGACGCATTTTTAACCAGCGGGTTGGTGTTGACAAAGCGCATCGCGCGCCCTTTCCAGTTGTCTACGGAATAGGAGGATGCGGTCGTATATTGATGGATCAGGGCATAGTCGCGCGCTGCGGCAACCATCTTGACCAGGTCGTGCGCGGTAGAAATGTTGTCGCTGCTTAATCCGGTGGGGTCAATAAAACGCGTGTCCCGCATATCGAGCTCGCGTGCTTTCGCATTCATTGCCGCAATTGCTGCGCCATATCCACCCGGATAAGTGCGTGCCAGGGCAGATGCCGCACGGTTCTCCGAAGCCATCAATGCCAGCCTGAGCAGGTCGCTGCGGGTAAGTGTCATGCCGATGCGCAAACGTGAATGCGTGCCTTTAAGCGTATCAATATCGGCCACATCAATGCTGATTTCTTCGTCCAGCGGCAACTGTGCATCCAGCACCACCATTGCAGTCATCAATTTGGTAATGGAGGCGATGGGAGCCTGCACGTCGGAATTCTTGCTGTACAGCGGACGCTGCGTCTGCTGATCGTATATCACTGCAATCGCGGAACGCAACCTGGGTTCGGAAGCGGCCTTGGATGCCGGTCCGGACGCGACGCGCTGCGACTTCAGTGAAGAGCCATTTGCGCCACGCTCTCCCGCGTGTGCTGCCAGCATTGGTCCGGTCAATAGACAGATCAGCAATATTTTTTTCATGGATAACCTCCCGCTACCGCTTATTGCCGCGAAGCATACCTGAATATCGATATAAATCAATAGGCAGGATAAATTTGCTCCTCCTGCTTCTGAAGATTCCACATTTGCGCATAAATCCTGTTCTGCGCCAGCAATTCACGGTGCGAACCGCGCTCGACGATGCGCCCCCTGTCCATCACCAATATCTGATCGGCATCCACCACGGTGGACAGACGGTGCGCGATGACCAGCGTGGTACGGTTCCGCGCAATCGTGCGCAGCTCGGCCTGAATCGCCTTTTCCGATTTTGAGTCGAGCGCGGAGGTGGCCTCGTCGAAAATCAGTATCGCCGGATTTTTCAGAATGGCGCGCGCAATCGCCACGCGCTGTTTCTCGCCGCCGGACAACTTCAGGCCGCGTTCACCCACCGTAGTCTCATAACCCTGCGGCAGTGATTCGATAAAGTTATGGATATGCGCGGCCTGTGCCGCGGCGATAATTTCGTCACGCGTTGCATCAGGACGGCCGTAGGCAATGTTGTAATAAATCGTATCGTTAAACAGCACGGTGTCCTGCGGCACGATGCCGATCGACGCACGCAGGCTGCTTTGTGTCACCTCGCGGACATCCCGTCCGTTGATGAGTATGCGTCCCCGCTGCACGTCATAGAAACGGAACAGCAGCCGCGACAGCGTCGATTTCCCGGCGCCGCTCGCCCCGACTACCGCCACGGTGTCTCCCTCCGGGATCGCAAAGCTCACATCAAACAGAATCTGCCGGTCCGGCGCATAGCCGAAACTGACCTGCTCGAAGCGCACCTCGGCCTTGCCAGCAGGCAAGACCTGCGCATCCGGCGCATCGGCAATTTCGCGGTGTTCGTGCAGCAGGCTGAACATCTTCTCCATATCCGCCAGCGCATGGCGGATTTCGCGGTACACGAAACCGAGAAAATGCAGCGGCATGTAGAGCTGGATCATGAACACGTTGACCAGCACCAGATCCCCCAGCGTCATCGTTCCCTTGACCACCTCATCGGCAGCAAGCAGCATCAGCGCGGTAATGCCGATTGCGACGATAAAGCTCTGCCCGGCATTCAGATAGGCAAGTGAGGTCGTATTGCGCACCGCCGCGACTTCCCAGTGCCGCATATTCTCGTCATAGCGCCGCGCTTCGTATTGTTCATTGCCGAAATACTTCACCGTTTCATAATTCAGCAGGCTGTCGATGGCGCGGCTGTTAGCCTTGGAATCGAGATCGTTCATGGAGCGGCGCACCACCATGCGCCATTCGGTGACGAACAGGGTGAAGGCGATGTAAATCAGCAGCGTGACAAACGTGATCGCGGCAAACCAGATGTTGTATTTGCTGAACAGGATTGCGGCCACCAAACCGATTTCCAGCAACGTGGGCAAGATGTTGAACAGCATGAAATTGAGCAGAAAGCCGATGCCGCGCGTGCCGCGCTCGATGTCGCGCGACACCCCGCCGGTCTGCCGGTCGAGATGAAAGCGCAAGCTAAGACTGTGCAGGTGCTCGAACACCTGCAGCGCCACACGCCGGATCGCGCGCTGCGTTACCTTGGCGAACACCGCGTCGCGCAGCTCGCCGAACAGCGTGCTGAACAGGCGCAACACCCCGTAGCCGATAACCAAAAACACCGGCACCGCCAGCACCGCATGGGAGGAATCCAGCGCGTCGATAATCTCCTTTAGTACCAGCGGAACGGAAACATTGGCGAGCTTGGCGAGCACCAGCAAACCCAGTGCGATGACCACGCGCCACTTGAACTCCCACAAATAAGGCAACAGGGAACGAATGGTCTGCCAATCGGCGCGGGAGCCGTTATTTGATGGTCGGATCCAGGAAGAGCGCATGTCAAGGAGGTGAAAATAACCGAAGCGCATTATAGCTGCACCGCATGCACGAAACGGCGGCTTGCTCAGATATTCGCTTGCGCATTATTGCTTATGAACCGTGTTCACGATACCCCAGCATACCGATCAGCAGCCGCACAACGCCATAACTGAGCCGCGCGATCAGGCGGCCCGGGAAATTGCGGGGCCCGCCATATTCTTTCCCGATACGCACTGCGTCATTGGTAAGCGCAGCCAGCAAACTCGCCCGCAACTCTCCGGCAAAGCCGGCATTCCGCACGGCGAGATTGGCCTCGCGCGCCAGCAGCAAGCTGAATGGATCAATGTTGGAAGAGCCCACAGTCGCCCATTGCCCGTCCACCACGGCGACCTTGGCGTGCAGGTAGCTTGCCTGATACTCATAAATCTCGATTCCCGCCGCCAGCAGACGGTCATAGAGCGCATGAGTCGCGTAATGCTGCAGGCGATATTCAACTTTTCCCTGCAACAGCAACACTACGCGGATACCGCGCTGTGCCGCTTGTACCAATGCATGACGGAAGGCGCGCCCGGGCAGAAAGTAAGCGTTGGCAATAATGATTTCACGCTGCGCACCGTCGATGGCATCCAGATAGGCCCGTTCAATGTCACGACGATGGCGCAAATTGTCACGCACCAGAAAAACAATTTCCCGTGCATCAACACGCTCCTGCCGGTCCAGGATAAACCGTTTGATTTCCTGGCCGCGTCTGCGGAAACTGGCCCACGACACCATTCCCCACAAATGCCGCATGGCGGCATGGATTTCGCCTGAATTTGCGCCCTGCATGCGCACCGCATAGTCCAGCCGCGGGATGGAAAAAATACGGGGCACCGGAATGTCGTCAATGATATTGATGCCGCCGACGAAAGCCACCTCGCCATCCATCACCGCCAGCTTGCGATGCAGTCGAAGCAGGCGGCGTTTCCGGCTGCGGCGCAACGTGAAAGGGGAGATTTCACGCCGGAACCATTGCACTTCAACCCCTGCCGTGCGCAACTCATCCACCCAGTGTTGCGGCAGCTCCGCCGAGCCGAAACCATCCAGCAATACCCGCACTGCCACCCCGCGCGCAGCGGCACGCTGCAGCGCATCGGCAACCATGCGCCCGATTTCATCCGCCGCGAAGATATAGGTTTCCAGGTAAATTGAATGGCGCGCGGCATCGATATCCGCGCACAGTTGCGGGAAAAATGCCGTGCCGTTTTGCAACAGGGCAAGTTGATTTCCGGCGACCTGATGACGGTTACTCATGTCCGTTTCAGGCAACTCATTCCGGCTCGACCGGCCCATGCCGCCTCAATCGGGTCGAGAGTGCGGCATGGTCGGACAGGCGTTGCCAATTCCCGCCGACATGCACATCGCTGTGCAGGACGCTGAAGCCGCGTACGTAAATGCGATCCAGACGCAGCAGCGGCAGGCTCGCCGGGTAGCTGCGCGCCGGACTCCCGCTATGCAGATGGAATACATCATGCATGCCCAATTCGTTCGCCATGGTTCTGCTCACCTGATTGCGCCAGTCATTGAAATCACCGGCAATGATCAGCGGCATATCAGGAGGAATTTCATTCCGCACATACTCAATCAGCGCGCGCACCTGTTCCTGCCTGCCCCTGGCGAACAGGCCAAAGTGCACGCACAAGCAATGCACACGCTGCCGCTCGGCGAGATCAATCTCGCAATGCAGCAACCCGCGGCTTTCAAAGCGATGCGCGGAAACATCGACATTCAGCGAATGCATGATCGGAAAGCGGCTGAGTATCGCGTTGCCGTGATGCCCCGCCTCATATACGCAATTCTTGCCGTATACGCGGTGCGGCCAGATTTCTTCCGCGATGAATTCATGCTGCGCCCCGTCCGGGTAGTTATGAAAACGCCCGGCACGGTGCGCATGCTCGCCCTGCACTTCCTGCAAAAAAACGATGTCGGCATCCAGCTCGCGCAAGCGGTCGCGCAACTCATGCACCACCACGCGGCGGTTGAAATGGGAGAGGCCCTTGTGGATGTTATATGTCGCGATGGTTAGCGTTTGCATAAGGCAATATTAACCCGGTCGTCTGGCGACCGGCAGGCAATCGTAATCGGGCATTTTAGCGAACCGGGATACCGCCCTTAAATGCCGCCTAGTCTCCATGCCCGCCACGCCAGGCAGTGCAAAACTTACATCAATTTCTTCACTCGTGCCTGCCAGGCATGAATCCAGCCGGGCAGATCAGCGGCAGGCATGGGATTGGCGATCAGGTAGCCCTGAGCAAGGCCGCACCCCGTACTGCGCAGCAGATCCCAGTCGCCTATCTCTTCAACCCCCACAGCCACGACTTCCGTGCCCAGTTGCTTCGCCATATTCAGGCAGGTGTCATACTTCGCCCTCACCTTTTTATCGGTTGAGGCATGGTGCACAAAGCTCCGGTCGATCTTGATCTCATCGAAAGGAATGCCGCGCAACTGCGCCAATGAAGAATATCCGGTACCAAATTCGTCGATTGAGATCCGGAAGCGCTTCAGACGCAGCCGGGTCAATGTTTCAAGCGGCGCGCGCAGGTCGTTCATCGATATCCAGCTTTCCGACACTTCCAGCATGACCTTCTGCGGTGGCACACCTGCTTCGCTCACGAGCCCGGCGACGAAATCCGCAAAATCCAGTGATACCAGGCTGTTTATCGACACGTTAACGGACAACTGCAACGACAGCCCCGCCTCCTGCCAGACCTTTAGCTCGGCCAGCGCGCCAGTCAGCACCACGCGGGTCAGATCCTTGATCAGGCCGCGCGCCTCGGCCACACCGATGAACTTGCAGGGAAGCACCATGCCATCCCGGGGATGGTTCCACCTTACCAGAGTTTCCACGCCCACCACCTGACCGGTGGCGAGTGACACCTTGGGCTGGTAATAATTGACCAGCTCGCCGTTGGCGATGGCAGTATGCAAATCCTCCGCGCTGCGAATTATATTCGCCGTCGGGGTATGGTCTTGATACGAAGGATTCCATTTCGCGACTAACGCCGCCAGATCTTCCGGCCTGACGGGCTTGAGCAGGTGACCCAGCACCGGGATTTTATGCGCCCGCACCAGCTTCTCGGCGGCCTGCAGCATCTGCTCATCTTCACCGCTGAACAGGACGAGACTGCCGGTGTAGCGGTGTTCGACCAAGTGGCGCACGAATTCCACCCCGTCCATTTCCGGCATATTCAGATCCAGCAGGATTATATCCGGCTGTGCGCCCGGGCTATCGACCAACTCCAGCGCTGCACGTCCATTGTCGCAGGTGGAAACTGCGGTGTATCCCGAATTTTCCAGCATGCGCGCGAGCAGCTTGAGTGTAAATGAGTCGTCATCGAGCACCAGAATCTTGATTGCGGACTTGTTCGTCACTACGAAAGCCTTTCATGAATAGTGCAGTTCATGCACTGCGCGAATATATCAGAGATTAAACCGTTGAAGCCATTGTCTCCCCGTCCCTGAAGGCAAAGGCATATCATGCAGCATCCGCACCATAGCAGAATGTGCGCTTTAATGCCCATCCAGATAACGATCAACACTCGCCAATTCATGCTCAAACCCGGGCAGCAGGATCGCCAGTGTTGCAGAGTCGCCGGCCTTGCCGGCCTGCTCCATCTCCGCACATAACTCGCCCAGTGCCAGCGCGCCCACCGAGCGGGACGAGGACTTGAGTTTGTGCGCCAAGGCACCGGCGGCCATTGCCTGCCCCGCCGCGCAGGCGGCGCGCAACTCCACTGCTGTCCTGGCCGCGCTGATGCGGAAGTCGTGCAGAAATTCGCGGATCATCGCCTCGTCGTCACCGACCAACGCCTTGAGCACGTTCACGTCAACCGGGGCGGTCGCCCCCATATCCGGTGGCGCGAGTAGCGCTGTTTCGGCTGGCGCTGTTTCGGCTGGTATCGGGCCGGGAATAACAACCGGCAGCCATTTTTCCAGCATCGTTTTCAGGGCGGCCAGTTGCACCGGCTTGCTCAGGTAATCGCTCATGCCGGCGGCGCGGCAGCGCGCGGCCTCACCCTTGAGCACACTGGCGGTGATGGCGATAATCGGTATACGGTGCCTGCCGGCTGTACCGGCACGGGTTTCATTGGCGGCATTTTCAGCGGTGCGGATGGCGGCAGCCAGGCCGTAGCCGTCCATTTCCGGCATGAACAGGTCGGTGAACAGGATGGCGTAATCGCCGCTCTGCCAGCGCTTCAGTGCCTCGCGGCCATTGCTGGCGATGTCGGCTACTTGCCCAAGCAACAGGAATTGCTGCAGGATGACTTTCTGGTTGATCTCGTTGTCTTCGGCGACCAGAATCAGCCTGCCCGTGCAGCGCGCCTCCTCCCGTGACAACTGGGGAATCACCGTAGCAGCGCTGCGCTTGCCATCCGCTTCGGGCTGTTTGGCCCGGCCGGCGGCATGCGCTACCGCCTCCAGAAACGCACGGCGATGCATCATCTCGGCGTCCAGAACGACCA
>Ga0209211_10012556_pt1 | contig 10640 bp, 10 predicted proteins | sample RifGroA2_FD_183992 | JGI IMG/M metagenome (GOLD analysis project Ga0209211, IMG submission 183992) | Groundwater microbial communities from Rifle, Colorado, USA - Groundwater A2 (SPAdes) (version 2) | ecosystem: Environmental > Aquatic > Deep subsurface > Groundwater | place: Rifle, Colorado...
GACACGGCAGATAATAGTATTATAATTAAAGCATCTGTGGATAAGTTTGTTTGATTTATTATTTATTATTTTTTACTTCGAAAGGGGGTGAATTATGAAGAAAATTTTAAAAAATGTCAGTATTTTAGGAATTACCTTATTGCCGAATATCGCTTTGGCGCAGGGATTGGTGGCTCCAAAGACCATTGGTGGTTTAAGCGAAAGATCGCTTGATGTTACAATAAATAATATCCTAACCGCGGTATTGGGATTGGTCGGTATTATTGCTTTGGGCGTGATTCTTTACGGCGGTTTTCGCTGGATGACGGCGGCCGGCAATGAAGAGGCGGTTGGCGAAGCCAAGAAAATTATCACAGCCGGCGTTATCGGCCTTATAATAGTGATAGTCGCTTGGGCGGTGGTCAGCTTTGTTATCAGCACGGTGGTGTAGCTTATCCGTTAAGCTAAAAAACACAAACCCTTTCAAATTTTTGAAGGGGTTTTGTGTTGATCGGCGTGAATTTAAGCTAACTAAGATTTATTATTTTGAAAATAGGCGCTTGAGATAATATTAGCGAAGCCCATTATTAATAATATTGAAAAAGCCAGTAAAGCCGGGAAGAATAATAATCTGATACACAGAGGCTTGTAAGTCATTAATCTTTGATAGAGTATTTGCATTTTTTCTTGCGGACTTGCGAATTTTGACTCCGTGAAAAAAGACAAAGCTTTCCCATCCATTGCTTCATTATTAATTTGCACGAAGTATCCTTTTTGAGCGGTCGGGAAGAGTTCCAGTCTGATATTTTTTTGGTTATTATCGGGCATCTTAATTGTCAAATAATACAGTTGATCCAAAGAATCCTCTATCGGATTAAATTCCCAAATAATCGCATCATTCATCGCGCGCGGCTTTGTTTCATTTCGAATGATATTTCCGCCGCTATCGGCGAGTGAGAATGTTGTATTTTTTCGGGGGAGACGCGCCTGAATGGTGATTTTGGCAAGATTTTTGCCTTCAGAAAAAATTGATTGTTTAATCAGTTTAACATTTTTTTGTTGAAAAATTGTTTTTTGATCATGTCCGAGCGGATAAATATATTGTTCGGAGCGATCATAATATGGGGTGAAAAAAATAAAAACAATTGCTGGAATGATGAAAGTTGCAAAAAAGCCGGCCCAAAGAGTATTGCGCAAGAAAGAAGTTTTGTCAATCATATTATTAAATTTGATGTCTTATCTCAGAGGTAATTGTATTGTAAAATTATATTGATAAGCGAATAATTATGCAGGATGAGAAAAAATAGAAAAAGACTAATGAAGACGAAGTTTTGAGGAATATTGAGTTTATTGAAAAATCGGCATAGACCGGCCAAGAAAAGAATAATAAGAGGTCCGATAACCGGAAAATAATACCTTCCTTGCGCGGCAAAGTTATAATAATTATTGAGCAGGGCTCCTTTGTAAAAAAGCATTGCGTAAAACGCATCAAGCGCAAAAAACGTCAATGCACATAATGCGATATAAATATAGAAATTTTGGTTTGGTTGAAATACTCTCTTAAAGTAATCTTTTCCAATATAGATTAGGCCAATAGCCGCCGCCAATTCAAGCGCTAAGATAAAGCTGTTTATATAAAAAGGATAAAAGACGGTAAAGAGTTGGGCTTGTAGCCAAAATTCCGAAAGCAGAGAAAATCGCCTAAGAAGATCTAAACCGGTTGCCGCAGTAATGTTTTTGAAAGATAAGATACTCTGTGTTTGATTAATTGTCTCGCTCGGATTATTTATGAAATATTTTATCGGCTCAACATAAAATGGAGCGGCCATCAGCGCGGCAATAAAAAAAATAAAAAAAAGAGCAATTACTGATTGCTTTTTTATTTTTGTTTTAATTCCTTTATATAAAAAAACAGCGGCGACAATGGGAATAAAAATAACGCCTTGGGGCTTGGCAAGAAGCGTTAGCCCAAGTACTGCCCCAATACCAATACGCGTCATTATTGCAGAATTAACATTTTTTAACGCTTTCAGCAGTAAATAAAATAGAACATGGCTAAAAGCAATAAGCGCCGCGTCGTTATTAATTCCGCCAAATGACGATGAATTGATTGATGGCATCAGGGAAACAATGGTAACGGCGGTTATGGCAAAAAGCCTTTTTTCGCTAACCAATAACGCTATTTTGTAGACAGAAATCAAAGCAATAAAAAGGAATATTAACGAAAACACCCGCATCAAATAAAAACGAGTGAATATGTCATAATGGTACCCTAAGATATACGGAACAGCTTCTATTGCATAATAAAGAGGGGAATAGATCGCCGCGGAATTTTTGTAGTTTCCTTTTTCTGTTTGGCGAGAGTATGAATTGAATTCCTCCGGTATCGGCTCATTCTGTTCTGAAAATTTCATATGGCTAAAAGACCAAATCAAATGCCTCTCTTGCAACAATTTTGAAGCTTTATCCAACTCTTCCGACATTGTGGTGACGAGCGGTGATAATGCGCCGGTATTTTTTGGAATGGCTTTTTCTTCAACCAGATATTGCGTATAGGCAAAATGAGGCAGCTCATCGGAAACAAAAAAAGGCGGAATGCTCCAAGTCCAAAGAAGACCCTTTATCAAAACAAAAAAGAAAAAGAAAATATAGATTTTATTGTTTTTTGCCCAATTGGTGATCCCATTGCTCATAAATATTTCAAACGCGTGTATCGTATTTTAGTAAATGACTTTATATAAATTTCCTTGAGCGGTTGACAGCATAAATTTTAATTCTTCCGTTGAGTCGTTGCTGTCCTTCAAAAATTCAAGCTGGGGAGCGTAAAGACTTTTTTCAATAAATATCAAGTTCACTTTTTTAATTTTAGCAAATTGTATGACTTTTTCATAATCAGCGTAAGGCGTTGAAACAAATGATGCGTGTAAAAAAAATGGAAGGTAAGGCTTTCCGCTCATAATTATTGTTTTTTCATTTTTGAATGCATCTAAAGTTTCTGCGATATTTTGATATTCAAAATTTTTTTGAGCGTCAGCATTATTTTGCTTTATTGATAATGGAAAAAGCAAAATCGCTCCTATGCCAACGACAAAGAATAAAAAAGCGGGTGTCGGCATCCGTCTTATTTTTAATCGTTCAATTACGAATCTAAATGATATTTTTATACCGCCGCTTGCCAAAATTATTAAAAGCGGGAATAAAGGGAGTAAGTACCTTTTAGGGCCCACTGCGCCAAAAAATGTCCCGCTTGCTGCGTAAAAGGAGATATATAGCAAGATAATGGAAAGAAAAAAAAGAGAAAGTATCTTATTCTTTCCTCTTATGCTGATAATCAAGTTTATTATAGTAAATATCCCAAATCCGGCGGTAATAGCAAGGACATATAAGACAATTTTGCCGCCACCCAATAGAAACTTTTTTATCACCCAATCAAATTGACCGATGAAATCGTTTAGCGTGATTTTTTCTTGACTGTTGGCGGTAATGGAGTAATTTGATCCATCTTCGGTAAGCGAGCGAGTGGTCATTTCTCTAGTTATTTGATTATTCAAACTTGGCGCGGCCAGAATCTTTAATATATTATGCTTAGCGGTATTATTATACGAATTAAGATTCGGGTTGGATTTTAATAAAATTATAAATGGCGTAAAAAAAATCAAAAACCCCAAAATAAAAAAAGATAAATATTTTAAAACAGTAAAGGAAGAAATAAGTCTTATTTTAAGAAAGTATATTAACCAAGCAGACGAGATAATAATAGTAACAATGCCGACATCGCGCGTATGCCAGGCCAATGCGCTGGTCGCCCCGATCGCAAAACAGCAAATAAATAAATTTTCTATATGATTTTGCGATATTTTATAAATAAGGAAAATATTAAGTATGAAGAAAAAAGTAAAAAGCGATTCAGTAAGAATCGCCAGGGAAAAAGTTATGAAAAAAGGGTTTGCTATCATTAAAATAATTGCAATATTAGAAGCGGTGAAACCATATAAAGATTTTGCTAAAATATATGCAATAATGATGATTCCGACGGATGAAATAAGGGAAATAATCGCCCCTGCTATAAAAGGATCTGATACGATTTTTTGAGCCAGTACGACAGTGAACGGAAAAAGAGGCGGGACCGACAACGATCCGCTTCCCCATTGTTCAATGTAGAAACGCCCCTTTTGCATTTCTTCGGCTAAGCGAAGATAGGTAAAAGAATCAGAAGATATTATGGGAGTTCCGGAAGCGATATAATACAGACCAGTAAGCGTAATCGAAAAAATATATAAAAATAAAAAAACAGGCGTTTTCCAACGAAGTAAATTTTGGAAGATTATCATATAATTATTCATCTCTTGATTTTTTTGCTAAACATAAATATCCTTCGGCTAAATCAAATGATTGGAATAATTTGCTAATCTGAATAAATGGCGCAAGCGTCCACGAGTTTAAAAGTATTCCGACAGCGGGCATATGGAGGATGTTTATTCCGCTTTTTTTTGTATTTTCAGAGACGCTGGACGATGAATATGATCGTACGAACTGTCGGCGGATTATTTTGACGAGATTCAAGAAAGGAAAACCGTAAGATGATAAGCGAATTATTTGGAATTCCGCTTTATGGAGCAAGGTTATTAGTTCTTTTTTTTCATATCGCCGGACATGACCGGCGATTTCATCCCAGCTATCCCAAAGTTTTTTCTTGGCAGGCACGGATAAAAGGAGATATCCGCCGGGCCTAAGAAGATGAAAAAGTTTCTCTATTGTTTTTCTATCTTCTGGGATATGCTCTAAGACCTCAAAAATCACGATAAGATCATATTGCTCTTGATTGGATAGATCAAAAAGATCTTTTTGTTTGATTGTAAGGCGATCAATATATTCAGGCGGGATCGTGGTTTTCATAACCTCATTGGCGTATTCCGAATAGTCAATAACGACTCCGGTTAGTCCGCATTTAATTAATGCCACGGAAAAATCTCCTGATCCTCCGCCAATTTCAAGAAACCGTGCGTTTTTAGATACATATTGGCGGACGAGCTCAAGAGCCAGCGCTTTACGAAATAAATATCGCGGATAAGGTATCCATTTTTTATTTTTCATATGAAAATATCCCGGAAAAGGCGAGCGTCGTTTTTTGCATTATATTATTGAATGATTCATATCCATTTTCGGCAATGCGCGCAGCAATTTGCGGATTATCATTAAGCTCTAATATTCCATCGGCCAGAGATTGCGGGTCTGGTATTCTTACCATATAGACATTTTTTTTATGTTCAAAAAGCTCTCGATTTACTGGATTATCTCCAACGATTGTCGGTTTTTTCATTGCGATAAACTGATATGTTTTTCCAGAAATCACTCTTTTTGCTTTGTCAATATTTGAAAAATGTCCGCCAAGACAAATGTCGGCTTTGGCGATTTTTTCTGGCAATTGCTCATAAGGGATCCAGTCGGTAAATTCAACATTTTTAAGTTTAAGACGATTTATCAATGATTTATATTTTTTTCTTATCGGACCGACGAGTTGAAAAACAATTTTTTCATTTTTTTCAACTATTTTCGCGGCTTTAAGAATGATATCTATGCCTTGGAGTAGTAATCCGGAGCCATAGTAAAATACAATAAATTTGTCAGTGTTTTTTGGCGTATTTTTTGGATAAAAAATATCCGTATCGGCGCCCAAATAAATGGTTTGGATTTTTTCTCTTTCAATGTCGAATGTTTTAGAAAAATAATCAGTGTGCGCGTTCGTATCGGTAATAATAACATCAGCCCAAAGGCATGACTTATTATCCAACCAAAATGCCAGCCTGCCAATCAGAGAAGTGGGACGAAAAATTTGACGATCAAAGCATAGGGTGTCGTATAGCGAAATAAACGCATCAAAAATGATCGGCTTTCTGGTTCGTAATTTGATAAAAGGCATTATAACTTGTCCTAAAAATCCATTAAAAACAAAGTCGTATTTTTTAGAACATAATAAAAATTTTATAATAACAATCGGGAGTCGCAAAAAGTAATACGGAATGTCAGAAGTGATTTCTATAATATTAAAACGGCGCTTTAATAATTTTAAATTAGTGACATTTCTAATATAACTCGCTTGCGCGCCGCAAATAAAAATAATTCTTTTCCTATTCATACTTATATGGAATTATTTGACATTTGGCGCTATAGTTGCCAATAAATTAACAAGGAAAACGCATTATTATATATATTAATGCGGATTTTCAAAAATAATCGCAAAAAAGTTTTTATGAGAATATGATTTTCCCCAATTTGATTAATCCGCTTTTAATTTTACTTTTCATAATAATTGACTTGAAGTAAAAACTTTGTAAATCACTACTGCGGATATCATTAACTCGTTTATTGGTAATAATAGAATATAGCTGATATTGCGTTAGGTCTTTCTCGACAAATTTATTTGGCTTTCTAATTTTAGCATAAATCAACGATGGTCTTTGAGCGTCCTCTTCCAGAGCCAAAATAGAACAATCAGAAAAAATATTCTTTATATCATCTTTATTATAACGCCAAAAATCATATGGATGTTCATGATATGACCAATTAGATGGTACGATAATTAAAATGATGCCATTTGGTTTACAGATGTTTTTAATATTTGAAATAGCTCTTTTCCAATCTTTTAAATGCTCTAATGCGCAAGTAGATATTATTACATCAAAACTTTCTTTACCGAATTTTTCAACTAAATTTTCAGCCGCACAAACTATGTCAACGCCTGGCCCCCTCACTATGTCTGCTCCAATATATTCTGCGGGCGCAAGCAATTCAACAACGCAACGAACATTACCATTAACATCATAGGAGCCAACCTCAATTATTTTTTTATCAGAAATTTCTTCTTTATTTATTCTTTTCGCCACCCAACTAATACAATTTACATTACACATAGATAAACATTTATTTGCTAATATTGATTATTTAATTAAATAAGGATTAACACGCGATAAAGCGCTGATGCCCTGCAAGAGCGGTTATCTCTGCGCTGCGCTTAACCGGACGACTCGTAAATTCGCTTTTTTTCATAATACAAAACATTCTCCTGATTGAGTTTAATCCGCAGAAGCGTGTCGCCGATGAGGCCGAAGAAGATGATGAGGACGCCGAGAGCGTTGAGGTATCCGCCGACGAATCCTAGAAATTTATAGGGACTAAAAGAGTCTGTTTGAAACCACCATATTATAAGGACTAATTCTAAAATTATTCCACAAAGAAAAATAACCAATCCCAAAGCGCCAAAAAATTGGAAAGGCTTGTAGTCTTTTAATGTTTTTAAAATGATTTTAAGCGTCCGGTAGCCATACTTCCAAACACTATTCGCTATTCGCGATTTGCCGAATTCCCGTTCTCCGCGCACGGAAAGAGGAATTTCTTCAACTTCTATTCCTTTATACGCCAGATCAATGAGCGATTCGTGGGTATAAGTGAAATTTCCGTAAAGGTTGAGCCGCAGAAGCGCTTCGCGCGAATAGGCGCGAAAACCGCAAGACGCGTCGTAAATTCTTTTTCCGATTATAAAACTGATTATATTGGCAACCAAAGCGTTCCCCCATAATTTTGCTTTGGGCATTTTAGGTGTAAGCGTTTTGTCTTTGAATCTTGAGCAGGTCGTAAAATCCGCCCTTCCTTGGATGACGGGTAAAAGAAGCTTGGGGATATCAAGCGGATCAAATTGTCCATCGCCATCCATATTGACCATTGCGTCCGCGCCAATTTCCAGCACCGCTGCTGTGCCCGTCCGGAACGCCGCACCCACTCCTTTGTTTCTTTGATGTTTAATCACTTTGGCTCCGGCTTCGCGCGCCAAAACAGCCGTTTGATCGTTTGATCCGTCGTCAACAACGATAATTTCAACCGCTTCAAATGGCGGAATTTGTTTTGGTATTCTTTGAATGACCGATATAATTGTTCGTTCTTCATTAAGAGCCGGGATGAGAATTATAAGTTTTTTCATATTTTTCTAAATGTCCATCGTTCATTCAGCGCGAAATTCCAGAAGGTGACGATTGCCACAGCGGCGCGAGCGCCTATTGCGGCAGTCTGGAATTTTCCGCGATAAAATTAAAATAATTATTTTTTGCAATCGTCATGAACTCAGAATTTGAATAGCTTTTTAAAAATTCCGCCGGTATTTTTGCTTTGCCGCTTAATTTAAATTCAAACGCGTTTAATTTTCCCCCGCTTTCTTCGATGTAATCAATTTCTTTCTGGTCGTATGTCCGCCAAAAATACCGATTGGGACGCGCTTGGCGATGAGAATTGCTTTTTATCCGTTCCGCGATCATCAAATTTTCCCACAGTGCTCCCGCGTCATTGCGGAGAGAAAGCATATTAAAATTCTGAATCAGGCTGTTTCTCACCCCTAAATCGTAAAAATAAATTTTTACCGACTTGGAAATTTCTTTGCGAAGATTTCGGCTAAATGATTTTAATGTGAAAATAATAAACGATTGCTCTAAAATATCAATGTATTTTTGCGTTGTCAAACGGCTTATGCCGAGATTTTGCGCCAACTCATTATACGAAACCTCATTGCCTAATTGCAATGCCAAAAGTTTCAGCAAGTTTTCTATGATCGCCGACTTTTTTATTCCTTCAAATGCCAGAATATCCTTATATAAATAATTGGAAACTACCTCGTTCAGCCGTTCCCGGGCTCTTTCTTCGCTTTCGGCTAAAAAAACTTCCGGATACGAGCCAAAACGCATAATATTTTCCAACTTGGCGTCAATTTCAAAACGATTGAATTTTTGCTCCATTTCAGCCACGGAAAATGGATATAGCGTGAATCGCACCGCCCGGCCCGTCATCGGCTCGCTTGTTTTATTCGCCAGCTCAAAACTGGAAGACCCGGTCGCGATAACTTGAATTTCCGGACAATGATCAACCAGTATTTTCAATATTATTCCGGCGCTGGGAATTTTTTGCATCTCATCCAAGACCACTATTTTATATTTTCCTAAATACGATCTCAGTCTGTTCGCTTCCGGAATCTCAATGTTTTGCCGGACTGAAAGCAATTCACAATCAAAATATTGAGCTTTTTCTCCGTATTTTTCAATTATCCGCTTGGCTAATGTTGTTTTGCCGGTCTGTCTGGCGCCATAAATAATAATGGCTTTTTTATCAAAGAGCCGGCTTTCTATCTGTTCCTGCGCCATTCTTGGAATAATTTGCATAATTTTACTAAATATTGTAATCCTATTTACAATATTATGCTAAATTTTGTTATTTGTCAAGGTTTATAATGTATGTTTTTTAAAAGTCCACAATTTATTCAGCGCGAAATTCCAGAAGGTGACGATTGCCACGGCGGCTAATTTGGTGAGAATGTCGGAGATCTTTAAATAATGCACGCCAATCACAAAAATTCCTTGGCTTAATATGAGGCCGCCGATTGAAACAATAAGGAATTTTGAGTACTGGATATGATAATTTTTACCCTGGTCCCGGAATGTCCATTTTTTGTTCCAAAAAAAGCTGTTGGTGGCCGCGATGGAAAAAGCGATGATATTGGCGCTCAAAAGATGCTGTTCAAAAAAATCAGCGCCGCGGGTGAGCGAGAAATAAATCAAAAAATCAATCGCCGTGTTGACTGATCCCACTATTACGAATTTGATAAACTGTTTCATAAATCTTTTATTTTGTATATTTTCCCCTCCTCATCTTCGTAAATTTTTTCAAAATCTTCATTGTTTTTGAACAGCTTGTCCATATCTTGATGATCCGAAGTCGCCAGCACATATTGGACGCGCAATTCATTTTTGATCACTTCGGTCATATCGTCCACCCCTTTGCCGGTCGTAATATTGACCCATTTCCAATACAGGTCTTTATTGTACTCGTACATAAAGGTCGGGTCAAGGCCGACAATGTAGTAGTTCCAGTCGTTTTGGTAAAATAAAACAGGGGATTCGTCCCAATCCGAATGCAGAACAATTGATCCTTTGGGTGTATTGGCCTTGAGCCAGCTTCCCAATTTTTTAAATTGCGAAAAAGAGGCGCCGCCGGACAAATCCCGCTTGGTATTGGAGATCTCTTTAACCGCTGAAAGAGGAATCATAATGGCAAAATAGGCGGCGATCAGGCCGACGGCCAGCTTTTGAATCAGTCCGCCGGACATAAATTCCAAAATATTTTTTAATTTAAAATTCCAGGCGGCCAAAGCGTCGCGCAGGGCAAAACCGGAAAAGAGAATCGCGAAAGGGGTGAAATATTCAATATTGCGTTTTGATTTCAGAGTCAGGGCGAAAAAAATCGCCATTAAAATAAAAATGGTGATTGATTGAGAGGTTTGTCTTGGCAAAGAGGCGATAAAAGCGATTAAGCTCAAAATCAGAACAACGAAAATAATATTCAGTCCGCCGATCAGGTCAAAAATTTTGTAAGGATACCATTCGCCGCCTACGCCGATTATATTCTGATAATTTATCAAACCGATTTTCACGGCCTGCTGCCAAGTAAAGGCGATGTTGTCCGGGAAATAAGGATTGATGATGAGACCGGCCAGTAAACCGCCGAAGACCGCTATAACTAATTTCCAATCAATTTTTAAATACTTGATACTTGATACTTGATACTTAATTGTGTCCGTAACAACAAAAACAATGGCCGCTCCGCCTAAAAGCATCCAGCCGCCG
>Ga0209211_10012557_pt1 | contig 10639 bp, 14 predicted proteins | sample RifGroA2_FD_183992 | JGI IMG/M metagenome (GOLD analysis project Ga0209211, IMG submission 183992) | Groundwater microbial communities from Rifle, Colorado, USA - Groundwater A2 (SPAdes) (version 2) | ecosystem: Environmental > Aquatic > Deep subsurface > Groundwater | place: Rifle, Colorado...
TTTCAAAGCTGATTTTAGGGCTCTTTTTAACTCTGGCTTGGGGGTATTGTCTTTGAAAATTCTGCTTATATAATCATCAACCATTAGAAAAGCACACAAGAAGATATTTATATAACTTTAGTTTTTTTATTCGAAAAATAATAACAAGAACATTGTTCCAGCGCCAAGTATAAATGTGATGAGCTGCAAAAAAGAAACTCTTATTTTTGTTTCCTTGTGCAGTTCAGGGATGAAATTAGATGATGCAATATAGATAAAACTTCCTACTGCAAATGCTGTCAAGAATGTAAGAATCCCTTCAATCCTTGAACCAATAAATAATGTAAGTAAAGCTCCAATAACTGCAGTTAATGCAGATAAAAAATTGAACAATAATGCTTTTGTCTTTGTAAATCCTCCATGAATCAATATACCAAAATCACTGATCTCCTGTGGAATCTCATGAAATATAACTGCAATTGTTGTTGCAATACCTGTTGGTATGCTCAATAAAAAAGAGGTAGCAATGATGATGCCATCTATGAAATTATGAATTCCATCTCCAAATAATATCATTAATGAAAATGGTTTAAAATATTCTTTTTTTGAATGTATGTGTTTCTCTGATAATTTATGTTCGCAGTCATTGTTGTATATATCATGATGGCAGTGCGTCAGATGGATGATCTTTTCAACAATAAATGAGACCAGAATACCTGATAAAATATAGACTGATATCTCAATTGTTAAGCTATGCTCCTCAACTATTTCAGGAAGCAAGTGAATAAATACATCTCCTAACATAGCTCCTGCTGCAAAACTTACAAAGTAAATTAATATCTGTTTTAATTTATCTATTTTAAAACTTAAAAAGAAAACACCTATTAAAGAGATTAAACTTACAATAAGAACACTGAGCAATGTGTATAGCCATACGAGATTCATTTAATTCACCTTTGCTTGTGAAGTGTTTCTTATATATAAATCTTATTGATAACCATTCTCAATAAGATTTATATATCCCAGCTGAATTCATAGTAATCATGTATAGGATGACTAATCAGAAGATGTTTTTGTATAAGCTGATAAAGACTTTTTCGTCTTTTTTTGATACGTATCAAATCTATGAAAATGTTACTGAAAAGAAGAAGAAGATAGGTCTTGCTACAATCTACCGTTTTCTTAATAAACTAGAGAAAGATGGTGAGATCCATTCTTTTGTATGCGGCAATAAAAAAGTTTATTCCAGTAATAAGACAAATCATGTACATTACAAGTGCGAGAGATGCGGCAAGGTAAAACATATTACTATAAAGAATCTTGACTTTCTTTCAGAATCTATGGATGATGTTTGTCATTTTCAGATTGAACTAGCTGGAATATGTTTGGAATGCAAAAATATAGCTAAAGCAAATAATTATTGAATATTACACATTTGCGAGAACAGCCATCTGTTCGTACATATTTATTGCATCCAATTCTGCGATAATACTATCTATAACAAAATCTTCTACTAAACACTTTAAAATTTCCACCCTCAATCTTAATAGCTTTTCCATTTACTGGCTTCATCCATAAATTAAATTAATGAGTTAATTCTACTAATATAAATGGGCGAGCCTAAAACTAGGCTCAACCAACAAATCGAATCGGTTCGAAACCGAATATTGCTTGAAAAAGCAATACCGATTCTTTTTTCAGTTGCTATGCTTCTCCCAGCATCAACTAAAACAGGAAAAGGTCGAAAACCATCTAGACAACTTGGACTAATTCTTGCAGATAAAGGATATAGTAACAGAAAAAATGCAAGTTTTGTTGCAAATAAAAAAGTGCCTTTTTTTCACCTTTCAAATCAAATGCAAAGTTAAGTGGACTTGATATTTGGAGCAAATTACAAAAATTGTGGCTTACATTTCCGTCGATTTGTAAAGGAATCTACGGACAAAGAAATAAAGTTGAAGCAGTATTTTCTGCATTAAAAAAAAGATATGGAGATCAACTTTATTCTAAAAAATGGTTTATGCAAAGAAGAGAAATGGCAATGAGATTTATTGCGTATAATATTAGAATTATTGTAGCAATACAAATAGCAAGAGAAAAGAAAATTCCGTTGTGGGTTAGAGCATAAATTTTCTGAAAAGTTCATAGTTTTGGGGGGACTATCCAGTGCCAACTATGTTCAAATACTTATTTTTAGACGAAAAATAAGTATTTCAAGAAAAATTTAAACAGAGAATAATGTAAAATATATTTTTTGAGTTTTGAAAGCTTTTTTTTCTAAAAAAGATTTAATGGATGAAGTCTTCGTATGGGAAAAGTATTTAACAGGAATTTCTCCAAATTTTTTCTCATCTCTCAAAATCCTCGCAACTCTGAAAAATGTAGGGTTGCATCATTTTTCGAGGCTCGGATTTTGGAGGAGAAAAAACTTCGTTAAATTCCATACGTTAAGTGAAATTTCTTCGGGGCGCTAATGACTAAATAGGTGTGGGGCTTTACGATAAGCATAATCTCTGCTCGTCATTGATATTTATTCCATAACTTTCTGCCAAGTTCATTATTTTTTTATGATATTTTATAATTTCACTCATGTCCGTATTAGTCATGTGTTCAATCCATAATCTTTGTAAGTCTCCTGCATCATAATAATCACAATTTTTAATTTCTTCAGCTAAGTCAGCTTTCTCGGATTCTCTTAATTTTCTTAATAATCTTTGATGGTCAACACTCCATGCTAATGGAAATAATACTCTTGCTCCAATTCCTGCAATTTTTCCTCTTTCAATGAGTTCTTTCGTATGTTGATATGTTCTTTCTAAACTTTGAGAATCTTCACCAGGCAGAGCGTAAACTAAACTTACATAAGTTTGTATTCCATATTTTTTTAGATTTTCAACTGCTTTAAGATTATCTTCCAGCGTTGAACCCTTATTTATCGCGTCAAGTTTTTTCTGGTCTCCAGATTCAAATCCGATAAATACTTCATAGACTCCAATTTGCTTTAGGTATTTTATACTTTTTTCATCCATTTCATCTGCTCTGCCAAAAATCTTAAAGCTAACTTTTCCTTCTAAATCGGATTGGTTGCCTTCGGCAACTTGTTTTAACCAATCATCTTTTTCTGAAATTGCACCTGAAAAACTATCAGAAACGTCCCAAACCATAGTTTTACCATCAGGGTCATAAAGTTGTCTTACTCTGCTCCAAAATTCTTGAGGATTTAATCTTCTCAAACCCTTATCTATCCTTGCACAAAAACTGCATCTTCCTTTCTTTTCAGATTCTCTTTCTGTTTTTGCACAACCTTTTTGAGATTCCAAACTTACAAATCTTGTATATCCCTCTTTTCTGTAAGAATGATTTTGAAAATTCTGAGAATATTGCTCCAGTAAACCTCCTAATAATGAATAATCTGGAGCAGGAATATCATTCAAGTCTGATTCTTCGCATTTTCTTAATGTTGGATTTACTCTAATTGAATCATCAGCATCTCTATATGATAAATTTCTCACAGCCCTTAGTTTCTCATGATTTCCTGTTATGTTTGCTTCCAAAAATTCATATAATGCTGTTTCTCCATCTGCTCTTACAACAGCATCTATTTCAGTTTGTTTTTCTAATATTTGTCTATGCTTAACTGTTGCATGAGAACCACCTAAGATTACTTTAGCTCCTCTTCTTTTTGCTTCTTTAGCAATTTCTAAAGCATTATGATAATTTGCTCCTGTAATACTAATCCCTACTATATTTCCATTTAAACTCGCAATTATTCCATCTTGTGCTGTTACTTCTCCATCAAATAATTGAATTTCTAAATTTGGTCTTTTGCTTCGTAGATAAGTGGCTAGTGAGATTATACCCACCGGTGGCAAAACTCCAGAGCTTGATAACTTTGATCCGCCTTCTGGAAATACCAATTGTATTTTATATTTATTATTCATAAGTAGTAATACTCTTTAACAATTATATCTAATTTTACCCTGCATATGCAGGAATAATAGAAAGTTTTATATAGGAATGAAGATTAAATACATTTATGTGGGTAGCAAAATTCAAAATATGGCATAAGAACTGTTTACTCAGACCCCGATGTATAAAATATCAAATAACAGATTTTGTCTATCTAATAAATTCATGGACAGAAAAAAAGAAATTTTACTACACAGAATTACATATTCTTCAGGGTAAAGAAGAAAACAAAAGAAAATTCATTAGGGACTTAAAAAAAGAAAAATCAATTAACAAACTTGAACAAAGAGGAAATTACATATTTACATTGAATGAAGAGCCAATAGAAAAAAGATATTATTCTCCTGCTTTTGACCCAAAAATAATACAAGTTAAACCGGTTGTTCAAAGAGTAGATGGATCTGAAGATTGGGAATTAGCTTGTTGGACTAAAGAAACCTTAATGAAGATTATGGACGTTCCTGTTTTTGATGTTGAACTAATATATATAAAACAAACAAAACTTTCAGATATTTTTTTGCCACATATTTATCCGAAACTTTCTCCGAAACAGAAAGAAGCAATAGAACTTGCTGTAAAATATGATTATTATGAATTTCCCAGAAAAATAGAATTAGAAAAATTGGCAGAAATATCAGGAGTTAAAAGACAAACATATCAAGAAAATTTAAGACGAGCAGAGAGAAAATTAGTACCTTTCTTAACAGAAAGTCTAAGTTAAGCCCCACACCTTGCTTCTCTTTCATAATTGCTCTGCGAGCTTGAAAAAACGCGCCCCTCAGAAACTCTCATCACAGCTTCGCTGTTCGTCGGGACGCTGCGCTTTTGCCTACGGCAAACCTCACTTAACAGGAGAAGCCGTCCCACAATTAAATTTCGTAAACACAGAAATTTCTGAATAAAGTAAAATATGAGAAACTTTTCCCCATTATTTCTTTATTTTCTCTCATCATTCGATGTATTTTCCCTAAATTATGAGCAATTGATATCAAATTCATCTCAATTTTTGGATTACTTAATTTTAGGAAGAGAAAGGGGCTTAGTCCTTCGGACATATTGCCTTTTACTTCGTAAAAGAAATTATAAGAAGGGACGTCAAGATAGTCTTTTTCTGCGGAAAAAGGAATCTATAATTACCAAAAGAAATCTTCAATCATTATATTCTCTTTTCTAACTCCCAAATGGATTAATGCTTTTTTCACACAATCTTTCATTGTTTCTGGTCCGCATATATAGAATTGATTATTTCTTACATCATGGACATACTTTTTTAACATGGCTACATCAATATAACCTCTTTCACACATCCCAAAAGATGCTTCGTCATTACTCAAGATATAAACTTTCTTAAACCATGCTTCTTTTATGTTATCCAACTCGTTCTCAAAGATTATATTTGTTTTGGTTTTTGAACCATATAATAATAGTATGTTTTGTGTTTTATTCTTATGCACATAATCTTTTAAAATACTTATAAATGGAGTAATCCCCACACCACCAGCAATAAAAACCAAGTTTTTGACATTGTTTTTTATAGTAAAAATTCCAAATGGTCCATCTACTATAACTTCCTCTCCTTCTTTTAATTGTGAAGCTATTTTTGTAAATCTTCCAGTTATTTTTATTGTAAAATCTAAAGTGTTCTCTTCTGGTGAACTTGAAATTGTGAATGGATGTCTTGCATATAGTTTGTCCTTGTTTATCCTTAAAAAACAAAACTGGCCGGGTTTGAAATGTAGTCTCTTGTTGGGTCTTAGCTTTAATGTAAATACCTCAGGAGTTTCCCATTTTATTTCTTTAATATAGCACTTAAATTTTCTATGCCTGACCTTATAGTAAGTCCTGTAAATCACCCCAATGATTATTCCAACTAATAGAATACCAAATATTGACTTTACAAAAATGTTTCCAGTATCTGATCCAATATTCCAGGCATGATATAGGCTAAAAAAGAATAAAATATAAATGAGAATATGAATATACTGCCAGACATTATAAGATATTCTTTTGTATAGTGCTGATGAAACCATCACAATAACATAAAGATAAAGAGAGATTACCCCTAAAGCTAATGGTAAAACTGCGAAATTCGGGATGAGATAATTAAAATAGTTACCGCTTGATAACATAAAAAACAAAGGATGAGCTATAACAAAAATAGAGGTTATTAATGCAAATTTTCTCTGAAATTTTATTATTTTGTCCATTCCAAAGACCCTATCAAAAAATCTTGCTGTATCTCCAGAGATAATTAAGATTGATAGGAATAAGAAACCAATTAAACCAGTTATTTTTCCAATTGAATGTAAAAGTAGATTTGTTGAGATGCCTTGAGAAATAAACGGGCTGAACACTACATAAGCAAAAACTAAGCAAGAAAAAACAATAAAAAATAAGAAAATATATCGGGCAATTTCTTTATCCATCAGTTACCCTCCAATTTACTCAATTACTCTGAGGGTTCCCCACTGTCCTTTTTGTCTATGTCCAGGAACTGAGCAGTAATAAATAAATTCTCCAGCCTTATCAGCTGTAAATTCTATAATTACTTCTTCATTTAATGGAGTATCTTTTTTGATGCCATATTCGTCAATAACAAAATCGTGATGCCCTTTAATATTCGTTACTTTTATTCTAACAATATCTCCTTTGCTGACACTTATATCTTTAAGTGAAAACCAAATTCCATTTTCATCATAAAAAGATTCCATCACAAACTCCTTAACATTTTCTGTGTTTGTTGTTTTCACAACATCACCTATTGTAGAAGGAGAGCCAAATATATTGACAAATCCTATCACTGCAACTACTAAAACCACCAATGCAACAATTCCTAAAACTATCTTCGTGTTCATTTTATTTTACCTCCTCGTAATTATTTATTTTATTCATTGAATATTTCCAGTATATCAACTTAATTGAGCTAATCTTCCAATAGATTGTTCTCCGGGATAATTTTGACCATTTATTTTCCATGTAGGATACCCAGTTACTCCAGCAGACAGGCACTCTTGCCTGTTTTTGTCACAATCTACATAATAACCATAAAATGAAACGACTATTATCAATACTGCTAAAATACCAGCAACCAAAATTTTATTTTTCTTTTTCATATTAATCATCTTATAGTAACTTTTATAAAATATTAATAGTAACCTTTATATACTATTTAAATGTTGCAGTAACTAATGGGTGTGGGACAGAATTCCATCAGCCAATCCAATAAGCATTATGCCATAAGGACGTGAGAGCATGATGTAACATTTCTAACTTCTTTAGTTGTTATTTTCATGGAAATCACCTTTCTATATTATAAAATCGAAACATTTATAAAGTTTGTGTTTACATGTATGTACTATGCCAAGAAAAGTTACAGCAATTAAAAAAGAAAAGATAATAATAGAAGATGAAGTTGAAGAAATATTTGAAAGAGTTGTTACCCCATATGGAAACGGTGGTAAAATTGATTCTCAGAAAAAGTATATTGGAAGAAAAGTATTTGTTATTGTGCTAAAACAATAACATCAATGAATTCTGTCCCACACCCCTATTTCTCAATAACTATTTAAACTCATTCTCAATTATATGTTTCATGCAGATTACTCACAAAGACCTAAAACAAGGAATAATGAAAGTAAAAATTGAATCACTAGATGATCTCTGGGATTTAAGCAATATAATAGAAGAAAATGATTTAATTACAGCAAGAACTGAAAGAAAGATAAAATTAGGAGGAAGTGAAGACAGGAAATCTCAAGTTGTCATAAAACATATCACAATAACTTTAGTTGTTGAAAAGATAGAATTCTCACAAACAAATAATACTCTTAGAATCTCTGGAAAGATTACTGAATCTCCAGAAGATATTCCGCGAGGTTCATACCACACAATTACAGCAGAAGAATCTACAGTATTAACAATTAAAAAAGAGCAGTGGCTCAAATACCAGCTAGATAAATTAAAACAAGCATCACAGCAAAAACAATTGCGGGTTATTATCTGTGTATTTGATAGAGAACACGCAATCTTTGCAGTTCTTAAACGTTATGGTTATGAAATTCTTTCAGAAATAAAAGGCGATACCGAAAAAAAGAATTATACCGAAAAAATAAGTACAAATTTTTACAATGAGATTGTAAAAATTTTGCAGACTTACGATGAGAAATATAAGGCAACCGGAATCATTTGCGGTTCTCCTGCATTCTGGAAAAATTATCTTTATGAGAAACTAAAAGATACCAGCCTAAAAAGTAAGATATTGCTTGCACCCTGTAATTCTGTCAGCAAGAACGGCATTGATGAGCTTCTCAAGCGTCCAGAGATACAGACTGCCATTAAAGATGACAAGACAATCAATGAGATGAAGCTAATAGATCAACTATTTCTTGAGATAAAAAAAGGCGAAAAAGCATCTTATGGAACAAAAGACACCATAAAAGCAGTTGATTATGGAGCAGCAGAAATTCTTTTGCTTACTGACAATTACCTTATGAAAGGAAAAGAGAACAACACAGCAAAAGCAACAGAAAAATTGATGAGAACTGCAGAAGCAAATGGTGCAGAGATTAAAATAGTTTCATCAGAACACGATGGTGGAAAGAAATTAGATGGTTTGGGCGGGATTGCTGCGTTGCTGAGGTATAAGATTTAACTTAACCTATTTTTTCTCAATCTCTTTTGTAATTGCCCAATCAATTAATACTTCAGAGATATTGACAAGATACTGCTTGATGATTTTCTTGTCATAATCTGGGATCTTTCTAACCTTTATCTCTTTTATCTGCTGCACATTCTTTATAAAAGCAATTGCTGTTTCATAATTAAATAATATTTTCTTATCAAGAATATCGTGATAGTTCTGGATAATCGCATATATTCTCCGCAAGAATTCTTTATCTGTAGTATCTATCAGCAGCAAATGATCAACCATTTTCTCCAAATCTTTAGAAATAAGAGAAATATAATGCATTTCTATTGGTTCAAGAGAGTATTTTTCACTTGAGGTAAAAAAACTCAGAATTGCTTTGTCAATATAGAGCTTTGCTTTATCTATCTCTTCTTCATATCTTTCAACAAGCTCAAGATAGAAGTTTTTCTTCTGCATGATAAAGAGCATATTCTTAATCTTGACAACCATTGTTTTCAGCAATGCTTCAGGATGCTGTATGGAGATGCTTGATTCACAGCTGATTGTTTTTCCGCTTACCTCAACTAATTCAACTCCAAGCAACTTTTTTTGCTGTAATATTGTTTTCAACTGCAATTCTTTGTTTAGTGTTATAGTAAAAGAATGTGCAGGATTAATATAGCTTGCAACGATTAATTTATGAATTATCTCCGGATCAGTTTCATTGATAATTAGATTAAGTTTTTTCTTTTTTTTCTCAACAACTAATGGATACAATGTCAAACTTTCATCATTATTGCTGATCACAGTTATTTTTGTATTATTATTTATCCCATATTTTTTGCACCATGCAGTTGGCAGATAAAGATAATGCATATTGCCTGTTTTCTGTACATTATGAACATCCATAGTTTATGGATAAGATATGCTAATATATTAAGCTTTTGCAGCAAAACCTTTAAAAACTAAGTATTTTCCATACTCTATTTAGTATATGTTTATATCACAATACATAAGTCTAATTATATAACAGATAATTTTTTATGAATGGAGTGAATAAAAAATATGGATAAGACAATACAAGAAATCAAAGACGCTGAACAAGAAGCTGTAAAGATTGTTGAAAACGCAAGAAAAAACTCTGAAAAGATAATTATGAGTGCACATACAAAAACAGAGCAGATGGAAAAAGAATTAGAGGATACAATAAAAGAAAAAAGAGAAGAAGAACTAAAGAGAAGAATGAAAATAATTGAAAGAGAAAAGAATGAAAAGATGAAAAACGCAAAAGAAGATATTACAGCGATTGAGAATAAAGCTAAAAAAAACACAGATAAAACAGTAAAGTTCCTTGTTGAAGAATATAAAAAGATGATTGAATAATTCTGTTAGATAAAACTTAGATTAATAATGTGAAAAAAAATGTCAAAACCTGAAAAAATGAGTAAGATAAGGATAGTTGTTGCAAATCAGCAGCTGAAAAAAGTTATTGATAAGCTTTATGAGTTAACTGTCCTTCACATAATCTCTCACAATAAAGACAATGAATTAGATATTTCATCTCCTTTGGAAAACAATGCAAAAATAGCTGAGATATTAGTAAAAGCAAAAGCAGTAATGGCAAATTACAATATAAAAGAGATTAAATCAGCAAAAGAATCAAAGATAACAACAGAATTTCTTGAAAGAACTGAGAAGAAAATTACAGATAACGAGATCCACGAATTAGAAGCACAATTGCAACATAAAACAGAATTATTCCAGCAGATAGAAGTACTTAATTCATTATATCTCAATCTTGAATCATATGATAAATTACAATCAATTGCAACTTTTGTTGGTTACATCAAACATGATGAAGAACTGAAAGAGAAGATAACAGCAATTACTACAAAGCATAAAATTCATCTTTCAAGAAATGGAAAAAATAGGACAGTTGCACTGTTTATAGAGAAAGACAAGGAAAAAGAAGCTGCAGAAATACTCAAACAATATAATTTTGAATCATTAAAGATGGATTTGATCAATGGATTAAAAGGTTCTTCTGTCTTGCATAGTACTAGA
>Ga0209211_10012561_pt1 | contig 10635 bp, 9 predicted proteins | sample RifGroA2_FD_183992 | JGI IMG/M metagenome (GOLD analysis project Ga0209211, IMG submission 183992) | Groundwater microbial communities from Rifle, Colorado, USA - Groundwater A2 (SPAdes) (version 2) | ecosystem: Environmental > Aquatic > Deep subsurface > Groundwater | place: Rifle, Colorado...
TAGCCATTAATGCCGCTTTGACCGGACATCTTGTTTTGTCAACCTTGCATACGAATTCGGCGGCCGGCAGTTTGCCGCGCTTGATTGATATGAAAATAGAGCCGTTCCTTATCGCTTCAACGATAAATGTCATTATTGCCCAGCGTTTGGTGCGCCGGCTGTGTGAAAATAAAGTTCCTTATACGCTTGACAAAGAGCCGTTTGAGGAACTTGGCCGTGATGTTGATTTGGACAGAGTTTTGGAATTTTTAAAAAAAGAAAAAATCGTTGAGCCGAAAACGGAATGGAAAGATATTAAATTTTATAAGCCTCAATCGTCAGCAGAAGCGCCGGACGGCTACAAAGACAGGCTGGGAATCCATGAGGTTTTGGAAGTGACCCCGTCTCTCAAAAGCCTTATTATGGCCAATGCCACCTCCGATGACATTGAAAAGCAGGCGAAAAAAGAGGGAATGATGACAATGTTTGAAGACGGAATTTTCAAAGCCGTTCAAGGCCTCACCAGCATTGAGGAAGTATTAAGGGTGACGAGGGAATAAAATGCCAATTTTTAAATACAAAGCGAAAAAGATGACGGGAGAGGAAACAGAAGGCGCGAAAGAAGCCGAGGACAAATTTGAATTGGCGCGGGAATTGAAGAAAGAAGGTTATATTATTATTTCTTCGGAAGAAGAGGGAACGGCGCGCAAGAAAAATCCGGCTTTAATATTTATTTTATCTTTAATCAGGATGATTTCGGTTGCCGAGAAAATGCTTTTCAGCCGGAATCTTGCCGTGATGCTTTCCGCCGGCTTGCCGATTTCGCGGGCGCTTACCGCCCTATCCCGCCAGACAAGGAATAAGAAATTCAAAAAAGTGATAGCCGATTTGGAGGCGGAGATTCAAAAAGGAGAGCCTCTTTCCATGGCCATGGACCAACATCCGGAAGTTTTTTCTGCGCTTTTCGCGGCAATGGTCAGGTCAGGCGAGAAAAGCGGGAAACTTCCCGAGTCGCTTAATCTAATCAGCCGGCAATTGGAGCGCGAAATGATTTTGAAAAGAAGAATAAAAGGAGCTTTGATGTATCCGATGATTATCTTTGCGGCAATGATCGGCGTCGGAATCGTAATGATGATTTTTGTCGTGCCAACTCTTGTTTCTGTTTTTACGGAACTGAACGTGGAACTGCCTCTTTCCACTAAAATAGTGATTTTCACAAGCAGTTTTTTGGTTAATAATCTTTTTCTGGCAAGCCTGACGGTTTTTGCCGTTATTGTTTTTGTTTTCTGGGCCTTGCGCGCAAAAAGAGGAAAACGGCTGCTTGACGCCGTTTTTCTGCGCCTGCCGTTTTTTTCCTCGCTTGTTAAAAAAATAAATTCCAGCCGCACGACGCGGACGCTTTCTTCTTTAATCGGCGCAGGAGTAGACATAATAGAGGCGTTTGACGTGACAAAGAGCGTTGTCGGGAATCATTATTATCAGGAAGTTTTGGAAAAGGCTAAAGCCGAAATTCAGAAAGGACAGCCCATTGCCCAAGTTTTTTTGGCCGCCGAGAATTTGTATCCTCCTCTTGTCGGCGAAATGGTGGCGGTGGGAGAGGAAACCGGCGAATTATCAAATATGCTTTTGCGGCTGGCGGATTTTTACGAGGAAGAAGTCGGCGAAACAACGAAAAATTTGACCACGATCATAGAGCCGATTTTGATGATTTTTATCGGCGCCGTCGTCGGGTTTTTCGCCGTTTCAATGATTCAGCCGATGTATTCAATGATGGGAGGTTTGTAGAAGCGAATTTCGCCTCTTAAATTCAAGAAGATGACCCGTTTTACAAAAAAAGGATTTACGCTCATTGAAGTTTTGGTGGGAAGTTTTTTGATGTTGATTGTTTTTCTGGGAATTGTCGGCGCCTACAGATTAGGCATAAAGCTGGTTTCTTTAAGTAAAAACAAAGTTACCGCCACAGCCATTGCCGGCGGCCAAATAGAAAAAATAAGAAATTTGCCCTATGGATTGATAGGGACAACGGGAGCGCTTCTTCCTTATGCCGGCGGGATATTGGATTCCTCCACGACCACTTTCAGAAACGGCGTTGAATTCACCATTGAAACTCAAGTCAAATACATATCGGACGAAGCCGATGGGACAGGAGGAGCGGATGCCTGCAACTTGGATTATAAAAGAACAGAGGTCAAAACTTCTTGGCCCGGCGTGTTCGGAGGAGAAGTAAAATTTGCCACCGACGCGACGCCTAAAAACCAAGTTGAAGAATTGAACAGCTGTACCGGCCAGCCGGCCGGAATTCTTTCGGTCCAAGTATTTGACGCTCTCGGAGCAATGATTAACTCCGCTTTGATTGAAATATTCAACCCCTCAACCGGAGCGAAAATTACCGATGTTTACACTTCCAGCGCCGGGAAGGCGGATATTCCCCTTGCCACCTCCACCTATAAAGTCGCTGTGTCCAAAACCGGTTATAGCGGAGAGAGAACTTACGGGACCGAAGAGGTGGCCACTCCGGAAAAACCCCACCCCATAGTTTTTGAAGGCCAATTGACTCAAAATAGTTTTTCCATTGACAAGGTCGGTTCTTTTTCCGCGGACACTCTTTCTACCTGGGGAACCGGCGATTTTTCCGATTCTTTCGCCGATGAAAGCAAAATTTCCGCCACTTCCAGCGCTGTCGTTATCGCGGGTGAAATTAACTTGGCTTCAACAACAGAAATCGGCTATGCAAATTCCGGCTATGTTATTTCCAAAACAATCACTCCTTTGAATTTAGACAAATGGCAGGAATTTTCCTGGAGCGATTTTGAAGAGCCGGCCACGACCACGGTTAAATATCAGGCGCTTTATTGGAGCGGCGCGTCTTGGATTCTTATTCCCGACGCGGATTTAGCCGGCAACGCAGAAGGGTTTACCAATTCGCCCGTCAGTTTAACAAATTTGGCAACCACCACGTATCCCGAACTTCGCCTCAAGGCAAATCTCAATACTTCCCATGCCTCAAGCACTCCTTTTGTTTATTCTTGGCAGGCAATTTGGCTTTCAGGAAGCGCCACCCCCATTGGCAACGCCGCATTTAACTTGCGAGGCGATAAAATTATCGGCCATGACGCCGACGAACAGCCGGTTTATAAATATTCGGTTGGCCATACGACCAATTCCGGCGGCCATAAAGATATTTCCAATTTAGAATGGGATTCTTACGTTTTTTCCATTGATCCGGCAACCGGCCTGGATTTAATCGGCATTGACCCTTCGCCTCAGCCCGTCAGCCTTTCTCCGGACGCTTTCGTGGCGGTGAAATTGTATTTAGACGCTCAAAACTCTCTTTTGGTGTCTGTCCATGATTCGGAAACTTTGGCTCCGATATTTTCCGCCAGCGTCAGATTGTATAAAACAGGTTACGATAAAACACAATACACCGACGAAAAAGGACAGACGCTTTTTGTCCCTTTGACGGCAGCCGCTTATACTTTGGAAGTTCAAGCTCTTCCCGCCTATTCCTTTTTTTCAACCGGCGCTTCGGTCAGCGGCGATAATATAAAAACAGTAAGCTTGCAGGAGATAGAATAAAAAATGGTGATTTTTAACAAAGCAAAAACGGGGTTCACGCTGATAGAAACTTTGGTTACCATCGCGGTTTTTGCCTTGATAATGGGAGCGATATCTTCTTTGCTCCTTATGATTTACAAAGTTCATTATTATACCTGGGAACAGGCAAGCGCGATTAACGAAGCAAGGAAGGGGATTCAAATAATGGCGAAAGAAATCCGCGAAGCCAGAGAGGGAGCCGATGGTTCTTATTTGATTGAATTAGCCGAAGATAAAGAATTTATATTTTACAGCGATATTGATAACGACAATAAAGCCGAAAGAGTGAGGTATTTTTTAGGCACGGAAAATTCCGGCAGCCAAACCCAGGAATGCCAGACATCAGTTGCCGGAGGTTCCTGCGGCGTTGATTTTTCCAATTTTTTGCAGGGAACTTTGACGTCCGCCTCGATTAAAGTTTCGGTTGATGGCGATTTCGGCGCCGGCAACGAATATGCCGAGATTTTCGCCGACGGAACAAAGCTCGGCGACATTTGCCGCGCCGGCTGTTTTGATTGTCCCGGCGCTTGGCAAGGAACGCAAACTTACGCGGTAACAACCCAAGCCCAAGACAACAGTGTTCAATTTTTGGCCGATGCCAGGTCTTATGTCGGCCCGCAATGCCCCCATGCCATGAAGGCTAAATTTGAATTTTCTTTTTCCGAAAATTTAGCCGGCTTTGCCCATGAATTCAAAAAGGGAGTGACGGAGCCGGTGGGCGACCCGGCAACTTATCCGCCGGGCCAGGAAGTAATTACCGTTTTAACTCCTTATGTCCGCAATGCCCCGCCGATTTTTGAATATTATGACGCCAACAGCGATAAAATCTCCGAATATCCGGCAAGATTAGCGGACACAAAAATGATGAAAGTTTACCTTATTGTTAATGTTAACCCCAATCGGCCCCCTTCTGATTATGAATTGGAATCTTTTGTCCAATTAAGAAATTTAAGAACGGAATGATAGCCAAATCAAACAAAAACAACAAAGGAGCGGTTTTAACCTTGGTTTTGGTTTTCGGGAGCGTGTTTGTTCTGCTTTTCGGCGGGCTCTTCGGCTTTATTTTCGTCCAATACCGCCAAGCCTCGCAAAAAGAGGCGTGGAGCGAATCTTTGAATATTGCCGAAGCCGGAATCAATTATTACCGCTGGTGCTTGAGCCACGAAATTGAAGCAAGCTGCGCCACAGAACCGGGCGGAAAAAATTATTACGGTCCGGACGGAAGCTTAATCGGAAAATTTTCTCTGGAAATCACTTCAACGGCTTCCTGCGGAGAGACGATTCAAAGGAAAATTATTTCAACCGGCTGGACAGACAAATACCCCGAAGTAAAAAGAAAAGCCAGCGTTTTATACGCCCGCACTTCCGTGGCAAAACACAGTTATATTTTAAACGACAATGTTTGGGTCGGCGCAGACCATGAAATAAGAGGGCCGTATCACAGCAACGGCGGAGTGAGAATGGACGGGGAAAACCAATCAACAATGACTTCGGCAAAAGAAAATTGGATTTGCACCGGTTCTTTCGGGTGTTCGTCTTGCCCTACCGCTGACGGCTGTTGGGTTCAAAGTTCGCAATGCTATTGCCCGGGCGTATTCACCACCACCGACAATGGCGAGCCGGGTTTGTTCAGTTTTCCCGTTCCGCCCTTTGATTTTAACGCCATTACCATTGACTTGGCTCAAATGAAAACCTCCGCTCAAGCCGGCGGAGTTTATTTGGGGCCCTCCCCGTCTGGAAAGGGTTATCATATAAAATTTCTAAACAACGGCACGTTTGAAGCCTGGGTTATCACCGATCTTTCCTCAACTTACGCTTATTCTCTTGAAGAAGGCTGGCATTACGATTATTTCACAATCACCGGTGAATATCTTTACAACACTTACGCGATTCCTTCAAATTGCTCGGCGATTTTTATAGAGGATAATATTTGGCCGGAAGGAGCGGTGAAGGGAAAGGTGGCGGTTGCTTCGGCAAATCTCATTGAAGCAAACAAAGACACCGATATTATCTTGCTCGGAAATATCGATTATTCAATCAACGACGGTTCTGACGGTTTAACTTTGACAGGGGAAAGAAATGTTTTAATCGGGCCCCAATCGCCCAACCAGATGGAATTAAGGGGCATTTTTATCGCCCAAAAAGGCCGGTTCAGCCGGAATCATTACCCTGATAATTTTAGAGAAAAATTAGAAATTTACGGTTCAATAATCTCTAACGGCCGGGTAGGCACAAAATGGACTTCCGGAAGCCAGGTGGTTTCCGGCTACCAAAACAGAGAAAGTTATTTTGACGCTAATTTGGTCTATAATCCGCCTATTTTCACCCCATTCATTGATTCGGATTTCATGATTTTGAACTGGGAAGAAATATAGTTTCGCGTTTACGCGTTTATGTGTTGTTTATGTTTATGCGTTTACGCTATCGCGCATATGCGTAAATGATTAAATTTTAGTTGTCAGCGCCAGAGCGACGCGCTTATGAAATTTAATCCGCCTTTGATTTGGTGCTTTAGCATTGCAAACGGGCTCATTGCGTCCATTTTATTCTTAAAATTTCCGTTCTTGACGGCGGCTAATATGCTTTCCGTTGTTTTTGTTTCCGCTTCAACCAACGCATACCCTCTTTCCAAATCCTTTAGAAAATGAACATCGGAAGTGGCGATAAAAGGCTTGTTGTATTTTTTGGCAACCTCTTCGGCTTTTTTGTTGAAATTAAACATTTTGTTGGAAAAAACGCTCATTTCAACGGCGTCAAATAAATCAACGTGCTTCAAAAGTTCTCCGTTTAAGCTTCTGGCGCTGAAAACAAAAGGATGGGGAGCAACAACCAGAATTTGAGGATTTTTAATCTTATAGTTTTTTAAATCTTCAAAACTTTTTATTTCCTCCGCTTTCTTGTCGCAATTCAAAATAATGAAATGCCTTTTTTTGATTTCCCCTTCCATCCCGGGAATAAACAGAATTTCTCTTTTCGCCGCATACTGGGCGTATTCTTTTTTGAAAAGAAATTTTCTGTGGGGCGTGTAAGCCAAAACATCAAATCCTTTTTCTTCGGCGTAATCAATAGCTTCGTAAATACCATAAAGACTTATTTTTTCGTCCTCCGCGGCGTGAAAATGTAGGCTGGTTTTAAGAATCATAATGAATTTTATTGTATCACCTCGCCTTGATTTTACCATCCGCGGTAAAATTAGGGCGGGGTTAAGAAAAATATAGCCGCTGCGCTCCTTATTTTCCATTGAAAAGCCGCCCTGTTTGAGACAGGGCGGTCTTGGGTCATTTTTTGTTTTTGGCGACTATATAAATTGTCCTTCCAAGATAGAAACCGGCGGCCGCCACGGAAAAAAGAGCCATCGGGGGCAACACTGTTTTGAGAGGAAGTCCGAACTTAACATAAAAAACAGACAAGGCAATGTCTTCAAAGTAGACGTCAACCAGCGCCAGCCCTATCAACAAAAGATGGGCTGCTTGCCGAAGTTTTCCTGCAAGGTGGACTTCTATTCTCGTTATGAGATTAAGAAAAACTATCGCTCCTTCCGCGCCGACAATGATTCCGAGCCAAAAGAAAAGGCTTGTTCCTGAAAGATAAACAACCTGGATAAGAACGCCAAGAAGCAGAAGCCTGTCCCGCGCCGGGTCAAGAAATTCTCCTAATCGCGTTTTTTGTTTCAGCTTTCTGGCAAGAAAACCGTCAAGCAGGTCGCTTGTTCCGGCTAAGACCAGGCAAATCATCATCAGCCACCTGTAATTGAACAAAAAGCCTGCGACATACGGAATTAACAATAAAAGACCGGTCGCGGTGACAATATTCGGGATTGTGATTATCGCGTTATACGGCTTTGGCTCAAATAATCTTTTCATTTGCCCGCCTCCTTTTCAAGGAATTTTCCGTAATAATACACCAGAAATTATAAAATGTCAATGTTTCGGGGTAATGTCCGCGCACATATTGCACTTGACAAAATAAAAACTTTATGATAACATCTCGGGTAGATTTAAATATTTTTTGAAAGAGGGGAGGTGTTCCAAATGGCACAGCAGGCTAAGAGGAGCGGTGGTCAGCAGAAGCAGAAAAAAATCGGCGGCGGACACAAACTCAACATGGCCTCCCAGAAGAAACGCGCGACCTACAAGTTTCTCGGTGGGTCCGCCAGAAACAAGAGGCGGCGTATCGCGCGCGACGCGCGAATGAAGTCTCCGGAAGCGGTGGCGCGCAGGCAGGCCAAGAAGGCTGCCGCGGCCGCCAAGCCCGAGAACAGGGAGCGCCGGCTTCTGTCCGAGGAGCTCCGCAAGAAGCGTCGGGATGCCCGTAGGGGAAACCTCAAACTCCTCAATGAGCTTGAGGAGAACGGTGTCCGTGTGTGGGATATCAAGAGCGAAGTCTATCTCTCGGCGCGGGCTCTCAAGGGAGAGCGCAAAGCCATGGAATCTCTCGACGAGTGCTATCCCGAGACCTACAAGGCGGTCAAGAACAAGATCGCCGCGGTCGCGAAATAAATTTCCGCGGTAAATTCAAAACCCCTGTTTCGTTGAGCGCCAATTGGCGGACGCGAAACAGGGGTTTTTGTTTTTTATTTTTTTATTTAGTTGCATTAATTTCTTCAAGCAATCTTCGGAAAACAACTCTTGCTTTATTTTCCTCCCAGAACGGGTCGCGCAGTTCAAGGCGCATGGTTCCGTCTTCATTGTAATGAAAAATGGAAAGAACCGGCGCCAACGCTTCCGCGCTGACGCGATTGAGCGGCGAAGGAAGCTCTGACGCGAGAACTCGTCGCCGGACATAGATTATATCGCCCTCTTTTCCGAAATCATCAGGAATATTTGTTCTGTCAAACGTTTCTAAAAACGCTTGGATTTCCGGGTTGCTGATATAGCCGAACCACTCAATAAATTCTTCAGGATTTGGCGGGCGGAAATTCCACATTCGCCATGTTCCGTCATTGTTCGGAGCATAATGCGCGGCGTTTGTCGCAAACGGCCCGAGCGCTCCCTGCATGGCTTTGTTTCTTATGCTTGCTTTCTCGTCTTGCGCGGTCGTATCGCCCAGAGTAATGGCGTAAAGATTGATGACGCTTTGCGAGGTGTGTCTTTTTCCTTCTTCTTTCAGCATGAGAGGCGGTGTATTTTTCAGGGATTCTTTTCCAAAAGAAGACGAGGCAAATAACACGCCGACGAAAGCGATAACCGCCAAAAACCAAAAGCGTTTCATCGCCTTTCCTCCTTATGTGTTTGTGAAATGCAATTTTCTATTATAAAACAACGGGCGTCTTTCCCGGTACAATATACCATATTTTATAAAAATAAGAATATTTACGGCAAATTGGCGGGAAACGGCATGAGTGATATAATGTTTAATTATGTGCCTGGCAATACCGTCAAAAGTTCTCAAAATAGAAGACAATCGGGCTATCGTGAAATCCGATAACCACACCCATAAGGCCGATTTGTCTATAGTTAAAAACGTCAAAATCGGCGATTACTTGCTGGTTCATGGCGACATGGCCCTGAACAAAATTCCCAAAAAAGACGCTTTAAAAATTTTGAATTTTTTAGAAAACCGTTCGTCGCATGGAGATTCCGTTTTAAACTTTGGTTTAAAAAGCAATTTGACGCGAGAAAAAGTTATCTATTGGTTGAAAAGCGAAGGCAAAGAAAAAGAGGCGTTGTTTTCTGAAGCGAATACGATACGACAAGAAGCTCTGAAAGAGTTTATTTGCATTCACGGCATTATTGAATTTTCCAATTACTGCAAAAACAACTGTCTTTATTGCGGCCTGAGAAAAGAAAATGACCGGTTGAAACGATACCGCATGAAGCCGGAAGAGATTGTCAAAACCGCGGGGAAAGCCGTGAGAGATAAAGGCTATAAGCTGTTGGTTCTCCAATCCGGCGAAGATTATTTTTATACCGATGAAATGCTGGCCGATGTCGTCCGGAAAATCAAAGAAAAATACCGGGTTTTTATTTTCGTAAGCGTCGGCGAACGAGGATACGAGTGTTATAAAAAATTGAAAGAAGCCGGCGCTTCCGGCGTCCTTTTTCGCCTTGAGACTTCAAATCCCAAACTTTTTAAGAAACTTCATCCTTCCAACTTCGAAGGAGCCCGATCCAAGATTGGACCTTGCGGGGCAAGTAAAAATTTAGAGAATCGGCTGGAGCACTTGCGGTTTATGAGAGATTTGGGTTATTTTATCTCCACCGGCTCGCTTATTGGCTTGCCTGACCAGACAATTGAAGATTTAGCAGATGATATTTTAATGATAAAAAAATGGGCGAATATGGTTTCAATGGGGCCGTTTATCCCAACGGCGGGGACGCCATTGAAAAAATTCCAAATTCAAAATTCAAAACCGGTTTGTAATTCTCAACAAAAAATTGATTTGAACTTAAAGATGATTGCGATTTTGAGATTGATGATGCCGCAAGCGCGGATTCCGGTTGTGACGGCGCTTGAAACTTTAGGAGGCGGCGAAGATATTAGAAAAAAAGCGCTTGAGTCCGGAGCAAATTCTTTAATGTTCAATTTGACCCCGGCAAAATACAGGCCGCTTTACAAAATCTACGGCAAAAAATTTTACCAAAAAGAAAATTTTTGGGAAAAATACGGCTTATTCAAATACGAGGAGAGTTATAAAATGCTGGAGGAAAGAATGCGGAGGGAATTAGAGAAATAGATTTTTATGTCTTCCGTTAAAGACATTTTTAATGAAAATGAAATTTTTGAGATTTTGGGCAAAACCCGACGTCGGAGGTCTGGTCAGGTTTCGGCTATTTTGAATAAAGCGGAGAAAAAGCAAGGATTGAGCTTGGAAGATGTCGGCTGCTTGATTAACGCGGAGGAATCGGAATTGATTGAGAAAATTTTTAAAACAGCCGGTAAAATCAAGAGAGAAATCTACGGAGAACGGCTGGTCTTATTCGCTCCTCTTTATGTTTCTAATTTTTGCGTCAATGATTGCGAATATTGCGGCTTTCATCGTTGCAATTCTGCGCCGCGAAGAAAATTAACCCTGGACGAAGTAGGGGAACAAGTAAAAATTCTTGAAGATATGGGCCATAA
>Ga0209211_10012562_pt1 | contig 10635 bp, 12 predicted proteins | sample RifGroA2_FD_183992 | JGI IMG/M metagenome (GOLD analysis project Ga0209211, IMG submission 183992) | Groundwater microbial communities from Rifle, Colorado, USA - Groundwater A2 (SPAdes) (version 2) | ecosystem: Environmental > Aquatic > Deep subsurface > Groundwater | place: Rifle, Colorado...
GGTTTACGCGATTTAAATTGCGTAGCAATTTATTACGTGCCACCATGCTCCTATAGCTCAATGGACAGAGCATCTCTCTTCTAAAGAGGCGATGAAGGTTCGATTCCTTCTAGGAGCACCATTTGGGAAATGGCGAAATCGTCTGAATTAAATTAAAACACGCGCGATCGCGTATTCTATACTTTAATAACTTCCTTCAGCCAAAAGGATTAATTGATCGTAAGCCTTTAATCATATTAAAATCATATTAAAGAATTTATTAAGCGATCGCGTATCAAAAACTTTAATATCTCAAGAAATCGTGCCTGGAGATTGCCGCGTTCCGCTGTCAATTACAAAATTATCTCAAAGCTCTTAATCGATTACTCTCATAAAACGTTATTGTGTTTTTTATTTTGATTTGCTACCATTTAACGGAAAAGCAATTCTCCGATGCGCCGCCGAATTCAATTATGAAAAACGGCGAGGCTCGCCCAATTCATCTATGAAATACGATTTAATAATTGTGGGCGGCGGAGCGGGCGCGTTTGCCGCCGCCATCCGCGCCAATGAACTTGGCGCCAAAACCGCGCTTATAAATGCCGGGCTTCCGCTGGGCGGCACCTGCGTCAATGTCGGCTGTGTCCCGTCAAAAACGCTTCTCTACGCCGGAGAAATCTTGCATCTCGCCAAACATCACGGCGTCCCCGGCGTTGAACTGGAAGTCAAAAATTTTGACTTTCAAAGAGTGGTCCAATGGGCTCAGGGTAAGACAAATCTTAGGCGTCCATATTCTGGCGCCCAACGCCGGCGAGCTGATCGCCGAGGCCATAATGATATAGTTAATTCCCTGCCGATGTTTCCGACGCTGTCGGAGGCGATAAAAATTGCCGCATTGTCATTTACCAAAGACATTACCAAATTGAGTTGTTGTATATGAAAACTTTTATCGGTTCGGACCACGCCGGCTATAATTTAAAAGAAAAAATCAAAAAATATCTGATTAAATCGGGTATTGATTTTCAGGACTTGGGAGCCAAGGGTCTAAATCCCAAAGACGATTATCCTGATTTTGCCATAGCCGCAGCCAAAAAAGTTGCTGGAAACCCGGGAAGTTTGGGGATAATTATTTGCGGCACCGGACTTGGTTCTTGTATCGCGGCAAATAAAATAAGAGGAATTCGGGCCGCTCCGGCCTGGAATCCGGATACCGCCGCGCAGGCCCGAGAACATTTAGACGCCAATGTTTTGTGTTTAGGCGCCCGGGTTTTAACTTTGGTCGAGGTAAAAGAAATCTTGGCCCGGTGGCTGGAGACAAAATTTTCCGGCGAAGAAAGACATTTAAGAAGGATTAAAAAAATAACCGGATTGGAAAAATGGCCCAGGTAATCCCGGCGATAATTGCCCAAGATTTTCAGGAGCTGAGACGGAAAATTAAAGCGGTAGCGCCCTATTCTCAATGGGTCCAGTTGGATATTATGGACGGCAGATTCGTTGCCGACAAAACCTGGAATAATCCTGAAGATCTGGAAAAAATTAAAACATCCGTGAGAATTGAAGCCCACTTGATGATTGAGAATCCTGACAAAGTGATAGTAAGCTGGCTAAAGGCAGTTCAAAGAGTGATTGTCCACTGGGAAAGCCCGGGAAGAGACAAAATCGAATTTAATAAAAAAATCGGCATCGCCCTAAATCCGGACACTCCGTGGTCGGAAATCGCCGGCCTTATTTCCCAAATTGGCGTAGTGTTGTTGATGGCGGTTCGGCCCGGAGCCGGGAGGCAAAAATTCTTAAACGGGGTTTTGCCCAAAATTCAATCTTTACGGAGCAACTACCCCAATGTTAAAATAGAAGTTGACGGCGGAATTAATCCTGAAACCGGGAAAAGATGCCTTGACGCCGGCGCCGATATTTTAGTTTCCGGCAGTTACATTTTTGGCGCCAAAAATATTAGGACCGCTATCGAGGACTTAAAAAATCTAGTATGACTGCTATATCTCATCTCCACGAGGAAAAAATAAAAGAACTTGAGGAAAAAGCGAATCAAATTCGCCGGGACATTATTGATATGTTAGTAACTGCCGGCTCCGGGCACTCGGCCGGACCCTTGGGTATGGCCGATATTTTTACGGCTTTATACTTTCATGTTCTTCGCCACCATCCTAAAAATCCGAATTGGGAAGACAGGGACCGGCTGATTTTATCAAACGGCCATATCTGCCCGGTGCTTTATGCCGCTTTGGCTCATGCCGGCTATTTTCCAATTAAAGAGTTAAAAACTTTGCGCAAATTTGGCTCCCGGCTTCAGGGACATCCCCACCGGGGAAGTCTGCCCGGGATAGAAAATAGTTCCGGACCCGTGGCCCATGGCGCGGGATTGGCAGTCGGCATGGCCATTGCCGCCAAAATAGACCAGAAAAAGCACCAGATTTATTGTGTCGTGGGCGATGGCGAACAGGATGAAGGCATGACTTGGGAAGCGGCCGCCATGGCCGGTAAATGGCATTTGGATAACCTGACTTTTATTATGGACAGAAATAATATCCAGATTGACGGCTATACCGAAGATATTATGCCCAAAGAACCGTTAAGGGCAAAATACGAGGCCTTTGGCTGGCATGTGATTGATATTGACGGCCATAATATCCGCCAAATTGTCGAGGCCTGCCAGCAGGCGGAAGCCATTTTTGAAAAGCCGGTTATGATTCTGGCCCATACTATTCCCGGCAAAGGAGTTGACTTTATGGAAGGCAAATATGAATGGCATGGCCAGCCGCCAAAACCGGCGCAAGCCAAAGACGCCCTGCGCCAATTGAGGACCCTGGGGGGTAAAATTAAAAGTGAACATGAATAAATTAAACAAAACTTTAAACAAAAATTTATTTGAGCGAAAGAAGATAGAAATGATTCCCACTCGCAATGGTTATGGTGAGGGGTTAGTTTTAGCCGGAAGAGAAAATAAAGATGTGGTGGTTCTGTGCGCCGATTTAACCGAGTCAACCAGGAGCGAGGACTTTCGCAAAGAATTCCCCGACAGATTTATCGAGTCCGGGATTGCCGAACAAAACATGATGAGCGTGGCCGCGGGATTGGCGCTTTCGGGGAAAATTCCCTTTGTTTCCACCTATTCGGTTTTTTGTCCCGGAATTAACTGGGGCCAAATCCGGGTCAACGTTCTCCAAAATGATGCCAATGTCAAGATTACCGGCGCTCACGCCGGAATTTCGGTGGGGCCGGACGGCATGTCCCATCAGGGATTGGAAGATATGGCGATTATGAGGTGCCTGCCGGGAATGGTGGTTTTGGCTCCCTGCGATGCCATTGAAACCAGGAAAGCTACCATAGCGGCCGCCAAATATAAAGGAGCCGTTTATTTAAGATTTGCCAGGGAAAAAACTCCGGTTTTTACCACCGAAGAAACGCCGTTTCAAATCGGCCGGGCGGAAGTTTTTTACCAAGGCAGGGATGTCACCATTATTGCCTGCGGGCCGCTGGTTTATGAAGCCCTGCTCGCCGCCCGGGAGTTGGAGAAGTATAAAATATCGGCCGAGGTAATTAATAATCACACCGTTAAACCCCTGGATGAAAACAGCATTTTGGATTCGGTTCGGAAAACAAAAGCCGTGGTCACCGTGGAAGAACATCAGGTAATGGGAGGAATGGGATCGGCGGTCACGGAAATGCTGGTCAAGAATTTTCCGGTGCCGGTGGAAATGATCGGAGTTCAAGATCGTTTTGGGGAATCCGGAGAGCCGGATGAGCTGTTGGCCGCATTTGGTTTGACTCATCCTCATATTATAAAAGCGGTGATAAGAGCGATGGAAAGAAAGTAAGCGGATCATGGCAAAATTCCTGCCCAGATTATTTTCCGGACTGAAATTTTTTATTATCGTCATGGCGCTGGCCGCCGCCGACTCGCTGGTTCTTCAATTCCTCTTTGAACAAATTAGATCAAAATACATTGTCGAAGCCGCGCTTTCTTATCATCAGGAATTTGTTCCCTTTCTCGAAGAAATTATTGAATCTCGAAAAATTATCGTCGCCGGCAATCAAAGACAGCTTCCTTTGCCGACCCCGACTCCGGCTCAACCACTACCGACTAAAATCCCCCCCACTCCCACTCCCCCACCGACAATTTCCGAAGCTAATCTATATAACGCCTTGCAGGATTACCGGACAGCTAATAGCCGCACCCATTTGGTTTTTGAAGAAAATCTTTGCGTCTACGCCCGAAAACGGGTTCAAGAACACCTTCGCCGGTTGGAGACTCTTAAACCCGATGAAACCCCCCTAGACGCCCACGCCGGATTTCAGCGCGACGCCGACTCCGGAGAACTTTTCAGGGTTACCGACATGAAAGCCGTCGCCGAAAACTTGGCCTACCTTCCGGCTTATACCACCGCCACCCAGATCATTGAATGGGGCTGGGATTCTTCTACCGCCCACCGCGACGCCCAGCTCTCAAATGACTGGACCCACGTCTGTTTAAGCGGCAAATATCCCTTCTACGTCGGCATCTTCGGTCGTCGCTAGTTGTAAAACGAACAAACTTACAAACCTACCTGCCCGCAATGCTACGCATAGCGAAAGCAGGCGGGCAAACTTACAAATAAACTAACAAACCAAAAAACTTCAGCCAAAGACAGTTTTTTTGTTAGTTTGAGTTTTTGTTCGTTTGTTAGTTTTGTCCGATGATGATCTCCGCCCCGACCACGTCCGTCTGCGGCAGTCCCGACCCCGAAGCCGCTTCAAATTTAGTCCCCAAGTCCGCCGTCAAAATATCCCGGTAAATTTCGCTCCCCGGCTTCAACCTCAATTTCGACCCGGTTTGCAAATTGGTATTTCCGGTTATTGACACCGAATATCCCAATCCTTCCAAAAACTTTGCCAATTCCCCGGCCGCTCCCCTTTTCCCCGACCCGTTCAAAATTCTGACCGTCAGGTCGCCGCGGTTCAAAACCGGAGTCGGCGTCGCCGCCGGAGTCGGAACCGAGGTCGGAATCGCCGCCGCCGGCGACTGAATCTTGTCTCTCTGCTCCTTAAATGCCCTTTGCGACAATACAATCCCCCAGGTCACCACCATTGCCGCCAAAATGGCGCCGATGATTAAATAAAGTTTCAAATGTCCGTTGGAAACAACCGGTTCCGGCCCGAATTTAGTTTTATCGGGAGAAGAATCTGGTTTGTACGGTACCACCTCATAAATATTAACTCCTGCCTTTTCCGAAGCTCTTAACAGCTCCGTCATTTTTTCCACCCGGAGTTTGTCATCATTCTCCCATTCCGGCGCCAGCTGCAGCCGCACCGATTTAATCCCCTGGGTTTTCAAATCGCCGAACAGCCGATTAAAATCCCAATCTTCGTGATGCAGTCTGACAATATCTGTCATTAAATTGAACCTTTAATTACTAGTTGTTATATTACACTGTTTTTCAATCTCGGCGATTATCTGGCCGCAGGTGCTTTTGACCACCTCGGTTTTTTTCTCCTCCACCTCTGTCTGCCCTCTTTCAACCACCGTAGTCATCGTTCTTTCAATAATTTCTTTGATATATTGCGGAACTTCCTGCGGCGACGCCGGCAGTTTATCCGGAATTATTTTCCCCAAAGTCGACTTGTTATCTTCACCGGTTGCATTTTCCGATTCCCGACCCAGTATTGACTTGTTTAAATTTTGCCGGATCTGTCCGCCGCTATTCTCAATCGCCGATTTTCCCCGCAGTTTATTTACCCAACCCGGCCCATAAGTGATTGCCAGATAGGTCGCCCCAATCCAAAATATTGGCCCGATAATCGACTGCCACCCCAGTTTCACTGTACAATACTACCAGAAAATGATTTTCAATTTCCACCTCTACGGTTTTCTCATCGGCTTGGGAATTTTGGCCTCGGCTTCCGCCTCGGCTTGGCTGGCCCGCCGCCGAGGAATCAATCCCGATTTAATTTGGAACGGCCTGTGGTGGGTAATGGTTCCCGGCCTAATCGGCGCCCGCCTTTACCACGTCGCCGACCGCTGGAGCGACATTTACCGGCTGGATCCCGTCACCGTTCTTTATATCTGGAACGGCGGCCTGGGCATCTTCGGAGGATTAGCAGGGGGATTTATTGGCTTGTGGTTGTATAAACGATTTACGAATTATGATTTACGATTTATGAATATTCTTGATATGGTTTTTTTTGGGCTACCACTTGGACAAGCTATTGGCAGAATCGGGAATTTCGTCAATCAAGAGATATACGGCTTGCCGACAAACTTGCCCTGGGGAATTTATATCAATCCCGAAAACCGCCTGCCGGAATTCCAAAATTTCAGCCGCTTCCATCCCCTATTCGGTTACGAAACCGTTTGGAATTTGACCGGCTTTGCGATCATGCTGTTATCGGAGAAAAAACATTTCCTTATCCGCCGCAGTTACTCCGGTTTTTACCTTGTCTGGTACGGCCTGGGGCGCTTCGGCCTCGACTTCCTCCGCCCACAGGAATTCTCCTGGTTTATCGGCAACCTCAACCTCTCCCAACTCTCTTCCTTAATTCTCATCGCCGCCGGCCTATTTATCTGGAATAAATCGCCTCTTATCACCGCAAACCGCTAACCAAATTTTGAGCATATATACTTATCTGCTCGAACTTATTTTACCAAAAATTACTAAGTGGTCGCAATGAATCTCCGAGGGCTAAAGCTCTGCAATAGATAAAAAAACGCCAGCGGCGCTAAAGACACCAGTATCTTTCTAATGAGGACAAATGGGATCATTATGGTCGCAGTTTATTCAGGATTTCTCCCAATTTTTTAATTTCTTCTCCATATCTGCCCCAATCTCCCTCTTTTTGGGCGCGGACGGCGGCGTCATACGCCTCTCCCGCCTGTTGGGTGAGATTGTCCGTAGGTACTATTACACTTGCCGGTTTGGCTCGTTCGCCGGTATCGGCGCCAAAGAGTCTGGCGAGCCCTGCCTCCAATGTCTCCTCCATGGCTATTTTGTTTTCGTAGGCGACGACGACCCGCTTGAGTTCCGGAATTTTTCCCGCATCTGCCTTAAGGTAGAGCGGTCGGACATACAGAAGAGATTCCTCAATCGGGATAGCCAGAAGGGATCCCTGAATGACGGCAGAACCGCGCTGATCCCATAAAGAGATTTGCCGGCTGACTTCCGCGTCCTGGTTTATCCGGCCGATAACCTGTTTGGGTCCGAACACTAATTTATCTTTGGGGAAGCGGTAGACGACCAGTTTGCCGTACTGCTCCCTATCATTTCTGGCTACCATCCAAGCGGAAAGATTGTCTTTGGCCCGCGGGGTAAACGGCAGCATCAGAATATATTCTTCTTTCTGCTCGCCGGGAAGCTTCATGATCATGTGGCGCGGCGTCATTGCGGGAACCTTGCCGGCAGTCTGCTGCTCTCCTTCTTGGGCGATGGCTGGTATTTCCCAGAGGTCCTCTTTGTTGTAAAAGATCTGCGGATCATCCATGTGGTACGTGGTGTAAACCGCTGTCTGCAGGGTAAAAATGTCTTCCGGATAGCGCAAATGAGGCCCAAGGCTCTTGGGCATGTCGGAAAGCGGACGGAAAATGTTTGGAAAAATTTTTGTATAAGTTTTGATAATCGGGTCATCCGAATCGGCCTGATAAAACGTCGTTGCTCCGTCATAGGTATCTACCACTGCCTTGACCGAATTTCTTATGTAATTAACCCTGAGCGGACTTGAAGGGCCGCCGTTTAGGGGCAATGGCTGGGAATATGGATATTTATCGGTTGAAGTATACGCATCGATGATCCAATAAAGCTTGCCTTCGGCAACGACTAAATATGGATCCCGGTCGTATGTTAAAAACGGCGCGACTTTTGCCACTCTGTCTTTTACATTCCGATTATAGAGAATCCGGCTTTCGCGGGTTATATCACCCGATAAAAGCATTTTGAGCGAGCCAAAACGAAACGCGTAGAAGAGTCGTCGTAAAGGAGAGCTGAGCTCTACTCCGCCGCGTCCGGCATAGGTGGTGTACACATTCTCTTCTCCTTTGGGATAATCGAATTCTTTCGATTTGGTTTTGGCAATGACATAGTCGTTGAGAATCTCTCCGTAGTAAATTTCCGGCCGGGTAACTGCGAGTTCTTTCACTTCCGATTTGGGCGGTAAATCTTTGACAAACAGTACCGGCAATCCCTCGGGAGTCACCTGGTTCACCGGTCCGGCGGCTACGCCATAGCCATGGGTGAACGTCAATCGTTCATTAATCCAGGCTTTATTCGGGAGACTGTCGGAAGCCAATTCTCTCGGCGAGAGCATGATCTGGCGAACTTCGCCGTCAATCGTGTAGCGGTCGTTATCCACGCTGGCAAACTCATAGTAAGTCCTGATTTCCTGGATTTGCGAAAACGTGGACAGAAGCGGCGCTCTATCCCAAAGCCGAACATTTTTGATAGTCAGATTATTGGCGGCGATGTCTGAGGCGGTAATGGGTTTATCCGCGGCGATTTCCCGTTCTTCTATCTTATCCAATCCATACGCTTTGCGGGTAGCTTCAATATTATGTTTGATAAACGGCGTTTCTTTTACCAGTTCATTGGGAGCAACCACTAATTTTTGAAAGACGCCTGGCACAACGGCGGAAACAAGCCCTACCACCACAGTGAGGAAGATCGCCCCCACCAGCGGTGAAATATTTCCGCTGATTCCATAAAACAAGGCCAAAATTGCTGCCAGCCCATAGGCAAAGACGGAGGCCTTTAAGATAGGGATCATAATGTTCGCATCAGTAAACGCCGCGCCAAATACCGGCCCGCTCTGAGTTGTAAGGAGGTTGTAGAGCGAAAGATAAGTACCGACGGCCACTGTTGCCAAAAAAAGGAATGATAAAATTCCTATATGGAGTCTTGCCTTTTGGTCTGTGCTCTTGTGTTGGATTAATTTGAATGGAGGCCCGCCTGCAACGCTATGCGTAGCATTGCGGGCAGGGCCGCCGAGTTTTTGAGATATGCTTGCCAAGTTGAATTTCCCCAAAAGATCAGCCAGATTCAGACTACCCCGCAAGATATAGACAACGCCACAACCGATGAGTGATAGGAGGATAAGAATTCTCGCCAGGCCTAATCCCAGAGAATATATTGGGAGGGAAAACACATAAAAGGCTACGTCTTTACCAAACAACGGATCGGTTTGATCAAATGGAGTCGCCGCAAAAAATTTCAAGACATCCTGCCAACTGGCAGCCGCGATAAGGCCGATAAAAAAAGATACGACAAGACAAATAACAATACCAAGTTTTTTAACTATCCGGTCATTCAGGCTTATGGATTGGCCAATAAGAGCTTCGGGAATAGCCAGCATCCAAGGAATTTTTGAACGGATTGCGGCCAGAAAGTTCGTCACAAGAAACGCGGCCGCAAACAAGAAAGCGGTGACACCAAGAATAACTTTTGTACCCAGTGATTTGATGAAGATTTCAGTAAATCCGACCTCGTTAAACCACCACCAGTCAGTAACAAGCGCAACAATACTCGAGAAAAAAATGAAAAACGCAATTGCTATGCCTATGAATACCCAGGAAAATATTTTAGTGATGTTCATATAATCAAATATGACTATATCACATCCTCCCGTATCTTGACTTCCTTCCTAATTCTCATCGCCGCCGGCTTATTTATCCGGACTAAATCGCCTCTTATCACCGCAAACCGCTAACCAAATTTTTGAGCTGGGGACGGTACTCAGCTCGAACCTGTCAAAGTATATCACACCAGAATTAGGTTTAGAACTTTCAGCCTTAAAAGAGCACCTCGGTTTATCCAGCTTCGCATTTACATAATTGACTAAAAGTGAGATTTTTCAATTGGCATCTCCACTTATCATAGCTTGTAAATATTTAATTTTTTCAGATGTTCCATAATCTCTTTCTATAATTTCAGCGATAACCCACCTTGGACCCTCTTTTTTTAGTCTTATGTGTATTTTCTCTAAAACTTCGCTAAGTTTCTTTATATCGAAAGAGGGGTCATTTTTCTGATAAGCTTTGATTAAGTTCCCTCGATCAACAAATTCCCCCTTTTTATTATCTGCAGACCTTAAGAAATCTTCGACTTCGTTTCGTGACCAATTGGGATATATGTTTTTTACAAATTCCCTTAAGGCCTCTTTTATATCAAATTCTCTATTCTCCCTTTCAGCGATACCTGTCTGCATTCCAGCAAATGCTGCATAGCGCACCATAAGAGGATAATGTGTTTAGCTTTGGGGATTTTCAATAGAGGAGGATTTCTTGGCAAAAAACTCTTCAATAGTTAAATTAAGGTCATTCTGGAAACTCATTTGTCTTTGGAGTTCTCTTGCGGCTTTTTCCTCAAACCTTGCTCTTTCTTCTGGGGTTAATTTGTTAAGCTCTACTATGGATATGACGTTTAATATCTCCCACATTCTTCGATTGTCGGGGGCTTCTTCTGGCGTTTCAGTGGGTGCAAGTAGTCTTTCTTTCATTAGGGGGAATTATTACATCTTTGCCACAGCTTGTCAAGTGAGCTGGATACCGTACTAGGCTCGAACCTGTCAAAGTATATCACGCCAGAGTTAAGTTTAGAACTTTCAGCCTTAAAAGAGCACCTCGGTTTATCCAGCTTCGCATTTGCCTAAGCAATTATGGTTGAGATTCCCCATTAAAGG
>Ga0209211_10012566_pt1 | contig 10634 bp, 14 predicted proteins | sample RifGroA2_FD_183992 | JGI IMG/M metagenome (GOLD analysis project Ga0209211, IMG submission 183992) | Groundwater microbial communities from Rifle, Colorado, USA - Groundwater A2 (SPAdes) (version 2) | ecosystem: Environmental > Aquatic > Deep subsurface > Groundwater | place: Rifle, Colorado...
AATTCCACTCGGCGCACGTTGACGTTTTCTCTTGCAAGCCTTTCGATGCTGGAAAGGCGAAAGAAAAAATAGGGTGTAGTTTTTCAGCAAAGTATTCGGTTTCAAGGGTTTTCGACAGGATGGGTGAGGCGAATGGTTGAAGAAAAAATCAAGGGCTTTAGGATTGTGCGAAATCAGTCTGCTGCAAGTTTAGTGGATCAAATGCGCCGTGCGGGCCTCCAGGCAGGTGAGTTGGGAAAGGCTGTTGAAATAATACGGGAAATGAAGCGGGAAAAGGCGACCGTTTTCTTTTCCTTCACTTCGAACATGGTTTCGTCGGGCTTGCGGGAGCTTTTCGCGCAGTTGTGCGAAGAAAAGTTTGTCGATGCCGTGATTACGGGCATTGGCAGCGTGGAAGAGGATTTGATGAAAACCCACGCGCCTTTCCTCCAGGGCGGGTTCGGCATGGACGACGTGAAACTTTACGCCAAGGGAATAAACCGCATAGGCAACATCCTTGTCCCAAATGAACGGTACTTGTGGCTGGAGAAATTCCTCCAGCCTTTCTTCATGAAGGAATTGAAAAAACAGGAAAAACTCGGCAGGCTCTTGGCTCCGCACGAGTTGATTCGTGATTTGGGGTTTGCAATTAAGGACAAAAATTCCTTCCTTTTCCAATGCGCCCGCAATAATATTCCGATTTACTGCCCTGCGCCGACTGACGGTGCTTTCGGGTTGCAGTTGTTCCTGTTCAAGCAGGACTATCCGGAGTTTGGCATTGACGTTTCAGGCGATTTGAAACCGCTGGGTCATCAGGTGCTTACTGCAAGAAAAACTGGAGGCATAATTTTGGGCGGCGGTTTCGCCAAGCACCACGCGATCGGCGCGAACATACTGCGCGGCGGCTTGGACTATGCCGTTTATGTTAGTACGGGAACGCCTTACGACGGTTCGCTTAGCGGCGCCAGGGCGAACGAGGCCGTAAGCTGGGGAAAAGTAAATAAGAAAGCAAACATTGCTGTAGTAGAGGGAGACGCTTCAATCGTGTTTCCCTTGCTGGTCGCAGGCATCAAAGGCTAAGGGTGTTTCAATTGAACGTAAAAAGCGGGTTGCTGCATGTTTACTGCTGTTTCGACGTGGCCAACCTTATTGAGCTGGACAACATCAAGAAAATCCTCAACAAGCAGCCGGAAGAATCCCCTATTCAATTGGACAAGCTTTCGCCCACTTACATGCAGTACAAGGAACCGCCGTTGCTCCTGCAATTAGGCAAGAAAACCATCCTGCTTGGTGAAATCGAGGTTTCGGCTTTCGTTTCCGCCAAGATTTTTTCTTTCGGCACCGTTTCAATCGTTTTCCGCATTCCCGTCAAGGGCTCCATGGCTTCGCTAAAAAAACTTGCAGTTGAATTCGGCTCGTCCAAAGCCAAGTTTGCAAGCGAAGCAAAAAATTACGTTAAAAGACTTACGGACGACATGACTCCTGCATTGGTCAAGCCTAACCCGGAGCAGCCTAACGATGTTTTCAGCATTTTCCAGGTAAAGGAGTTTGACGAGAAAGTCTCTGCCCAGGATTTCGCGAAAAAAAATCCTGATGACGTTGCCGTATTGCTTTCCTTTGAAGCGCCTGACTTGAGCGATAGGGCCTTGCTTGAGGTCCTGCGCAATTCATTTTCATACTACAAAACCGATTTCATTGCGTGCTATTCAAACTCGGTTTTCTTGATTGACGAGACTGATGCTTTCGACGTGCTTGACGTTCTTGAGTATGGCTTCATCCAGGCCGTTGAGCTGAGGATGTTTGACTCGCGCTTGGACCGGGAGTTGGATGGCGCCTACGATGACGTTGAACAAAGCAACAAAGCCGGATTTTTCTACAACTATGAAGCGGTGAGGAATGAAGTTGCCCAATTGCGCCTCGATACTTCCGAAGTCGTGGAAAAGGTAGAAAATGCCCTGAAGCTTGTTGGGGATGCGTATTTGGCGAAAGTTTATTCCCTCACGTCTGCCTCGCTGCACTTGCAGGAGTGGAAGACTAGCATCCAGGAGAAGCTCAATTCCCTCGAGCACGTTTACGAGGTTTTGGATGACAAGGCCCAAGCCAAGCGCGATTTGAAGTTCTGGGTTTTGCTTACGGTGTTGGAAGTTGTAGTAATAATCTTGATTGCTTTCGAAGTTTTCTTTCCTAGGTAGAAAGCTTGAAGTAAATCCGTTTGTTTTTACTGCCTTTGTTGTCGAGCTTGGTTGTCTCGATCGTTCCACATTCGCGAGTGTTTGCAACGTGCACTCCGCCGTCGGCTTGAATGTCAATTCCAACAATTTCCACAATGCGCAATACCGGAATATTCGGCGGTAGGGCTTCAGCTAATTTCACCACCCCTGGAATTTTGAATGCCTCTTCACGCGGCAAATCGTAAACCTTAACTTCCGCCCCGCTTGCAATTTTTTCATTCGCTTTAGCAACCATTTCCTCAAACTTCTGCCTATCAAAATTATCTAGTGAAAAGTCAAACCTGCTTTCGTCGGGCTTGATTCGATTTCCTGTGATTAATGCACCGCTTTCGAACATTACTGCACCGAGAACATGGGCTGCCGTGTGCATTTTCATGAGTGAATAGCGCTTTTCCCATTCTATCCGCAAAATGCACTCGTCGCCAGTGTTAATGCCTTCACTATCGAGAGTGTGAATGACTTTGCCTTCCTTTTTGCGCACTTCAACAACATTGTAGGTTTTGCCGTTGTATTCTATTGTGCCGGAATCGCAGACGAGCCCGCCACCCACTGGATAAAACACGGTCTGGTCGAAAACAACTTCCTTGCCATTAACTTCAACCGCTTTCGCGGTGCATTCCTTTAGATACGCATCTTTGAGGCAAAGCAAAACTGTCAAGACCCTTTCAACTCAAAACGTTGTTGACGAGCCATTCGGGGTCGAAGGGCTTCAAGTCCCCGTACTCCTGGCCCATGCCGATAAATAGGATTGGGGTTTTCAAGTCGTGGGCAATGCTGAATGCCGTGCCTCCCTTGGCGTCGGCATCGAGTTTTGTCAGCACCAATCCATCCAATCCGACCGTTTCGTGGAATTTCTTGGCTTGTTCTATCAGCGCATGTCCGGCAATGCTTTCACCCACGAAAATCTTGTAGTCCGGCTGGATGACTCGGTTTATTTTTTCCATTTCTTTTATCAAGTTTACGTTCGTATCCTGCCTTCCTGCAGTGTCGATTAGCACGAAATCTATTTTTTCCGCCTTGGCGTGGGCTATTGCATCGAAAGCCACTGCGGCAGGGTCTGCGCCGTACTGGTGCTTAATCACCTTAACGCCGAGCTTTTCGCCGTGAAGCGCAGCCTGTTCTATGGCGGCAGCGCGGAAAGTGTCGCTTGCTGCAATAACGCTCTTGAACCCTTTTTGCTGCAAAAGGAAAGCCATTTTTGCGATTGTGGTTGTTTTTCCTGCGCCGTTCGGGCCGAGGAAAAGGATTTTGACGGGCTTTGTTTTTCCTGACGCTTCCTTCAGGAAATCTTTTTTACCGCCGAACAAATCCAGCAAGGCGAGTTTCACCTCGTTTTTGACTGCGTCGTTAACCTGGCCCCTGGCAATTTGCCTTCCCACCAGGCGGCGGTGCAAATCGCCGATTAAGTATTCCGTAGTGTCTAGGGAAACGTCGCTCTCCAAAAGCGCGATGCGTAAATCGTCGAACAGCGGCTGCACTTCGCCCTCGCCAATCGTAACGCTTCCGGTAAACATTCCGGTTATTTTCTTGAACAGGCCGACTTTCGGCGCCAATTCCTTTTTTTCTTCCTTAACCTCAAAAACAGGCTTGCGTTCTGCCCTGATTGTCGTTTCAGCGGGCTTTTGTTCTTCAAACTCCTGTTTTGCCGGGGTTTCAAACTTTTCTTCAATTGGCTTGGCCGGTTTTTCGTTGCGGATTATTTCAACTGGTTTGGACGGTTGTTTTTCTTCAAGTTGAATGGGTGTTTTTGGCGCAATGTGGCGTTCTTCGTGCCTTGGCTTTTGCGGTTCTTGTTCTACCTGTGTTGTTTCAACTTTAGGCAATTCGCGCTTAGGCTCGGCATGGCGTTCTAGTTTTGGAGCTTCACGAACGGGCGGGGCGCGTTTTTCCTCGCGTTCCACTTCCCTTTGTGCTTCGCGCAGTATCTCGTCTTCAATAGATTCTTTCGCTGGAGTAAATGGCGTTTCTTCGATTTTCTTCGGTTCTTGAATAGGTTCGGGCTTTGCCTGTGCGTTCGGCTCTTGCTTAAGTTCTTCCTCGGGCTTTTTTCCCGTTTCCTTGCCCGTGAGCTTGTCGACAAAGCCGCTTACCGCTTTTTTCAGGAATCCAAACACGCGAAACCGCCTTTGAGTTTTCTATTGCTGCATGCTTTCAGCCTGCTCGTTCAATTCGGACATTTTTCCGCCCAACTGCTGGAGGGAGTTTTGCAGCGCTCCGAGGGTTTTGACCAGCTGGGCGTTGCGCGCTTCCAAAACCGCAGACGCTTCCTCGAAAGTTTTTTCAACTACGACCCTTGCGCCTATTTCAACGAAAACTTTTTTTGACGAGGGCTTTGCCTTGACGAAAACCCCTTCTCCTATTGCGAAAAGGCTTTCCTCGTTTTCAGGCATTGCCTTGAGCGCCTCGCGAGCCGCGTCGTTTTCGGCAATGAGGTTGTTGAGGCTGCGCATTTGCCCCTGCAATTCCTCTGCCTGCGAGCGGTAGTAGTTCATTTCCATTGCGATTTTCTGCAGTTCTTCTTCCCTTGCCATGCTGGTTTTTCACCCGTTCAACGCTTCGTAAATTCTCTGCATTTCTACTCCCGTGGTGCTTTCGCCTACGAGCGCGCCTTTGTTGTTTGCGACAAGGCTGATGCCGTTGTACTGGCTTCCTAGGTTGGTTGTTCCAACAATGCCTTTGGAACCAAAACTTTTTTCCAAGTACTTCAATTCGATTTCGCTTGTCTCGTTGAATGCAAGCAGGCCCTTGTCCGTAACCACGTTTGCCGCGCCGACCGTGTTAGCACCGGTTTTCTGCCTGAATACTTCCACTCCGAGGCAGTCGCCTATTTTCTTTGCTTCGTCATGGTCTATTTCCGAATTCACCAGGCATGCCTTGTTGTTGCATAGGATGTTGTTGCCCGGCGCGTAGTTCCTTAGTAGTAGGACATTCAAGCCTTGTTTTTTCAGCAGGTCGGTTTCTTTCTTCTCGGCGAATTCCGGGAGTACGCAGCCGTTGTCGTTTAGCGCAGTGAATATTCCTACGAGCGAGGATTGGTCGATGAGCAGGTGGACGGGTTTGGTTTCAAGCGTGCTTTCCGCCAGTTGCAATAGCTTGTGCGGCGTGCCGTCTGGAAGGAGCGTGATGCTGTTGTTAGTCTTGAGGAAAAGGCCGATGAACGGGTTCCTGTAGAAGTTGGTTTTTTCTATCTTTAGCTCCACGAAATCACTTTCACGCCAATTCAACTAATACGATCCCTTCCTTGTCCTTGGACATCTTGACCTTCAGTTTGGCCGGGACTTTCGCCCTTCCGCTGCGGGAAAGCGATTCCCAAACTTTCGGTTCTAACTTGACCTTGTCCATTGCGACTTTCATGTGCTTTGCCGCGAAAGTGCGGACTACGTTCGGGCTTCTAGTATGGCGTTTCATCCTGGGCTTTTGAATCAGGAATTTCTTGACGGGGATGGTGTAAAGCCTTTCGAGGACTATCTCGCGCTTTTTCTCTTCCTCTTTCTTTTCTTCCTTCTTTGCCGGCGCCTTGGTTTCTTTTGCCGCCCCGGGCTTTTTTTCTTCCTTTGCACTTTCGGCTTTTTGCCCCGCTGCCTGTTTGGGCTCTTCCTTAGCCTCTTCCTGCTTTTTCTTGAGGTCTTCCTCGGCTTGCTTTAACATGAATTTTTCTTCTTGCTTTGATTCCACAAAAACCGCCTCTCAATGCGCTGTTAGCTTAAAACCCTAATTATTCTTTCACTCCCGCTGCCTTCATCATCTGCTTTACCTTCATTTTCCTTGTGCGCCAGTGGCGTTGCTTGACGTTGCGGATGACGCGCCGCGCAGTCTTGGCCATTACGAAAATGGGTATGCGCCTGTTTTGCTTTAGTGCCTTGCCTAGGATCATTTTTTTTCCTGAAGTTTTGTTTCTTGCCATCGTAACACCCTTTTGGTTTTTCGACTTACTTTCGCTTGAACGTGATGTTCGTCTCTTTTTCCCCTGATTTTATCCTTCCGACGAGCTTGAGGAGCACTTCCTCGCTTAGTTTTCCCTGAATCTGCCCTTGCTGGTAGGCGTAAATGATCATTTGGGCTATTTGGTAATACAATTCCTTGTTTGCGAGGCGTATGTTCGCCAGGCGCTCGAAGGCCCTGTCGTCAAGTATTTTTTTCAGCGCATCGCGCAACTGCATTTCCCGCTGCATCATCTCCATTTGCTTCTTGCGCAATTCTTGTTGGGAATCTTGAGATTCTCCTTCCAATGTCGAAGCACCTTTTTACTTTGCGCCCTGGTCTAGGAGCGATATTCCCTTGGAAGTTATGATGCGGCCGGTCTTCTCTTTCTTTATGAACCCCGCTTTTTCGAGCTGTTGCAGCGCAAGCCTGATTGTTTTCCCGCCTGCCTTGCGGTGGTGGCTTCTGCGCACAATGTGCTGCGTTCGACCGCCGTACTTGTTCCTCAGCCTCTCGGTTCCGACAGGGCCGTGCCTGTAAATCTGGTAGAGTATTGACGCGCACCTTTCGAACCAGAATTCTTTCGACTGGTGGGGTATCCTCTCCAAGTGCGATGATGTTTTGACGAGGCCTGCCCACTCGGGCGGCTTGATTTCAGCGTTTTTCTTGAGCTCTTCGGCCGTTTTCCCGACGACTTTCTGCGGGTCTGTGTCCATTACTCCCATAATTTCACCACTGCGTTAGCATTCGCTATTTTACTCTATTAGCATTATGCACGTTTCGGAGGTTTTCTTTTGATGCGCCTAACTTTTCTTTTTTGAAAAGTTGGGCCCGAACCAGGTTAACGGTTCATTCCTTAAAGACAAAGTTTCAGTCCTTTTGCTGCAAAGGAAACCTTCGCGTAATCCCACAGCTGACGCAAGTATATAATCTTAACCCCCTGCCTATCCGTATTTTCAGCGTCTGGCCGGGAATGAAAACCGTATTGCATTTCTTGCAGAATGATTTGTTGCCGAGGGAAATGCGGTGGCGCATTGCTATCTTGCGCGCAAGCGTCACATAGCGTTTCGCTAGCGCAGGCTCTTTCGCGTAAATCTCTCGCGCCATGCACAAGAGCTTTTCGCACCGCTGTTTTGCAATCTCGTTGACGTTCATTTTACCTTTCCGTTTTCTGTAGTTGGGCTTAGTGTGAATCCCGTCTTTCTTTTAGCAGCGCTCGGAGTATTCCGGGCTTGAGCCCTAATTTGACTTTCATATTTGACCACTCGTGGGGATATCTGTATGCGTATGGTAGCTCATCACTCCAGGTAGTTTTTCTAGAATGAACTAGTATGCGTGAGGAGAGAAATGGGCGAGCGAGCTGATTCAGCCTTAAGTTTTCTTCATCTTCTGGAGTGGTTCCAATTTGTTCCCTCAATTTATTAGAGGGAAAATTGAATACTTGTTCCTTCCCTTCGAAGATTTTGTTAAGCTCGCCGATGGTAAATTCACTCTCCGGATGGTTTTGCAAAATCCATTCTAGTGCCGGATAGTGAATTTGTGCCCTGAAGTGTTCTTCGTTTTCTAAGATGTGCCATTTAACTTCGGAAAATCGCCGGCGTATAACTGGTATGCGGCATCCGTGGTCCATTATTATTTCAAAGATTCTGTCCATCGCTCTAGTCATTTTTAGCCACAAGTTTGAGTGGGCCCACAGGGATTGCCAACATCTTTTCTATTGGTCTTTGAGAGTTCTTTCAACCCATTTTCTTTTGGGGTTGACAGACCTTTTCTTTCCCAAAGAAAAGGGATGTCTTTGAACCCTGGACGTCCAGCTCACTCAGCCAAACCGAAGTGCTTTGTGCCTTCGGGAGTCGTATAAGACTGGCGCTCTGACCAGGCTGAGCTATGGGCCCACTTGAACGCACTTTTAATATGCCCGCGGGTTTTATTTAGTCTTATGGAACTGCATTTGAAGGATTATTTGACGCTGGGCAATGGCGCTTGCGGTTTTCTTGCCTTGGCTTTGTTTCCGGCGTTCGGCTTTTTTTCTTCCTTTGGCTTGATTTTGCTTGCGATGGCTTTCGATTTTTTTGACGGGATTGTGGCGCGCAGGGACAAGGTGCACAACGAGTTTGGGAAGCAGTTGGATTCGTTGGCCGACGGGGTTTCGTTCGGCGTAGTTCCGGCAGCTCTTGTTTTCTTTACTTTCCTGCCCAAGGATTTTTACGTTTTCTTTTTGCTTTTGCTTGCAGGCATTTTCTATTTGAGTGCGGTTGTGCTGCGCTTGGCGAAGTATAATTTGCAGGGTGAAAAGGGCGTTTACTACGGCCTCCCTTCGCCGTTGGCGGCTTTCTTGCTTTTGGCATTTGGTTGGTTTAACGCCTGGTTTTCAATAGCCTTGCTTTTCGTTCTCGGCATATTGATGACGGTGCGTTTCAAGGTCAGGAAAGTTTTTTGACGAACAGCTCTTCATGCTGCGGGCCTTGGGCGGTCAAAACGCTTTTGAAAAGCGCAACTCCACTGATTGTTGTTGTGCCGAATTCTTTTTCCTCGTAGGCTTTGGCGATTTCACGCAATTGGCTTAAATTCCCAGGGTTTTTGATGCGGGCTATTGTAACGTGCCCCAAAAACTCTTCCCTGTGCCTAAGGGCTTTAGCGATGCTATTTTGCATTTCATCAAGCCCTTTGACCCCCGCCCAGAAAACGCGGATGAACTTGCCGTTGGGGAAAAAACCGACGCCTTTCACTTCAACTTGAGTTTGTTTCAACTGGAGTTTTTCCAGCCTTTCTTTTGTCTTTTCCACCTGGTCTTCGTACAACTCGCCAAGAAAAGCGAGGGTGCAGTGGAAGTCGCTGGGGAAAGAAGCGTCGATATCCAATTGTTTTGCCTTGTTTTGCAATTCCCTTAGTGGAGCTTCAATTTCCTCGCCGAGCTTTACGGCAATAAAACAACGTACCATATGTATCGGTAGTGCATTACCCCACTGTTTTTTATTTCCTTTCCGGCTCATAATTCCATGCTTAAAAAACTGCTTTTTGCCTTGCTGGTGGTATCGCCCTTTGCTTTGGCGTCGCAGCTTATGGCCGTCAGCCCGGTGCAGCAGACGCTTTCGACCGATTCTGACGTTCTGGATTTGGGTGTTTTCGGGCCCGGGCAGACTATTGAAATAATAACCAGCCGTGAGACTGGTGAAATAGCGACTACAAGCTCGAGTCAAGGGCAGGCGCTGTGGGACCGCCTTTTTGTCCTTCGCGGCACACTTCCTACGGGCTGGAAAGCAGAGGATTCAAAGCTTTTCGAAAAATCTTTCCACGCGTTTATTACCGCCGCTCCTGATGCTGCTGACGGCGAGTATTCATTCCAACTCCGCGCCATAGACCAGTACGAAGGCGCGTCAGAGCGCGTGTTCAAAGTCAAGGTAAGCATTTCAAAAGACTTGCTTTTGGGCGAGGCTTCCCCCACAGTTTACGCCACTGGCGTTGGGCTTCCTGCCGTTTTTCAAGTCCGCCTGCGCAACCGCAGTTCGGCCAGCGATGTTTTTGAAATAAGCGCCACTGGCGTTCCTGGCGGCTGGAAGGAAACCCGCCGCGTTCTAGTGCGGTTCCACGAGGAATTGATTGAAGACTACGAAATCCTTCCCAGTGAACAGGGCGAGTTCAAGATTGCATTGCATGCAACTTCATTGTCAAGCAAGCTCATTAACGCAAAGAGCGATGTTGTTTTGGTTTCCCGCTCTTCGCTTGAGCAGGACTTGAAGGCCTTGAACAAGGGCATTTTGCTTTTCCCGTCCGTAGAACAAGTAGTTTATTCCGCCCTCGGCCTGGCGGCCCGCATTTTCCTGAATTGAAAAGGGCTTTAAAACCGCGCAGGCCAGTTTTTATGCAGAAAATCAAAGGTTTTCTACATTATGTTTTGTTTTGAACCGATAGCTCTTAGAAGGCGTTTTGTTTGACTGAAAATGCGGCAAAGGAAATTTCCAGGCAGCTTTCCCTAGTGAAAACCCGCGGCGAGCTTGATTCGTTGAAGCGCAGGGTTTCCCACGAGCAGGGTTTGCCGCAGGTTGTGAGCAACGCTGCGATTTTCGATGCCTTGCCCGAGAAGGAAAAACCGGTTTTCCGCGATTTGCTGAAAACCCACAGGGCAAGGTCATTGAGCGGGGTGAGTGTTGTTGCAATAATGCTCAAGCCCGTTTCATGCCCTTACCACTGTTCTTACTGTCCGACGAGCGAGTTTGCAGCTAAAAGTTATACTGGCTTCGAACCTGCAGCCCTTCGCGCTCGGAGGAATGATTTCGATTCTTTCAGGCAGGTTGATTCGCGCTTGAGCCAGTTCAAGGCAATAGGGCATAACCCTCAAAAGTGCGAATTGATTGTCATGGGTGGAACATTCAATTCAGAGCCGATAGAATACCAAACGCAATTCATGAAGGGGGCCTATGACGCGTTCAACGGTTTTGAAAGCCACACTCTCGAACAGGCGGTTGAGGCGAACGAAAAAGCGCCGCACCGGATTATTGGCTT
>Ga0209211_10012568_pt1 | contig 10634 bp, 1 predicted proteins | sample RifGroA2_FD_183992 | JGI IMG/M metagenome (GOLD analysis project Ga0209211, IMG submission 183992) | Groundwater microbial communities from Rifle, Colorado, USA - Groundwater A2 (SPAdes) (version 2) | ecosystem: Environmental > Aquatic > Deep subsurface > Groundwater | place: Rifle, Colorado...
AACGAAGCCCCGGGCCTGGAGCTGCGCGACGCGCATAACCGCGCCATCTCCCGCGACGCGCTGGCCGGAGAGGTGCGCGCCGCCTCCCGCCGCGTGGAGGATGCCGCCGCGGACCTGTCCCGGGTCAAGGGCCTGCGCGACTTCCTGCGCTACCTCGAAGCTCCGGGCCAGCTCTCCCGCGCCTGGCGGGGCGGCCGCGGAAACGCGCCCGCCCCCGAGGAGATCAGCCCCGCCCCGCCCCCTTCTTCACCGAAGATCGTCGTCCCCGAGCTCCCCATGCTGGCCGGCACAATGGACAACCGCCGCGCCATCCTGCTCTCGCCTTTGGAGCTCTCCACCACCCCCGGACGAGTCCGGGTCCTGCCCAAGAGGGAGTAAGTCCCGACGAGCGCCACCCCGCTCTCCCCTGACGTCGCGGGGGAGGCCCCGGGGGGAAGCCGTGTCCCGCGGGGCGCAGCACGAAACAATTCGTTCAACACGGGTCGGACGTTGCCGGGCACACTTGGGTATTCTGTGAACGAAAACCCGAATATCGAACATCCCGCCTCCCGCGCGCTTAATATATCCATCCGCGCGGCGTTCCTGCTGGCCGTGTTCGCCTGCGCCACCCTGCCCCTGTTCGTCTTCGGCGCTCCGGGCGACGCCCCGGACGCGGGCAAGCCCGCGGTGGGAGCGAAGCTCCGCTCCGGCTCCCCGGCCGAACGGCGGGCCGCCGTCGAGGCCGTGCTCTACGGTAAGGGCCGGGCCGCGGACGGCGAGCTCTCCCAGGCCCTGCGCGCGGAGAAGGAGCCGGAGACCAAGGTCCGCCTGCTCAAGACCCTCGGAAACCGCGGCGGCGCGGAGGCCGTGAAGGCCCTGAGCGAAACCTTGCTCAAGGATCCCGCGCCCCTGGCGCGCATGGTCGCGGCCAAGCAGCTCCGGCGCCTGCGGGGAGGCAAGACGGCCTCAGACGCCCTGATCCAGGCGCTCAGGAGCGACCAGGATGCCGACGTGCGCTCGGCCTGCGCCTCCGCTTTGGGGTCCTACCCGGTCCCTGAGGCCGCGAAGGCTCTGACCGACGCGGCCAAGGACCGGGACCCCAAGATCCGCCGGCACTCGGCCCTGGGCCTGACGGAGCAGCCCAAGACCGCGGCCACGGAAGCCGCGTTGAGCGCTTTGGAGAAGGACGCGGATGCCGTGGTGTCGGCGAAGACCCGCGCCTGGCGCGCAAAGGGCAAGGCGAAGGGCAAGGCGAAGGGCAAGGCGGGGAAGCGGCCATGAGGCGCTTGGCCGCCGCCCTCGTAGTCGCGGCGTTCTTGCCCATGGCGTGCGTCCTGGCGGTCTACGCGGATTACATCTGGGGCAACATCGCCGGCATCGCCCGGGGCACCGAGTCGAACGGCGACACGGTCTATAGCGGCGTCACGGTCAACTGGTTCAAGACCGTGGGGACTTTCATCGGCTCCACCGGGCCCCAGAATGCGATCGGCCTCAGGTTCCGTTCTCCCACCACGACGGTACTGGCCGGCATCAAGTTCTACGTCTCGGACTGCAACGCCAACACGACCGCGGATTTTCGCGTGTACCTGAGCAGCGGCGTCGAGAGCAATCCGCTGCCGACCATGGTTCTGGAGCGGGCACGCGATGGAATCCAAGACGCCGACATCATGGCCTACGGCGACGCCATCAACGTGGGAGCGAACAGCTACGGCCAATGGCTCACCGTCAACTTCTCCTCCGGCATCCCCGCTCTCGCGGCGGGGGAGGTCTACTGGATCGTGATCTCCAGCCAGCCCGTGGGGGGCGTGGGGAGCGCGGGCTGCACCCCGCAGGCCCCGTGGGGAGTGGCCGGCTACCAGCCGAGCTTCTACTGGCCGCAATGGCAGGGCAAGTACGGCGACGAGGCCTTCGACGACCAGATCCGCGGCTACTACTCCCTGAGCGCCGGCGCCGGCTGGACCCAGAACGATCTGGCCGGGTCCATGGTCTTCATCCCGCAATCCGGCGTGAACTGGGGCTGGCCCTACGAGGCCCCGGCGTCCCTCGCGAGCATGCAGACCAACCAGACCAACAAGCACGCCCAGCGCTTCAAGGTCTCCAAGGACCTTAAGGTGGCCGGACTCTCGGTCGTGGTCAACCGCAGCAACACCGCCCCCAACGGCCAGCTCCTCGCCATGCTGTACAATCGCGACACGGCCAAGGTCGTCTCCACCGCCACCTTCAATACGGCGGACATCGGCGACCAGGGCACCTGGCCGAAATACGTGAGCGCGGTGTTCGGGCCGGACGTGAACCTGACCCCCAACAGCAACGGCTACCGGCTCTACTTCTGGGCTCCCGCCAACACCAACGCCGGGTATTACTATCCGCAGATCATGCTCGCCAACCGGACCGGGTTCGATGGCGCGGCCGGCTTCATGCAGATCACCAACGGCCAATCCCAGAATACCACCAGCGTGAATCCCTCGGTGGACAACCAGTGGGGCGACGACGCCGGCGGCCAGCCCTGGGACATCGCCTTCCAGCTGAACATCGACGAGACCCCCCCGGAGATGGCGGTCACCATGCCTCCGGTGCCGGACGCCGAAGGCACCTTCATGCAGAACATGCCGTTCATCCAGGGCACCGCGTCGGACAACTGGCTGGTCCACCCCGCGAGCGGCGTGTACCTGCGCGTCTTCGACAAGAGCGAGGGCAAGACCCTCAAGACGGACCTGAGCGGCTGGGACCTCGGCTGGGTGCCCGTGAACTGGATCGCCACGCGCACCATCGCCGGCAACCCGGTGACCTGGAACTTCGCCACGGCCGCGTGGCTCAACTCGGCCGTGCGCGGCCATGAGCTCCAGGTGGAGTTCCGGGCCAAGGACGGCGTCGGGAACTATTCCCTCTCCTATACGACGCTCACCTTCACCTATGATCTTTACCAGGCGGGGGCTTCGGAGCGCCCGAACTCCTACACGACCTTCCCGGCCGAGAACGCCTTTCACCGCGTCGCCAACTTCGTGGGCTACGCCAACGACCGCATCGGTTCCTATGACAAGAGCGGCCGCGTCTCGTTCATCGAGTATTCCGCGCGGGAATACCCGACCGGCAAGTGGTACGACGGCGTGGGCGGCTTCGCCGCGGGCACGGAGCAGTGGTTCGGCGGGGTCGGCCTGGACCAGACGGGCGAGGAGGAGACGGGCTGGACCAAGAACAGCGCCTTCATCGGCGCGGTGGACGGCTCGAGCTACGCGTTCTACACGCGCGTCTGGGACGAGACCCGCAATCCCGACCAGATCTTCAACCGCAACGTGGAGGTCGACTACAGCAGCGTGACCTTCACCTGGGACGTGGGCCTCCCCACCACGTCGATCACCAAGCCCATCCACGACACCACTTTGGGGACCGGGGCGACGCTTTACTACGGGGGCTACTACGACGCGGTGAGCGGCATCAACCGCGTGGAATACTCTCTTAAGAGGAACTCGGACGGCCTGTACTTCCTCGGCGGGAGCGCCTGGGGGGCGCAGCCCGGCAATTGGACCGACGCGGTGGTGGGGCAGTCCTCGTGGTCCTTTCTGGGGCCGCCCATGAGCGCGGGGGACAACGGGAAGTCCTTCACCCTCGTCACGCGGGCCTGCGACAACACCGGCGACACCGCGATCACCGACTGCGCCGAGCCGACCAAGGGGACGAACATCGAATCGCCCTTCGTGGTGGGCGTCAATACCGTCACCTTCTCGATCGACAGCGTGTCTCCCGTGGTGGCGGTCACCGTGCCCAACCAACTCAAGGTCAACCTGGTCACGAGCATCGAGGGCCAGGCCGCGGATGCCAGCCCGGTCCCGAACGTGGAGGTGGCCATCTCCAGCGGCTCGAGCCCCCGGGTCTATTGGAAAGCGGCGCAGAGCACCTGGGTCACCGCGTATAGCTCCAATGCGGCGAACGCGGGGCAGACCTGGGATTATCCCGTCCCCGGACCCTTGGTCTGGAAGGACGGCGAGACCTACACGGTCCATGCCTGGGCCAAGGACTCCCTGGACAACCGGGCCCAGAGTTCCAGCATCACCTTCGTCTACGACGCGAGCTGGTCCAGCGCCACGATGACCTGGCCCGTTCCGAACAGCTACCGCCTGTCCGTCAGCAGCCTGGTGGGCGGCGCCTCGGACTGGCCGTTCACGGGCACGCCGGCCTTGGCTGAGCTCGCCATCAACGAGGACGGGTCGTTCAAATGGTTCGACCCCAACGCCGAACACGGCCTGGCCGACAAATTCAACAGCTGGGGCACGACCATCTTCTTCACCCTCGCCGATAATCCGGACGACGGGGAGTGGACCTACCAGGCCGGCGCCGTGCCTTGGGAGAACGGCAAGAAATACAACGTCACGGTGCGCATCACGGACGATTCGGGCAACGAGACCCAACAGCGCTGGGTGGGGGACCCGGGGCAGGGCACGGACTTCTTCTCCTTCATATACGACATCGGGGCCCCGGGCTCGGTCATCGCCTCCCCGGCCAACGGAAGCCGGATCAACGGGACCTACGACCTGTCCGGCTCGTCCTCGGACGCCAAGGCCGGCGTGGCGTACGTGGAATTCGTGCTCGAGGACCAGAACTCCGCGTCCTACCGGTACTGGACCGGGAGCAACTGGCAGGCCGCGATGCCCAATCCCCTGCCCAAGTCCACTCCCACGGCGGGAGGCGGGTGGACGGTGACGGGCGTCCCCTTCCAGGTCTCCGCCGGCGCGCCCGAGGACAAGGACGGGCACAGCATCGTCTTCTACACCAAGGCGTGGGACCGGGCCTATCCCAACGGCAACTCCCAGACGGATTTCGCCGCGTCCTCCATCACCTTCACCTACGACATGACCCCGCCTCTGGGCGAGGTGACGGCTCCCCAGCACATGAGCTGGCAGAGGAACCTGACCCGGATCGACGGCACGGCCTCCTCGGACGCGACCTGGGTGGACCTGTGGCTCATCATGGTCAACCCGGGAAACATCCTGGACGAGAAGGCCTGGTGGGACGGGACCGCCTGGATCAACGGGGTGGCCACGGCCACGGGCACCAATGTGGTGGGCGGCGCGTGGCGCTACGACGTGCCGATGTCCACCTTCACCGACACCCAGCGCTACAAGGTCAAGGTCCAGCCCAAGGACATCGCCAACAACGTCGGAGCCGTGACCAGCGCGAACGTGTTCTATTACGACATCTCCTTCCCCACGGCCGCCATCAACATCCCCGCCTCGGACGGGCTGACCTTCAACAGCCTGCCGCAGGTCTCGGGCACGGCCCAGGACCTGGACCCGGGACGCGTGGGAGCGGTCAAGTTCTACATCCAGCGCGAGGACGGCCGCTATTGGGACGGGACCTATAACGGGGGCTCAGGCGTGGACTGGGGAGGTCCCCTGATCAAGATCGACGCCGAGCCCACCGATCTGGCCTGGGACGAGACCTCGGAGGATTGGCGCTACAACATCCCCTATCCTTCCAGCACCTTTTCCAACACCGCCGACATCAATTGGTACACCTTGTTCGTGGAAGGCTACGACAAGGCCAACGGCATGGGCACGCTGAAATCCCGCACCTTCACCTGGGACTCGCGGGCTCCCGACGTGGCCATCAAGAGGCCGACGCAGGGCACCCTCTACACCAGCCTGAAGATCGCCTCGGGGACCTTCGCGGACCCCGACGCCATCAGCGCCATCTCCCAGGTCGGGGTGGTCATCTGGGACAAGACCGCTAACCTCTTCTGGAACACCGCGGCCTGGGGGCCGTCCGTGTCCAGCATCACGGCGAACATCGACGTGGGGCAAAGCTCCTGGTCCATCCAGTACACCGACAACAAGCTGCCCCCCTCCTGGCCGTCGGGGCATACCTATCTCATCCGGGTGTTCGCCAAGGACACTCCCGGCAACGAGGGCGACCCCTCGTGGCTCGGGGGCTTCGCGGACTCGATCGAGTTCGTCTATGACGATCAGCCGCCCACCTCCAATGTATCGGACCCCCAGACCGTGGACTTCAAGAAGGCGGGCTTCAATCTGCTGGCCGGGAACTCGGCCGACGACCTGTCCGTGGGGAGCGTCGGGGTGCAGATCGTGGAGTACAGCGTGGGCCTCCTGCCGGGGACCACCCGATATTGGGGCGGCTCCGGCTGGACCGGGGATGCCAATAGCTGGTCCGCGGTCACGGGCCAGGCGCCGTGGACCTACACCATCGCCGCCTCCAATTGGAGGGATGGCTACAAGTACGTGGTCAGATCCAGCGCCACGGACACGGCCCTGAACGCGCAGACCGTCCCTTCCGGCACCAACAATTTCATCTACGACCTGGACATCCCCACGGCCACCATCGTGGTCCCGCCCTCCGGCAGCGTGAACTCCGTGCCGGAGGTCAGCGGCGGCTACGGCGACATCTACTCGGGTTCGGACCTGAACTGGGTGAAGATATCCATCAAACGCGATCAGGACGGCTTCTACTGGGAAGGGACGGCGACCGGCTGGGTGGACACGGCCGGCGTCGAGTATTGGCTCGATGTGACGGAAACGGAGGTGGATGTCTCCACGGAAACCGGCCGGCAGGCGGACTGGGTCTACGCGGACATCCCCCCGTGGGCGGACCAGCAGAACTACACCATCCGGGCCAAGGCCCGCGACAAGGCGGGCAACGAGCAGGATCCTCCGCAAACGACGCCCTTTACGTACGACCTTTCGGCGCCGCAATCCGCGGTCACGACGCCGCTGAACTCCCTCGCCTACAACCTGGAGGACGACGCCGTCCAGGTGGTTCAGGGCTGGGCCAAGGCGGGCGCCAACCCGATCACGGAAGTGACGGTGAAGATCCATAATGACACCGACAACCAGACCTTCAACGGGGGCGGCTCCTGGAGCGCCGGCGACAACGATACCTGGCTGGCCGCCACCCTGACCGCGATGCGCGGGGACGGCAGCACCTACTGGGAATACACCAACCTTCCCAGCGACGTGACTACGGATTGGCCCGCCAAGACTTTCACGATCTACTCCCGGGCCAAGACCGCCACCCGCACCGAGCCCCCGGGCTCCGTCCGATTCAAGGCTAAGGACGGAGCCAACCTCTGGAGCTATATCGATACCCCGAAATCGGGCTACGTCGGGACCGGTCCCGCCGCCATCACCGGCAGGGCCTGGGACCGGACGGTGACGGACATCACCATCTCCGTCAAGCGCGTGAGCGACGGCCAGTATTGGAACAAGGCGGCGCCGGGCTGGCAGAGCGGCGGCGAGGTGTGGAACTCCATCGGGACCGGGGCCAACGGCACTCCCGACTCCAAGTCGTGGTCCTGGGACCCCGGGGCCATCACTTGGAGTTCCGGCAAGTACATCCTGCGCACCCGGGCCGTGAAGGGCTACAACGAGCTCCCGCACGCCGGCAACGTCATCTTCGTGGACGTGACCGCGCCGCAGGCCAAGGTGAAGGTCCCGTCCGACGGCAGCACATTCAGCAAGCCCACCATGCCCTATATCACGGGCACGGCCACCGACGACGTGAGCGGCGTCGCGTCCGTCAAGATCTGGATCAAGAAGGTGGTGGGCCCCGACACCTTCTTCTGGACCGGGAACTCGGGCCAGGCCGGGACCTGGGAAACCGGGATGTCGAGCCATGCCGTGAACGCCACCTGGCTCACCGACCATTGGGAGTTCGATACGGCGCAGGTGGACTTCACGGACAGCCAGGTCTACCATTTCCGGGCCTTCGGCACGGACGCGGCCGGGAACTATGAGACCAGCGTCACCGCGGACCCGGGCTTGAGCGCGACAGCCGACGCCACCGGTCCCACTTCGCTCATCGGCACCCCGGCGGACGGGCTGGCCTTCAAGACCTTGACCACGATCACGGGCACGGCCTCCGACACCTTGTCGATCGTAGCCATGACGCAGGTCAGCATCAAGGATGTGGACACCGGGATGTACTGGAACGGGGCGACCGCCTTCGACGTGCCGCTGAAGGCGAACTCCTGGAACGATTATACGGCGGGCCTGCCCACGAACTGGACCTATTACAAGGCCAACATCGCCTGGTTCCCGGACCACACCTACGAGATCCTCGCCCGGGCCGTGGACAGCCTCAACAACGTCGGGGCGGAGAACGGCCCCCGCACCATAGTCTACGACAACACCCCGCCTACGACCGACGTGGAGATCCCCTCGGCCGGACAGACGCGGCTCAACGCTTTGCCGCTGGTGCGCGGGACCGCCGACGACAACAAGAAGGCCACCAACGTGGAGATCAACCTGGTCGAGAAGCTGGGCATCTCGCCCTTCAACGCGTGGAACTGCGCGGCCGGGGGGTGGGTCATCCGCGACGACCAGGCGGCCCAGGAGAGCTACTGGTGCGAGATCGCGGGGTCGAGCGTGACCCTGCACGAGAGCTCCATCACCTGGACGCTTAAGGGGCTGGAGACGAGCTTCACGCCGGATTTTGAGTACCGCCTGCGCACGCGGGCCAGGGACCAGGCCACCAACGTGGACGTGGTGCTGTCCACCCGGACCTTCAAGTACGACCGCCAGCCGCCGGAATCCTTCGTCACGGTCCCGGCCGACGCCTCGGCCACCAACGACCAGAACGTGGACACCTTGGCCGGCTTCGTGCCGGGCGACGTGACCACGGACCTGAAATACCAGGTCTACTACGTGGCCGGCGCCTCCACGAAGATCTGGAACCATGACGACACCTGGGTGACCCTGAGCGGCAGCCTCGACGACCCCGCGAACTGGTTCCTGGTGAACTCGGTGGGCGCCGGAGCGTGGTCGCACACGGACGCGGACTTCCGCGGGAAGTGGGTGGACAACGTCTACTACCTGCGCACCCGGGCGGTGGATTCCGCGACCAACGAGGAGAGCACCTACGCGACCGCCCTGGTCAAGAGCACCTTCACTTTCGACCGGACGCCGCCCAACGACCCGGCCCGGATGGCCATCGTGGACCCCTTCCAGTCCGTCGTGGTCTCCTTGCCGGTGGTCCGCGGCACGGCCAGCGACCTGCTGGCCGGCATCGACGCGGCCCGGTTCCGCCTGCGGGACAAGGAGGCGGCGGGCAACCCCTATTGGACGACGAACGGGCAGTGGGAGGTCAAGAGCGACGACGACCCGGTGGTGTGGCTGTCGCCCGACGCCTACGCGCCCGGGGTGCCGGTCACGACCACGACCTGGTCGTGGAACAAGCCCGGGGGCCTCACCTGGCTCTCCAACAACCTCTACGAGTTGAACGTCAAGGCGGGCGACCGCGCCGGGAACTGGTCCACGGTCTATTCCACGCGCAGCTTCCGCCTGGATGCGGACCCCCCTATGGTGCTGATCAAGGGGCCCAGCCAGAACAGCCTGAAGCTCAACTTCGACTACCAGGCGAACACCCTGGCCACCCTCTCGGGCACGGCGCAGGACGTGCTCAGCCTCATGCAGCGGGTAGAGGTGGAGATCCGGGACCTCACCTATCCCAGCACCTACTGGCACACGAGCTATTGGGCCCCCAACTCCTCCTGGAGCGTCACGGCCGACGGCGGCGGCGCTCCTCTCGTTAATTGGAACTACGACATCCCCATCGACTCCATGACCAGCGGCCGGCGCTACACCATCCGGGCGCGCGCCGTCGACGAACCGGGCAACGTGACGGCGTCAGGGAACTACTCGGTGCGCAGCGACCTGCTCATGGACTTCACCAACCCCATCTCCACCATCACCCTGCCGGCCCCCGGCCAGATCATCACGGAGGGATTCGTGACCATCGAGGGCACGGCCACGGACCCGGCGGGTCCGGGCGGGGCCGGCGCCGGCATCAACCGCGTCGAGTACCGCCTCAAGCGCGTGGTCCCGAGCCCCGAGCGCTTCTGGACCGGCTCGGATTGGAGCGCGACCAGCGTGGAGCCGTCGGATTACCCGGACGGCACCCTGGGGACGCCGCCCGCCTGGGCGCACACATTTTCCGGGATCATCCCGTGGGTGGACAACGGGAAGTACGAACTGACCTCGCGCGTGGTCGACGATTCGGTCCAGCCCGACGAGTCGGCGGCCTCCGGCAACAAGGACTGGCCGGTCGGGTCGCCGCCCTGGAGCCACGTCTTCTACTACGACGCGACCAAACCCCGGACCGACTTCACCAACATCCAGGACGGCTTCCATTACAACGTCCTGACGGCGATCGCCGGCACGGCGGACGACGACGGCAACAACTTCGAGGCCCGGCGCGTCCAGTTCGTCAAGGTGCACCTCTACGACGAGGTGCAGGACAAGACCTTCAACGGCGTCTCCTGGGCTACGACCATCCCCGACCCGTCGTACGCGGGGGACCTGCGCGGACCCTCGTATTGGTACAACGCGGCCTATGCCGGGGTGTCCTCGGGCACCTGGTCTTTGGCGATCCCGGACTTCCAGCACACCATCCGCTACCGGGTGATCGTCAAGGCCGTGGACGGGGGGAACAACTTCGAGACGGACTTGAGCACCGTGACCTTCGTCTTCGACCAGTACCGGGCCAGCCCCGAGAAGCCGGACTCCATGCTGACCGAGCCGGACGACCAGGTGCACTATTCGACCATGTTCTCGAGCATCACGGGCACCGCCTACGACGACGTGCGCGGCGAGCTGACGCAGGTCAAGCTCCGCATCCGGCGCCTGCCCTGCGGGCGCCTGGGCGAG
>Ga0209211_10012572_pt1 | contig 10633 bp, 9 predicted proteins | sample RifGroA2_FD_183992 | JGI IMG/M metagenome (GOLD analysis project Ga0209211, IMG submission 183992) | Groundwater microbial communities from Rifle, Colorado, USA - Groundwater A2 (SPAdes) (version 2) | ecosystem: Environmental > Aquatic > Deep subsurface > Groundwater | place: Rifle, Colorado...
TGGCTCGGCGGGGCGATGCCGCCGTATTGCTGCGCGTATAACTGATTCATCTGCTGCTGGTACTGCTGTTGCTGGAGCTGGTAGTTGTACTGCTGGAGTTGCTGCTGGTACTGCTGTTGCTGTTGGGCGTATGCGTTCTGGTCAGTGGCGCAGGCCTGTGCGGGAGCGGAGGGGGGCTGGGGCGCGCCGAGGGCTTTCATGAGGCCTTGGAGCATGGAGCCGAGAGCGCTCATGGGATTCGAGCCGCCTGTTTGATTCTTCCCCGCATTGGGATCTGAAAAGGTGGAGCAATTCCCACCCGGACAACCCGAAGTAATCGGCTTGCAGGGCGACCCCGACTGGCCCGGCGGGCATTCTCCGGTATTCGGCGTTTTCGTTCTCTCACAACCGAAAGTTCCATCGGTGTCTTTTTCGCACGCAAATCCTTGTGACTGTAACTTTTCAGCGTCCGTGGGGTTAACGACGCCAAAACAATACGACTTGTCCGCATTACAATCGATATACGGTGGCATAGTCGCAACTTGTTCGTCGGCCAATTTCTGCGTATCAATCTTATTTAAATTCGCATTTTCTTCCGCAAGTCTTTTATTTTCCGCCGCGAGTCTCTTGGCCTCCAGATCATCCTCCCCCAATTGCTTAATGGCGGCATAGTTATCGGCTTGTTTATTCTGTATCCTTGCCTGCTCCTCGTCTTTCGCCTCGCTAAAGGCGGCCTGCATGTATGGATCGAGCTTCGAAAGGGCGGCCTGCGCGGCTGTAGGATTCTTCTTCGCGTCATTCAAAAGTTTCTGGATTTCTGTGTCATTCTTGAAGTACTCGGGTATGAGGGCAGCTCTGCCAAGTATCTCGTCTTTTTTCTTCTCCGACCCTCCGCCAACGGGGTCGCATGCCCCGGCAGGGCCTGAGCACTGCAAAACGGTACACAGATTTTCAGTCTCACATTTTTTCTTGGCCGCGGCATCCGTCTTGCTCTCACAGGTATCCGTTGCATCCACCGTGGTAACAGCGCCCGGATAAATTTTATATTGGCACCCCTTCACACACACCGACTCGACTCCTTTTTCTCCATCCAAAGATCCTTTTGCTTTCTTGTCCTTCTTTACTTCGATAGGCGCATTGCAACGACGGGCACCTTTGAGAGACGCCTCCGGCTTCTTTGCCGACGCAGCAGGATTCCCCGCTTCCGCCGCTGCGGTTTGTGATTCTACATTCGCGTAGGGAGAAAAGTATTGCACCGTCGTAGCTACGCCTGCGAGGAGCGCGACGAAAACGAGCGCGGAGAGGATAGAGGCCCCGCGATTGAAAAGCCGCCCATGGGGTGCTGTCATGTCGCAATCATGCGCCCCATATGGCTAGGGCGCAATGAGCAGAATCGCCAAAATGTGGAAAAATAGCACGCTTATCGCTGGAATTCAGCATCAACGTCCATGCGCCCGTCGATGACCCGCACAACGCTGATTACTTCATCAAGAATGGCGTAGAAAATGAGGTGCTCACCGACAACAAGGCTGTGCATTCCCTTACCAAGCTGCGAACGCTCGCGACCGAGAAAGGGAAACTCCGCGAGACGCCCGAATTGAATGTCGAGATTTATAATGACTGCTTCCGCAGCATCTACGTTTCGATCAGCAAGATAGGCATAAATCTGTAAAAGGTCTCTATTCGCTTTGTCAGACTTGACTACTCTCATCGGGTTTTCTTCCGAGTGCGCGTATGAGCCGAGCGTGCCTCACGCAAGAATTCTTTGAGATTCCATTTCGTCACTCTTCCCGCCTCAACGTCTTTGAGACCCTCCCGCACGAGCGCCTTGAGCGTGCGGAGCTTTTCTGCCTGTTCGATAATGTAAGCAACCGCGGCCTTCCGCATGTCCTCGGGCAGCAATTCAAGAGCTTTGGCAGCTTTCTGCGTCGTCGTATTCATGTGTGCATCGTATCATGTCGGGACGCAACCTAAAAATGTGGAAAAAACCTAAAATGTGCTACATTTTCCGCAACGCTCTCGTAGTTCAACGGATAGAACGCAAGCTTGCGGAGCTTGTAATCTGGGTTCGATTCCCGGCGAGAGCACTTGCGAAATACGTTTGGTTGAGTTTACGGCGTCACACTCACGCTCGTGGTCGCCTGTTTATCAATTCCCGAAAGAGTTACGCAATCCAATTGGAACATCACCGTTGACGTTGCCGTAGTTATCGCACTCGTCGTCGCCGCCCCCACGACACTCGTGTTGGAGGAGTTGCGTGCGGTGAAGTCGGGCTGGTCGGGGCTTGAGACGATGCAGGATTGCATGCCGGTCGTGAGCCAGGAGAGGAGCGAGGTGCCTCCCGCGGGGACGGTCTTGGGATTGGCGACCAGGATGATGTTGGCGCGTGCGACTTGGATTGAACACTGGGCGCCGGTTGTTTTGCCGTTGTCCGTACACGCAAGGGTGTACGTGGCGGTGTTGGTGCCTTGGGGCGGGGCTTTGACAGTCGTGGTGGCGGAGCCGCCGGGCTGGGTGGTCACTTGGAAGGAGCTGCTGGAGGCCAATCCCGAGGAACAGCCGTAGGTGATGGCGAGGGTAGAGCCGACATCGGCGACTTTTGGTTCGCAGACGAGTTCGGCTTTGGGGCCTTCGGTCGAGATACACTGCCAGCCCGTGATGCAGGTGCCCTGGTAGGTGGCGCGCCAGGTGCCGGTGGTACAAGCGGAGGATGGCGGTTGCTGCGGTTGCGCTTTGCACTGGCTGCCGGTTGAGGGAGTGCAGGGGGTGGGTTGGGTGGGAAGCGGTTGAGCAGGGGGAGCTGCCACGCCCTGCTGTTGATAGTATTGGGCCAACTGCTGCTGGTACTGCTGTTGCTGGAGTTGGTAGTTGTACTGCTGGAGTTGCTGCTGGTACTGCTGTTGCTGTTGGGCGTATGCATTCTGGTCGGTGGCGCAGGCCTGTGCGGGGGCGGCGGGGGGCTGCGGCGCGCCGAGGGCTTTCATGAGGCCTTGGAGCATGGAGCTCAATGCCGAACCGATGCCTTCTCCACCTCCGCCGCCGGTCTTGCTGCCATCAGACGCGCCACCTCCGCCCGTCTTCCCCGCGCCGGTCTGATTCCCATTCGGATCGACTGGGGCTTTCGCCGCCTGCGCTTTGGTGAAACAGTTCGGATCCGTAGTCCCCGCACAGGTAACACCTGTATCCGGAGGGGCCGACTGCCCCGGCTTCGCGAGGGGGTCTCCTTTCGGGTCCGTAGCCGCCTTGACTTCCGGTCGCGGTTTCGGTAGCGGTACATTCGTATTTTGCCCCTTACCTCCCGTACCTCCGGGGTCTCCAGGCTTCGGTGCATTAATTTTCGGTGCCGGTGCGCCGCCCGCATCCTTCGCTTTCTGCGCCTCAAGGTCAGCGAGTCTTTTTTCATCATCCGCAGTCCAATTGCCAATCGCAATCGCGCCCTCTTTTTCCCGTTTCATTGCTTCTATCTGGGCATCTCTGTTGGCTGAATCATTTTGCAACGCCTGATAGTCCTGCTGGAGTTGACGATTTTGTGTCTGCAAATCTGCGGCGGTCTTAGCACTGCATCCGCCATATCCGCAGTTTGCAAGTTGCTCTTGTTTTTTTGCTTGCTCATTTAAATTATTAACGAGTTCGTCAGAGCAGCCGCCGTACGCGCAGTTTTCAAGCTGCTGTTGCACATTATCCAGTTTGGCCTGGTCGAACTCACCGCCTGAACCCGCCCCGGCCGTATCAAAGTTAAAATCCTTGTCAGCGACCCAATCGCCATTTGCGCCTCCGGCGGCTTTGGCAACACCCGAGTCAAGAGCATCGGAAGAAAAATCATACGCAGGCCCTTGTATTATGTTGGCTCCCGGTAGTCCCGCCGACCACTCGCGGAACGCTAATTGCTCGGGTGTTTCGGGGGCCGTTGGCGCACTGCTGTACGGCACTTCGCCTTGCGCTTCAACTCTCGCTGCAAAAGTATCCCGACCGTATTGGTAGGGACTCTCTGGCCCGCTCGTATATTGTTTTGCGGCAATTACGTCACCGACAGTTTCTCCATCGCCGACTGTGTATACACCCGCTACACGTTGACCTTCTTCAAATATTGAGTACGTCTTTCCGTCAGTATCCACGGTAAGGTCGCCATACTTATACCGACCATTTAATTCGCTGAGTGGCGTACCTAGGAGATCAGATTGGGACAAGCCGGGAGAAGTGTTGCCAAGGTACGAGGCGTTATTCTTGAGCATGGCGTCTATCGCCCAAGGGTTCTCGCCCTGATAGTCGCCCGGCATTGATGCTGCTCGTATTGCATCGGTGTCTGGATAAATTCCATAACCGTAAGATTTGATTTGCTCTATCGCGGAATCTCTCGCTACCTCATTTGAAACACGCGCTTGCTCCAGAGTGTAAAGTCTATCTGCGTTATCGTCGATACAACTCGCGTCTCCTTTGCATCCATTTTGTATATCTTGAATGGCTTTTTCCTGTTCACCTGCAAGAGTTGAAAATCTTTCCGCGTCTTGTTTTAATTTATCAATTGCATCAGCATCCGACGGCTGTTGCGGCACAGGCGCATCGGGAAGGGTGGCAGACCCAGCGATTGTCTGGCCTGACTGATACTTCTTTGCCGGTGCGCATGACATGTCCAAACCACTCGTAGTGGTGCAGATTTCGAGTTCGCAAGTTCCTTCCGGCACGTCTGCAACTTTGGTTCTTGAAATTACTGAGGGGTTGGATGCATTGGGCGTGATAGTTACGTCGCCACTTCTTCCATAACACGTGTAGTTTTTTAGATCTTTGGCCTGTTCTACTGTTTTTACTGAGTCGTTTAGTTTTGCGCCGATGCATTTATCAAGCGTGACGGCGAGGCCCCTGTCTAGACCTGAGGCGAGCCCATCAGTGCGGGCTGCGAGGTTAGTGGCTAACGCAACCTGCCGGGCCTTCTTTTTCGCGTCATCACAGGTCTTGGGCGAACCGATTGACGAGAACGGAGCGGCTGATTGCGCCAGTTGCGCCTGCGGATTTGAGGCGTATGGAGAATTTGGAGAAACCGCGATGGCGACCTCAAGGACGGCGGTGGTGCCGCCCAGTATTGCGATGAAAACGAGGGGGATTGCAAGGGAAAATTTCCGCTCGGGGTTGAGCGATTCGTGGAAAACCATATCGCAATAATGCGCCCTCGGGGGCGAAGCTGCAACGCGCCAAAAGGGGAAAAGATTAGACGGTGAGCGACCGAAGCGCCTTGGCTGCGCGGGATTTCATGCGTGCCGCTGTGTTCTTTTTGATAGTGCCTTCTTTGGCCGCTTTGTCTATCGCCTTGTAGACCGTGGGAAGCATCGCTGCCGCCTCCTTCACGCTTTTGCCGAGCACGAGCTTGCTCATATCTTTGACCGCATCCTTCATCGCCTTTTTGCGACGCGCATTGAAAACACGCCGGCGTTCCGCCGCGCGCATTGCTTTCTTTGCCGAACTCGTGTTGGCCATGTCGCGCGATGGTACACGAAATGCACGTTCTCTGCAACCGCGCTATGATGAACCCATGATTGGCCGTCTTGAAGGCAAGGTGTCTGCTATCCGCGGCGGGTACGCCATCATTTCAGCGGGCGGCGTCGGGTACAAAGTATTCGCCACGCGCGAGCTTCTGCTCACGCTTAAACAAGACGCCGAGGCGTCCGTCTGGACGCACCTCGCCGTGCGCGAAAGCATCCTCGATTTGTACGGCTTCGTGAGTGAAGAAGAACTGCGGCTTTTCGAACTCCTTCTCACTGTCTCGGGCATCGGCCCGAAATCCGCACTCGCCATTCTCGATATCGCATCGGTCGAGACGCTCCGAAGCGCCATTGCCGCGGGCAATGCATCGTACCTCACCAAGGTATCGGGCATCGGCAAAAAGACCGCCGAGAAGATAGTACTCGAATTGCGGGACAAGGTGGGTGCCTCGGCAGATGGAAGCGGCGCGGCACTTCACGGGGACGAGGAGGCGCTCGAAGCGATGCGCGCTCTCGGATACTCGCAAGCCGAGGCGCGGGACGCACTGCGCAAGGTGCCGCAGGAAATCGAGCGTTCGGGCGAGCGCCTGCGCGAAGCGCTGCGCATCTTGGGCTCTCATAAAAAGTAAGCGCTCCGAAACCAGATATACTACAGCTATGATAAAACGCGTCCTCATCATCTCGCTCGTCGTCTTTGTCATCGCACTCATCCTCTTCTGGTTTGTGACCGGCGGCTGGGCCGCCGCCTCGCGCACCGCACGCTCGCTTGCAAATCCACTCGAACTTATTTTTGGCGCAAGCGCATCGGGCTCGTTTCTCAAACTTCCGTGGCAGCCGCCCGAGCTCACTCGCGGCCCCGACATCAGCGATTACGCGGGAGAAGCGGATGCGCGTATTCTTGCCTCGGGCGACGAAGACCAGTATTCCGGCACGCCACCCGCAGAGACACAGCAGTTTGGCAACCCCTCGCCGTATGTCGGGAAGGTAGCTATCACGGAGAACGCGGCGGCGGAGAGCAATGCGGCAAAAGAATTCATCCAACTTACCGCATCCGAAAATAATACGCAGCCGATTGTCATCACCAATTGGGTGCTGCAGAGCGCGGTCTCGGGCGCGCGCGCAATCATTCCCCCCGCGGCACCGCTCTTCGTTCTCGGTACCGTCAATACGGTGCAGCCCGTATACCTCGAGCCGGGAGCTTCCGCATTCATCACAACCGCCGCATCACCCGTCGGCACTTCTTTCCGCGAAAATATCTGCAGCGGCTACCTAAGCGAGCTCCAGACATTCAATCCCGAACTCTCAAACGAGTGCCCCGCCCCATCCGGGGCGCTGCCGATGAATGCGGACAATCTGCGCACCTACGGCAGCTCGTGCTTCGACTACCTGGGCGGGCTTCCGCAGTGCCATTTCCCGACAACGTTGCCCGGCGACCTGTCTGCCGCATGCCGGTCATTTATCTCCAACACGATGTCCTACAACGGCTGCATCAACTTCTCCCGCGACCGCATCCCGTTTGCCCTCCCGACCTTCCGCGTGTACCTCGGCCTGCGCTCGGAGCTGTGGAACAATTCGCACGACGTAATCCGTCTTTTGGACGAACAGGGGCGCACGGTGGACGTCCTCACATACTAGTTCGTAGTTTGTAGTACGTAGTACGTAGAAACCGGTACTGTATTTTGACTACGCTCTACGCACTACGTTCTACGTACTTGAATAGAATGATGCCTGCTGCGACGGAAACATTGAGGGACTCTTTTTTTCCGTGCATCGGTATCTCAATGAGCGTGTCGCATTTTTTTCGCAAATCTTTTGAGATACCGAGCACCTCGTTGCCGAATACGAACACTGTTTTTCTTTTTGCCTTTCCTCCGGAGGAGGATCCGCCTTCGGCGGAGAATTTTCGATAGTCGCGCGCGCGGGCATCTTGTTCGACGCCGACGATATGCCACCCTTCCTTTTTCAGCTTCGACATCAGGCGCGACGCGGATGCATGGTGTTCCCACAGGAGGAATTGCTCCGCGCCGAGTGCGGTCTTCGCAATATCTTTGCGCGCGCGGCCAAACCGGTCGGTCGGTGTCGGCGTGTACCCCGTGAGGTAGATGCGGGATACCCCTGCGGCATCCGCCGTCCGGAATATGGAGCCGACATTGTGAGTACTGCGCACATTGTGTAGCAAAACAGCGACCTGCATATGAACACCATATGCTCTTGTTGTATTTGCTACAAGCTGTAAGCTACAAGCTGTAAGCTACAAGCTTTACTTATGCTGTCTCTCTTCCCCGAAATATTATTTCTCGCCCCTTTTTCTGCGACGCTTCTGCGTATTGCTGCGGGCACCGTCTTTCTTCTCATGGCGTGGGGGCATTTGCAAAAACGCGACGAGTTGAGTCAAATTGATTTTCTCATCGTCGGGAGAGGTGTCTGGATTCCGACTTTGGCTTCAATCATCGAGTGTGCAATCGGTGCCGCTTTAGTTTTTGGAATCTACACACAGGCCTTTGCACTCTTAGGCGCCCTCGGAGCACTCAAATCGTTCATCTGGAAGCGCCGTTACGGCGCGATGATACCTCTATCGCGTACAGCGAGTGCGTTACTTTTCGTTATCTGTCTGTCTCTTGTTTTCACCGGTGCAGGCGTCTTCGCATTCGACCTGCCGCTGTAAAAAATAGCATTTCAATCCGTTCTCTGTTAAAAATAAGGCTACCCCTCGTAGCTCAATGGTAGAGCAAGAAGCTTTTAACTTCGAGACGGAGGTCCGATTCCTCCCGGGGGGATTGTGTCGTAAATACCTGCCAAGATATCCACTTCGCAATATTCATCCCAATACTTAGGTCTGGACCTAAGTATTGGGATATAGGCCGCGACCTACTATTCGCGCCAAGCAATCATTCTTTGTTTTCAGCACAAGAGACGGAGTATTGCTTATCTCTCGCCATGGTGAATTATAAACAAATTGAATGTTACTTAGATGTTTGAGTATTTTTTTGATAGTGCCGCGTCGAGGCGTTCGAGCGCGAGTGCGAAAGCGGCGCGGCGGAGGTCGGTTTTTAATTTTTTGCTGCGGTCATAGACGTTCTTCGACTCGCGCGTGAGCAGGATACGGAGTTTCTTCAACACTTCTTTCTCGCTCCAATGTTCGCCTTTCAAATTTTGTTCCCATTCGTAGGTCGAAACGATGACGCCGCCGCCGTTCGCAAGAACATCGGGAATTACCTGAATACCCTTCTTGAAAAGAACGTCATCGGCCTCCGTCGAGGTCGGACCGTTGGCCATTTCCAGCACGATACCCGCGCGTATCTTTTTGGCATTCTTTTTGGTTATCGCATTTTCAAGCGCGGCCGGCACGACGATATCGCAGGGGAGTTCGAGGAGTTCTTCGTTGGTGATATTTTTTGTACCCGAGAATCCCTCGAGAACTCCGTTCTCTCTCTTGTGTTTCTCCGCCGCATCGGAATCAAGGCCCTTGTCCGAATAAATCCCGCCTCTCGAATCGGAGAGTGCAATTACATTGAAACCTTCTTTTGCGAGATAGCGCGCGAGAAAGCTGCCCACATTGCCAAAGCCCTGGATAGCGACGCTCATGTCGCGAGGTTTCTTCTTCGTTAGGTGCGGCAAAAGCGCCATCAAAGTGTACATACCTCCCGCCCCCGTTGCGGCTGCGCGCCCTTCCGAGCCTCCCTCATGAATTGGCTTTCCCGTCGCAACAGCGGGCGTGGGCTTCCCGACAATTTTAGAATACTCGTCGGCAATTATTCCAAGAACGACGGCGTTGGTACCGACGTCCGGTCCGGGGACGTCCCTCTGCGGTCCAAGGATAGGGGCGAGTTTTTGCACGAATCCCCGTGTGAGACGTTCAATTTCCCCCGTCGACAATGTTTTTGGGTTCACAGTGACTCCCCCCTTGCCGCCGCCCATGGGGATGCCGGCGACCGCGCACTTGAATGTCATCCAAAACGCGAGAGCGCGCACTTCGTTGATATCCGCATCGGGATGGTAGCGGATGCCGCCTTTGTAGGGGCCGCGCAGGGAAGAATACTGGACGCGATATCCCTCAAACACCCGAAGCGAGCCGTCATCCATTTGGACGGGAATGGAAACGGTTACTTCGCGTTCAGGATGCGCGAGCCGTACACGGAGACCTTCAGATACCGGATACACCGCGAGGGCGCGGCGGAGTTGTTGCTGCGCTTCCTCAAATGCGTTCGACATTATATCTTCAGATTCACGGTCACAAAGCCCGTCACAGGAGAGCCGTCGGGGGCGAGGCATGAGATAGAGAAGGTGGTCGCGGCTGTGATGGGCTGCGTTGCCGCACCGCCGGAGAGCGAATTCTGGCTGAAGCCGCCGTTCGGAGATGTCTCGGTGCAGTTCGTCACGCCCTGGGTATTCCAGAAGATGGATGTGCGGCCTCCGAGCGGAACTGACGCGGGAACCGCCCAGATATCCACCTTGGGCGGGACCGTGGAATCGGTCGAGGGTGTGATTGTGGTCGTTGTCGTGGTGGCGGACGATTTCGGTTTCTTCACCTGTTGGAGGATGACCGGGAGCGGGGGCGGCGGAGTACCCACCTGGTAGCCGCGTGCTTTACAAATGTTATCGAAGAATGTCGGCGTAATAATTTTCGAAAGGAAATTCGTTGCCCACGGCCGCGACTGGCACCACGCGCCGACGAGCCCCTGCGAGCCCTGCCCGCCGAATGTTTGCGCGCCGTAGAACCCGGCGACTTCGACGTTACCCTGCGTATCGCGCGAGCCGCCGAAGACGGTCGCTCCGGTCGGTCGGGTGTTTATGTCGCCGCGGGCTCCTCCCGGCGGCACGATGAGCGTGCCCGTGGTCGTCGAGACAATAACGCGACCCGCGGTTGTCGTGGTCGGCGAGGTCAAAGTGGCGGTGTCGGACTCACAAGTATCGCGGAGCACACATCCATTTGCATCCTTCCCGCCGGAAACCGGATGATTCCCCGCCCCGCAATCTACGGCAGGAACCTCGGGACAACTATTCGGAGTATTCGTGCAGAGGCCGAGCGTCTCGCTAAGCTGGGAACACGAGCTTGTATTTGTCGGGATTTCCGTGGATACCGGCGGCGGGGTGTAATCGGCGCACGGATTTGAAATGAGGGAAATATCTTCTGTCGCAAAACGCGTCCCCAGGCAACCGGTCCCGTCGGTCAGATTCGT
>Ga0209211_10012573_pt1 | contig 10630 bp, 8 predicted proteins | sample RifGroA2_FD_183992 | JGI IMG/M metagenome (GOLD analysis project Ga0209211, IMG submission 183992) | Groundwater microbial communities from Rifle, Colorado, USA - Groundwater A2 (SPAdes) (version 2) | ecosystem: Environmental > Aquatic > Deep subsurface > Groundwater | place: Rifle, Colorado...
CGGGGCCCGGCTTCGCCGGGTGCCCCTCCCCGCGGTGGCCCTCCTGGCAGACGGCGGCTACGCGGTACTGGCGCGTGTCGAGGGAGACACCCTACACCTGCACAACCCCCGGGAGCCGCGCCCCCAGGCGCTGTCCCGGGCGGCCTTCGAGACCATCTGGACCGGCCGGCTGATCCTCGTCACGACCCGGGCCGCGGCCCCGGCGGAAGCGCGCCGCTTCGGCTTCGGCTGGTTCATCCCCGCCATCATCAAGCACCGGCGGGTCCTCGGCGAGGTCCTGCTGGCCTCCTTCTTCCTCCAGGTCTTCGCCCTGCTCACTCCCCTCTTCACCCAGGTCATCATCGACAAGGTCCTCCTGCACAAGGGGCTCACCACCCTCCATGTCCTGGCCGTGGGGATGCTCGCCCTCACCGCCTTCGACGTGGTGCTCGGGGGCCTCCGCACCTATCTCTTCTCCCACACCACGAGCCGCATCGACGTCGAGCTCGGCGCCCAGCTCTTCCGCCACGTCCTGGCCCTGCCCCTCACCTACTTCGAGACCCGCCGTGTGGGGGACACCGCCGCCCGGGTGCGGGAGCTCGAAACGATCCGCCAGTTCCTCACCGGCTCGACGCTCACGCTGGTCATCGACCTCTTCTTCACCGGCGTCTTCATCGCGGTCCTCTTCTTCTACAGCCCCCTCCTCACCTGGATCGTGCTGGGAACGCTCCCCGCCTTCGCGCTCCTCTCGCTCGGGATCACGCCGGTGTTCCGGGCGCGCCTCAACGAGAAGTTCACCCGCGGCGCGGAGAACCACGCCTTCCTCGTGGAGGCCATCACCGGCATCCAGACCGTCAAGGCCATGGCCGTCGAGCCCCAGATGCAGCGCCGCTGGGAAGAGCAGCTCGCCAGCTACGTCCGCGCCAGCTTCCGGACCCTCTACATCGGCAATGTCGCGGGCCAGCTCGGCTCGGGCCTCAGCAAGGCGACGACCATCGTCGTCCTCTGGGTCGGCGCCCAGGCCGTCATGGGCGGCCAGCTCACCGTGGGCGAGCTCATCGCCTTCAACATGCTCGCCAGCCGCGTCATCAGCCCGGTGCTCCGGCTCGTCCAGCTCTGGCAGGACCTCCAGCAGGCCGGCGTCTCGGTGGCCCGCCTCGGGGACGTCCTCAATGCCCCGCGCGAACCGTCGGGCCCCAGCCGCACGGCGCTGCCGGCCATCGCCGGGGAGGTGGCCGTCGAGCAGGTCACCTTCCGGTATCAGCTCGACCGCCCCGAGGCCCTCCGCGACCTGTCCTTCGTGGTCCCCGCCGGCCGGGTGATCGGCATCGTCGGACGCTCGGGCTCGGGGAAGAGCACCATCGCCAAGCTCATCCAGCGGCTGTACGTCCCGGAGACCGGCCGGCTCCTCATCGACGGCATGGACCTCGCCCAGATCGACCCGACCTGGCTGCGGCGCCAGATCGGCGTCGTGCTCCAGGAGAACTTCCTCTTCAACCGCCCGGTCCGGGACAATATCGCGCTTGCCGATCCCGGGCTCCCGCTGGAGGCCGTGGTCCGGGCGGCCAAGCTCGCCGGGGCGCACGAGTTCATCGTGGGGCTGCCGGAAGGGTACGACACGCTCGTCGGGGAGCATGGCTGCAACCTCTCCGGCGGGCAGCGGCAGCGGATCGCCATCGCCCGGGCGCTGGTGGCCGATCCCCGCATCCTGATCCTCGACGAGGCCACGAGCGCGCTGGACTACGAGTCCGAGCACATCATCCAGCAGAACCTGGCGCAGATCTGCGCCGGGCGCACCGTCTTCATCATCGCCCACCGCCTGCGCACCGTGCGGATGGCGCATCAGATCTTCGTCATCGACCAGGGGCGGCTGATCGAGCGCGGCACGCACGACGAGCTCATGCGGCTGGGCGGCTACTATGCGAGGCTCCACCGCCTGCAGGACGGGAGCCAGCCGATCGCGCCTCCAGCGCCCGCCGCCGCGGAGGCCGATGCGGCTCCGGTGCTCGAGAGCAGCCGCCGCCGCGCCGGCGCATCGTCCACCGCGTAGGGCCCGTCGATGCGGCGAGACGAGGCCGAGTTCCTCCCGGCCGTCCTGGAGATCCAGGAGTCCCCCCCGTCGCCGCTGGGGCGGGCGGTGCTCCTCGTCGTCATCCTGCTCTTCGCTGCCGGGATCGCCTGGGCGACGCTGAGTCACATCGACACCGTGGCCGTGGCCCGCGGCAAGCTCGTGCCGGGCGGCCGGTCCAAGGTGATCCAGCCGCTGGAGAGCGGGATCATCCGGGCGATCCGCGTGCGGGACGGCCAGGCGGTGCGCAAGGGCGCCGTCCTGATCGAGCTGGACCCGACCCCGACCACCGCGGACTACCAGCGGCTCAGCAGCGAGCGCCTCGCGGCCCAGGTCCAGGTGGCCCGCTTGCGGGCGCTGCTCGCGGATCAGGAGTCGCTGCCGCCCGTGGCCGGTGCCGATGCCGCCCTCGTCGGCCTCCAGGAGCAGCTCCTGCGAGACCAGCGGGCCGAGCACGAGGGGCGGCTCCGCGCCGCGCAGCTCCTGATCGAGCAGCGCCAGGCGGCGGTCGGCGGGACCCGGGCCGAGATCGCGCGCCTGGAGATGCTGGTGCCCATGTTCACCGAGCGCGCCGAGGCGTTCAAGAAGCTCCTGGCCGGCGAGTTCATCGCCCGGCTGCAGTACCTCGAGGTGGAGGCCCAGCGGGTGACGGCCGTGCAACAGCTGGCCGGACAGCGCGAGAAGCTGGCGCAGGACATCGCCGCGGTCCGCGAAGCCGAGGAGCAGCGGGAGGTGATCGCATCCGAGTTCAGGCGGGCGCGCCTGGGCGAGCTGTCGGAGTGGGAGACCCGCGCCCGCTCCCTCACCGAGGAGGTCGCGAAGGCCTCGCAGCGGACCGCCATTCAGCGACTGGTGGCGCCCATCGACGGCGTCGTCCAGCAGCTGGCCGTCCACACCCAGGGCGGCGTGGTGACGCCGGCGCAGGCGCTGCTGGTGATCGTCCCCCGCGACGCGGTCCTGGAGGCGGAGGCCTGGCTCGAGAACAAGGACGTGGGCTTCGTCCGTCCGGGGCAGACGGTGGAGCTGAAGGTCGACACCTTCCCGTTCACGCGCCACGGCACCGTCAGCGGGACCGTCGCGTCGGTGTCGGGGGAAGCCGTCCAGGTCGAGAGCGTGGGGCTGGTCTACGCGATGCGGGTGAGCCTCGGCCGGGCGGCCATCGAGGCCGACGGGCTACCGGCGACGCTCCTGCCCGGAATGGCGGTCACGGTGGAGGTCAAGACCGGGCAGCGGCGGCTGGTCGAGTACTTCCTGAGCCCCGTTCTGCGCGCTTCGCGGGAGACGGCGCGGGAGCGGTAGAGCCGCAGCGCCGGCTGACCGAGGAGGGCTGCGTCAGGACTCCGGGACGCGGGCTGTCACCGGCCGGTGCCCAGAGGAAACATCAACGCCACTTCGTATCACGCGGCCCCATGCAGCGGGCATCCAGGACCCTCTGAAAGACCCCAGCGTCGTCGAGCCGCCGGCCCCGGAGCGCCCTCCCTGGAACCGAGACCGCCCGGCTCTGCTCCGGCTCCTGCGGCCATCCTGCTTCCGGGACAGAGACATCGTCCAGGACCGCGTGAGCGGCGCAGACGGCTGCCCTGGCGGCAGGCCCCGTCGATCGAGGAGAACTCTGAGCGGACCCTGAGAGGCCCGCCTGGCCCCCGGCCGGGGATGACAGAGGTGGCCGCGGCGTGGGTTGGCTGGGGCGGGGCCGGTTTGGGGGGGTCTGGGGCCGGCGCCAGCCCACGGTGGGCGAGGACCGCGCGCACGACCCCGATGTCGTGCACGGGGCGATGAGACGCAGGCGACGGCTTCTACCTGGGCGCCGACCACGCGGGCGCGGCCCGTGCCGAGGCGGTATTCCGCGAGCACTGGCCGGCCGAGGAGAACCGGCGGGGCTTCCTCCGGGGGACGCCCCGTCGGGCGATCGACATGGTGGAGGCCTACCGGGATGCGGGAGTCGAGCGTCTCAACATCGCGCTCCGCGAAGGCCCCTACGACTGGGACGCGCTCCAGGCCTTCGCCGAGCAGGTGCTCCCGGCCTTCGGAGTCCGCCGGGCCCGCTGACCCCGGCCCGGCGCGTCAGGGGCGCGGGCCGAGGAGCGCGCTCACGGCGGCGAAAGCCGAGACATCGAGCCCCGTCCGCGCGCCGACGACAAGGGCCCCGGCCGCCACCCCTTCGTCCCCCTCGCGGAGCGCTCGCCTTGGGGCTCAGTCTCACCCGCAAGCTCGCCGACTCCCATCTCGTCTCGGGCAAGGCCGCGGCGGCCGAGGAGATCGGGCTCTCGGTGGACCAAGTCCTCCTCACGGACACGAACGGCACCGGTGCGTTCCGGCACTTCGAGGCCATGGGCGTCCCCCGGTTGCGCCCCCCGCTCGCCGTCACCTGCATCGACCGCAACGTCTACCGGGCGCCGGCCTCAGACCGCCCCGGACCGGCCCCGCCCCAGCCCGACCACACCGCGGCCACCTCTGTCACCCTCGCCCGGGCGGCCAGGCGGGCCTCTCAGAGGTCTCCCCGATCAACGGAGACGGCCGCCAGGGCAGCCGTCTGCCCCGCTCACGCGGCCCGTGACGCCGCCCCTGTCGCGGGAGCAGGATCACCCGAATCACCGCGGGAGCCGGATCAGAGCCGGGCGGTGTCTGGCGCGTGGCCGAGGAGACCCAGGGGTTCCCGGGGGGGGCCTGGATGCCGCTGCACGGGTCGCGTGGCGGGAACTGGCGTGAATGTTTCCTGTGCGCTCGGCCATCTTCCTGGACCCGCTCGTAGCCGGCGTCCTCGAGGGCGCCGGGCAGCGCGTCTTCCTCGCGGTCATCGGCGGCGGGGCCTTGCTGCTCGGAGCGCGACTCATGTGGCGCCCGAGCCCGTGACCCGCGCGTAGGGTACATGTCTCGGTCAAGTGGGGAGCAGACCATACATCAGACCTCGGACAGAAGAGCGAAATAGCGCTTCCGGTCCATGTTTGCCGTTCGCATGACGTTGCGGATGATCGAGACGGGCACGGCGGCATACGCGGGAATGACCACCGGGCGGGGCGTCCCCGGCTTTACGTAGGACCGGTGGCTGCCCTCTTGCCTGTCGAATTGCCACCCGTCCCGGACGAAGATCTTCTCCAGGACGGTCCAGTGGACGGGGACAATCTTGGGCACGTGGCCGACGGCTTAGGCAGAGATGGCCTGACTCACGGTCTCCGAGGACAGCAGGGTCGGCGCTCGCCACTCGTCATTGACCCGCCGATAACCGCACTCTTCTAGGACCTCGGCCAGTGTGCCGTGAGCGGAGGCGGTCTTGAGAAAGAGCGCCACGGCTTCCGAGAGATTCCGACGAGCGTCCTCAGGAGTCGTCCCGCAGCTCAGGACGTCAAGGGGTATGGCCCGCGCCACATACGACGCGTCCTCCCGCCAAACCTGCACCGTATGCTCGATCCTGATGGTCATGATCCCTCCACTGGCCAAAACCGCAACCGAGTGCTGCCCATCTCCGTCGCTCTTACTTTATCACGAGCCTCGTTCGCCCAAAACGCGTATCGGAGAAGATATGTGTGACTGCGCGTGATCGGATTTGACGTTCTCTTGGTCTGCTCCCCGAAGCCGGAGATCGGGGTCAACCTGACCCCCATTTCCCTACGGCTGTGCGAGTTGTGTCGTTGGGGTCAAGAAGGAGACGACGGCGTGGCCGCCGGGCGACGCGCCGCGGCCCCCGAAGCGCTGGAAGGGCCGCGGCCGGCCGCCCACGCGCGTGCGGCGTACCGCGACGCACACCCCCCAGAGTGTCAAGCAACTGGCGGGCGCCCTGCCGGCGGCGGCGTGGCGGACGGTGACGTGGCGCGAAGGGACGCGCGGCGCGATGCGCTCGCGCTTCGCGCGGCTGCGCGTGCGGCCCGCCCATCGCGATGAGCAGCGCGCGGAGCCCCGGCCGGAGGAGTGGTTGCTGATCGAGTGGCCGCGAGACGACGCGGAGCCCACGAAGTATTGGCTCTCGACCCTGCCGGTATCGACGTCCCTCGCCATGAGTGAAGCCGGCGCCTCTGGCCCTCACCCTTCGTCCACGAGGGCGAAGCGCGGGTCGGCCGCGCGGCATTCGGCTTCCGGCAGCCCCAGCTCCCGCCGGACGATGTTGGCCCCGCGCACGATCGAGACCATCTTGTAGAAGGCGATGCGTCGGCTCATCCCCTCGCGGCCGAAGCCGCAATCGCTGGAGACGATCAGCCGCTCGGCGGGGATGTGCCGGAGGGCCTTCTTGATGAGGGCGGCCACCTGCTCCGGCCGCTCCACTTGCAGGTTTCGGTGATCCACCACGCCCACGGCGATCTTCTTGTCGGTGATGATCTTGCCGATGACCTCGAGATCCATGCCGTCGGTGGTCGCGCACTCGAACGTCAGCACGTCCACGTCGAGCTTGTTCAGGTGAGGCAGGGCGTCCGTGTAGGACTGGGGGGTGGCGAAGAGGCGCTGCTGGGCCGGATTGCCCCAGCAGGTGTGGCACCATACCTCGGTCAGGTCCCGCAGACCTTTCACGGTGTTGTTGAAGATCTCGACGAAGAACTCCACGTCGAACCGCCCGGCGCCGCCGTGGCGCTGGATGCCGGCCAGATGGATGTTGGGCTCCTCCATCTGGAGGATGAGGCAGCCGGCCTTCGCCAGCTCCAGGAGCTCCTCGCGCATCGCCGCGCTGATGTCGTAGAGCAGGTCCTTGGGGTTCCCGTAGTGGTCGTTGCCGACCGTCGTGCCGATCAGCTCGGGCGTGATCGTGCCGAACTTCACCGGCCGGCCCGTCATGGCCTGGGCCACCTTCCAGAGGTACGTGTAGTGCAGGGGTCCGCGCGCGATCTTCCCCACGCAGCGTGGCATCACCCGGCTCTCCATGACCTCGAAGATGATGTCGCCCTTGCCCGTCCCCCCGTATCCGCTTGGCGCCCGATAGTAATCGGCGCCCGCCAGCCCCTTGAACCGCCGGGCGGGATACTGGAACCAGCTCATTCCCCCGACATCGGTATCGAACCGGGCGTCGCCGTCGGTGACGATGTCCAGCCCGGCTCGCTCCTGGTCACGGAGATACGAGCCGACGGCGTCCGTGTACTGCTCGCGGAAGCGCGCGTCGCCCAGGGCATCGCGGAACGATCGGCTCCCCAGGGTCTCCGTGTACCACGCGGGCCGGGGGAGCGAGCCCGTGATGGTGGCCGGCAGCTTCAGGTCCTTGGTGACCTTGAACACGCGTCCCTCCTTCCCCCGGGACGCCATGTCGACAGCGGCTCTGGCGGCGGCGCGGGGCCTCGGTCTACCTACCCGCGGATGAGGCGCTTCGTCAACGCTAAAATGCACGGTGGCGTCCCGGTGGCGGTCACGGCGCGGGCCGACCCCTCCGGCAGTGAGGCGCGGGCGCTCAGGCCGGACATATTCCCCTGGCGGCGCCCGTATTCTCTCCGCACACGGTGAACAGTCGTGGGGTCATCGAGACTCGGCATGGCTACGGCGGAGGGTCTGGATGCGAGCGATCCGCAAGCGCTGCTCGAGCTGGCGCGGCGGGCCCGCCGGGGCCTGGATGCCCGCTGCACGGGTCGCGTGGCGGGAAGTGGCGTTAATGTTTCCCATGCGCCGCGGCGAGGATCCCGCGCGTGTCTCTGCTCAGAGACAGTTGACGCGGTCCCGGGGCGCCGATACGATGCCAGCCATGGCAACCGACGAAACCCGGACCCGCCGCTGGACCCGGATCGAGTACGAGAAGCTGATCGACCTCGGCATCTTCCAGCCCGGCGAGCCCATCGAGCTGATCGGCGGCGAGCTCATGGTCGCCGAGCCACAGGGGGCCGCGCACTACACGGCCATCTGGAAGACCGCGAAGGTGCTCGAGGCGGCCTTCGGTCCGCGCTGGGTGGTGCGTACGCAGGGGCCTATCGGACTCGACGAGGAGTCCGAACCCGAGCCCGATGTGGCCGTGGTTCCCGGCAGCGCCGATGACTATCGCAGCGCGCACCCTTCCCGCCCCGCCCTTACCGTCGAGGTGTCCGAGTCGAGCCTCAGCAGCGACCGGGAGCGCAAGGGCAGCGTCTACGCCAGAGCCGGCCTACGGGACTACTGGATCCTGAATCTCGAGGAGGGCGTCCTCGAGGTGTACCGCGAGCCGGCCGCCGACCCCTCAGCGCTGTTCGGCTGGCGTTACGCCCGGCGCCAGGTGTTCAACGCCTCGGCGCGAGTGAGCCCGCTGGCCGCCCCGGACGCCAGCATCCGCGTCGGCGATCTCCTGCCCTGAAACCGCCGACCATGCACACACGACGGCTTGCCTTGATGGCGGCGATTCTCGTCGCGGGCTGCGCGACGAGTTCCCGGCCGTCCCCGCCCGCACACTCGAGCGCGGCCGGGGAGACTCGGCATGCCGCCGAGTATCGGCTCTGCTCGGCTGCCGATCCCGATCGCTTCGCGTGGTTCTGCGTGATCGGCCAGATCGTCTACGGCACCATTTCGAACCTGCAGCCGGACGCGGGCTCCGGGCCCAGGTAGAAGCCCGCGCCATCCGAGTGCCCCGCGTGGCGCTCGCTCAGTTGCCCATCACGAGGCCGCCGTCGGCGTTGAGGGCCTGGCCCGTCATGTAGTCGGAGTCGGGGCTGGCCAGGAACGCCACCACGTTGGCGAGTTGTCCTCCGGCCGCTCGGGACGGCCGATCGGGATGCCCCGGATCCGACGCTTGGGACGCGCTCCAGGCCTTCGCGGAGCAGGTGCTGCCGGCCTGACGCGTCAGGCGCGCGGGTTCGGGCGCGAGGCGAGGAGCCCGCTCACCGCGGCGATCAGGGCGGTGGGGGTGAAGGGCTTGGGCAGGAACGACGCGTCCTCGCCGGCGATGGCGGCGCGGGCCGCCTCGTCGCGCACGAACCCCGAGACGTAGAGCACCTTGATATCCGGCCGCACGAGCTTCAGCCGCCGGGCCAGCTCGCGGCCGTTCATCGTGGGCATCGCGAGGTCCGTCACGAGCACGTGGATCGGTCCGTTGTAGCGGCGCGCCAGCTCCAGGGCCCGCGTGCCGTTCATCGCGGACATCACCGTGTAGCCGGCCTTGGCGAGGATATCGGCCGTCATCTCCCGGACCTCGTCCTCGTCCTCGGCCAGCAGCAGCGTCTCCGCGGAGCCCGGCGCTCCCTCGGGCAGGACCGTCGGCGGGCCGGTCTCGGCGGCCTCCCCCGCCCAGGGCAGCACGACGGTGAGCGTCGCCCCGCGACCTGTCTCGCTCTCGAGCCGGATGTCGCCACCGCTCTGCTTGACGATGCCGTACACCGTGGCCAGCCCGAGCCCGGCCGCCTTCATGGGCTGCTTGGTGGTGAAGAACGGCTCGAAGGCCCGCGTGCGGGTGTACTCGTCCATCCCGCAGCCCGTGTCGCTCACCCGGAGACGGACGTAGCGTCCGGGCCGAAGCTCGCCGCCCGCGCGGGCTCCCGTCTCGTCGAGCGTCACGGTGGCCGTCTCGATGGTGAGCCGGCCGCCCGCGGGCATGGCGTCCCTGGAGTTCGCCGCGAGGTTCACGAGGACCTGCTCCATCTGCTCGGGGTCCACCTTCACGAGACAGGGCTCCGGCGCCACCCGGATCACCAGCTCGATGTGCTCGCCGAGGACCCCCCGGAGCGTGCCAGCCGCCCGCGCCACGACCTCGGTGGCGTCCAGGACCTTCAGCTGGAGCGTCTGACGCCAGCTGAAGGTCAGCATCTGCGTGATGAGCGCCACCGCGCGCTGCGCCGTCTTCTCGATGATCTCGATCTCCCGCCGCAGCGGGCCGCCCTCGGACAGGTGGCCGAGCAGCATATGGCTCCGACCGGTGATCACCGTGAGCAGGTTGTTGAGCTCGTTGGCGACGCTGCCAGCCAGGCGCCCGGCGGCCTCCATGGTCTGGGCCTGCCGGAGCTGCTCCTCGAGCTGCGCCTTCTCGCGCGCAGCGGTCACGACCGCCGTCCGGTCCCGCACGCAGCCCACGAAGGCCGGACGGCCGTCGAGATCGAGCCTCGTCACGTAGATCTCCACCGGGAACTCGTGGCCGTCGGCGCGCATGGCCGTTGTCTCCGAACGCTTGCCCAGAAGGGCCCCGCCGCCCGCGGCGAGGTGCCGGGCGAGGCCGCGCCGGTGAGGCTCGCGGAGGGCGGGGGGCATGATGAGGGCCGCCAGCTCCTGGCCCAGGGCCGCGTGGCGGGGACAGCCAAACATCCGCTCGGCCGCCGGATTGAACTCGGTCACGCGACCGCGCTCGTCCATGGCGATGACGGCGTCGAGGGCCGAGTCCAGGATCGCCCCGCGGAGTGCCTCGCTCTCGCGGAGAAGTGCCACCGCGCGCGCTGGCGCGCTGGGCTCGGCAGGCGTGTGATCCATCGCGCAGCAGTTATCGCCCCGCGAGCACGGCGGCGTCAAGCCCCTTGCGCGGCCGCGTGGCGCCGGTATACGGTCGTATGCGCCCGGCGGGCCGTCGTCACCCCGTACTGCCCGCCACACCGAGCCTCAGAGGAGCCACCCATGACGGCGGGGACACAGCTGATCCGGGGACTCGAGGGTGTGGTCGCCGCCGAGACCGAGCTCTGCGATCTGGACGGCAAGAACGGGCGCCTCGCCTATCGCGGCTTCGACATC
>Ga0209211_10012574_pt1 | contig 10629 bp, 12 predicted proteins | sample RifGroA2_FD_183992 | JGI IMG/M metagenome (GOLD analysis project Ga0209211, IMG submission 183992) | Groundwater microbial communities from Rifle, Colorado, USA - Groundwater A2 (SPAdes) (version 2) | ecosystem: Environmental > Aquatic > Deep subsurface > Groundwater | place: Rifle, Colorado...
CAATATTTTGAAGCTGTTTCTAAAAATGCACCTGTAGCGCAACCTAAATCAAGTAAGATACCGCCACTCCTGTACCTACTTATTATATTGGATCGTATTTCAAATGATTCTTTTAAACTCTTGGCTTCTTTCTCATAATCACTGTAAGCGTGCTTTGTCCCCGGATCATTAAAAAATTCATTAGAATAATAATCTGTAAAAAATTTGCGGTCAGGTTCAAAATCCAAAAATATCAAACTACACTTATTACATTTTGCCACATTATAACTTTCCTTTGTGAACAGAATTTTATAAAAAGGGCTGTTGCAAAGCCTGCAGTATCCCAATTTTCTAATTATATTTTCCATGATAGTTATTAAATAAAATTGTAATCAAGTCTTTAAATGATTTTCCGGTATCAGTTAATGGATTAACTCGGCTTCCTTCGATGTGACGCCAACTTACAGGAAGTTCTTTTGTAGAATAGTTCATTTTTTTCGCAATAAATAGGGACTCCGAATCATATGCCCAACGGTCAATAGATTGTCGTCTGAAAATACTTTTTGCTGCTTCAGACCGAAAAGCTTTAAATCCACATGTTATATCGGTAAAATTAAGTCCTAGAAGATAATTTGTTATAAGTGTGTATCCTTTTCCTAAAATTCTGCGGGGAACTTTTTGTTTTTTTCGTGTTTGAGTTAATAGATGCTTTTTAGACCCTATAATAACATCACAAAAATCCAATTCTTTTACAAATTTAGGGATTTCTGTTATATCTACGGAAAGGTCTGCATCCATCACAATGATTTTACCTCCACTACACTTTAATACGCCTTGCTTAACGGCGTAACCTTTTCCACGATTAGGTAAATAACTTATTACTGATATAGGGATGTTTTTGAGAGCTTTTCTTACTTTATTAAGTACTAAAACCGTATTGTCTAAGGAACCGTCATTAACCAACATAAATTCAAGAGGGTCTTTGAAAGAGGAACGAATGGATTTTATACCATCAATAAGTTTTTTTCCTGATTCTAAACGTTTTTCTTCGTTGTAAAAGGGAATTACAATACTAAGTATCACGGTACAAAGTATACCAATAAACATTTTATCCAGTACAATATAATTTATGAGTAGTTCAAATACTCAAAAACTAATTTCAGAAAAACAACGTTTAATAAATGAGATAAAAACAAAACATTCAAAAGCTTATGAATGGTTGGTACAAAACGATTTTGATTTTAACAATGTACGCAAATATTCTGTTGAAATTGCTGCCGCCTTAATTTTTGTTTCAGCCTTAATTCAAAATAAAGCGCTGTCAGATACTCAGAAAAATTCAAATACGGTTCGGGTAACTGAAATACAAAAAAGCGAGCTAATAAACTTAACTGAATCGGGCAGGGCAGAGCTTGTTTTTTATAGATACGGACCACTAATTACACAAACTGCTGAAAAATATAATGTTGACCCAAAACTTATACTTGCAACAATCATGTCTGAATCAACTGGAGATGCAAAAGCTGTTAGATACGAGCCTTCAATAAATGACTCAAGTTATGGACTTGGGCAAATTTTATACGGAACTGCAAAAACGATGGGTTTTAATGGAGCTCCTAGCGAACTTTATAATCCAACAGTTAATATTGACTTAATTGGAAAGTATCACAGAAGAAACTTAGACGTTTATGGTGAAAAATTAACTTTAGATCAAATAGCCACTGCTTATAACGCCGGAAATCCGTACGCGTACCCACATTACGGTTATTTGGAAAAGATACGTAAATGGTTTAATATTATTAATAGGATAGTTGGATAGGATAATTATGGAAAGATTGCTACCACAAGAAACTCAACCTAATGAGAAAGAACTGTCGTTAGATGTGACAGCCTTAGGAAACTTGCTGTTTGCATTAAATCAAGCAAAACCTGTCGGCAAAACCGATGAACTTTTGAGTAAATTACAGAAAAAAGAGTAATATGGGCAAAAATTTAGTGATAATAATCGTAGTAGCTTTATTTGTAGGTTTGGTAGCCTCGTCATTCACAGTTACTGAGGTATTAAAAAGTTCTTCTAAACCGACTTCTGAGTTAAATAACCAACCAAAATTTGATGTTAAACAATATCTATCTTCAATAAAAGATTTTATAATTCGAGCGTAAAACTACCAGTGTAAACTGGTGGATATAAGCTACATACAATAGAAATCTCGGTGCCGGCAACGCCCGTTGAGGAAAATTCTGTTACAACAAGTACAAATTCGACTTTTACTTCAGAGGTTAATATAAAAATGAATGAAAAGGTAATAACTCCTGTTAAGTCCTACTGCATTGATTATAAAATAGACTCGGGAGAGTTCGCGAGCAAGGATTGTTACTCGGAAGATGATTACTACAAGTTGCTTGATTATCTGGCAAAGTTTAGTAATGCGAAAGCTATGGTCACGGCGGAAAAAACCTCCATTGATTTTACTTGCGATGGTTGGAGTGATATATTTAAAAAGGTATGCAATGAGAGTAAGACGGCCAAGAAGAAATATGAGGCCGATGTCGAAAAGTATAGAAGTTTAATTTTAAGTTTAATTAAATAAAGGAAAAATATATGATGCAAAATACCTTAAGTGTTCAGTCTTTTATAAGGACTATTGTATGGATAGTCTCTATGTTAATTTTAAGCCCGGTTTTATTGATAGCTGATACAATTTCGAAATCACTAACCGGTACAGGAGCCGTTTTGTTTGTTCCGGCTTTGGCTTTTGCTATATGGATTTCTGTAATCCTGTCAAAAATGTTTTATATATTACCTGAATGGGAAAAGATTGTACTTCTTAAACTTGGAAAATATGAGGGAATTAAAGGAGCGGGTTTTTTTGTCATCCCACCGTTTATTTATTCTGTTGCTGCAATTATAGACACAAGAATAGAAACTCACCAAATTGAGGCTACTGCTACTCTGACTAAAGACAACGTTCCGACAAAAATTACGGCGGCGGTTGAATTTAGAGTAGAAGATCCTAAAAAGGCTGTTATTGATGTTCAGAATTATAGGCTTTCTGTAACCTGGCTTTCGACGGAAGCTTTAAAGAACACTATCGGGAGCCTTGATTTGAAAGAGTTATTAAGTGAAAGAGATCAAATAGCTAAAACTTTACAGGAGCAAATTGATAACGGCGCAGTTGCTTATGGTGTAGATGTTAGGGCTGTTAGAATTACGGATATTGACACACCAACATCTTTAGTTGATGAGCTCGCCGTTATTGCGAGAGCAAGAAGAACTTCGGAAGCAAAAAGGATTCAAGCAGAAGCCGAAGTATATGTTGCTCAAAAGACTGTTGAAGCAAGCAAGATTCTATCAGAATTTAGCGAGGGTGGCGCGAGCATGAGACTAAGAGAATTACAAACAATGACTGAAATTAGTAAGGAAGGCCGATCTACCATTGTTCTATACCCATATGGTGATAGAGACGGTAAAGGTATCGCACATGCCGTTGGGGGACAGCTTTCCCACAGGACAGAGAATCCTCAACCCCAAGCTTGAAAAGTGTTAAAATGATCGAATGACTTCCGGTATTTTATATGTTTTAGGTGGTCCAATAGGTAATTTGGGTGATATTACTTTTAGGGCGGTAGAAACGCTTAGGAATGCCGATTTTATAGTATCCGAAGATACCCGCATAACAAATAAACTGCTCTCTCGTTTTAATATATCAAAACCGCAAATTTCATATAGAGACCAGAATCATGATTACGTTAAGGATAGGATTTTTAGCTTACTTGGAGAAGGTAAAAATCTAGTTTTAGTTTCTGATAGTGGAACTCCTCTTATTTCAGATCCTGGATTTAAGCTTGTGTCAGAGTCTTTAATGAGTGGTTATAAAGTTGAGGTTATACCCGGCCCTTCTGCTTTGACTGCATCGTTAAGCATTTCGGGCCTACCTACAGATAAAGTGGCTTTTCTTGGTTTTTTACCAAAAAAGGAAAAGCAGAGAAGAGATAAGTAGAGTCAACAAATTATTAGTCGAATTATTAGAAATACTTGGGGACAGAGTTGTTTGTATCGCAAGGGAAATGACAAAAATTCACGAACAAATTGTAACAAATCGCCTAAGCGTTATTCTAAATTCAAACATTTTAATCAAGGAAAAAGGAGAATTTGTTATTTTAGTCGCAAAAGAGGATTTTAAATGGTAAACGATTCAACTTTTAAGAACGAGGAAAAAAAATTATCAAAGACAATTGAGCTTTTGATTAAGGCACGGGAATCCCTAAATAAAATCGTGCAAAGAGTTGGTGGTGAAAATTTAGATTTACTTGAAAGTTTAAGAAATAACCCTGAAACCAGCGGCACAGACTTTTTTGTTTTCATGGAAAAACTTCATACGCAAAACACCGCGTTAAATTTAAAAGACAAATTTCAAAGACTTGAAGAGTTTAAATATCAATTGGCAGAACCTTATTTTGCGCGATTAGATTTAAGAGATATGAAAAAGGACCATGATGAAACATTTTATATAGGTAAGTTTGGTTTTACGGATAAGGTTCCTGTTATTATTGATTGGCGGGCAAAGATAGCGTCTATATACTACAGATACCGATATCCTCAAAAACACGTGAAATATGAATCTGAATACGGAACAGAAAGGTTAGATTTGTTACTGAAGAGGACTTTTGACATTGAAAACGGTGAATTGATTAAATTTTATAATAACGACATTAAGTTAGATGAAAACGAGATAATCACAGATAAGATTAAAAAAAGAACAGGCGGTGTGCTGGAGGATATAGTTGAAACTATTCAAAGGTCACAATTGGATATTATTGAAGCAGATCCAAGGCAGTTGTGTATTGTACAGGGATGCGTGGGTAGTGGAAAAAGTACCGTTGCTATACATAAATTAGCTCATATCTTTTTCAATTTTCCAAAACTTATTCATCCCGAAAGAACTATTTTAATAGTTAAAAACCAAATATTGGTTGGGTATTTGTCTACACTTTTTCCAAAACTTGGTATTTTTAACATAAATTACGGAACAATTAAGGATCTGCTTATTAATTTGTATTTTCGTGAAGGACTTTCTGTTGAAATTGATTTAGATAAAGCTAACGATTCATTTTTGGAGTACAACATTGATTCAATTAGAAAAATGGAACAAGAAATATACTCAATGAAATCCATGTTAGAACTTCAAATTAAAAAGATTTTTGAGAATCCTGAATTAGAAAGTTATGGAGGCCAGAAATTTGATTATAGTATTCCCGCTCTTGAAAACATTAATAGTATTATTGAGGACTTAAACGAAGAAATCGAAATACAGGGGGGCATCATTGCCGATGAATCTATTTCAAACTACAGAAAAGAAGTTCACAGAATGAATATCAAAACCATTAAAAAGCTGATAACTAAACTTAAGAAATTATCTACCGAATACAAAAGAACTAGCTTGTATACAGTTTTATTAAGTATTAATGTTGAGGCTAAAAAGAAACTTAGCTACAACGAATTTTTATGTTATATATACATATTTATTGAAATTGTAGGCCTATCGAATTTTAAGAAATATGAGTATTGTGTTATTGACGAAGGTCAGGATTTTTCGGCACTTGAGTATTTGGTTCTTGGAAAATTAGTCATAAACGCGAGATTCGCAATTTTTGGCGATCTCAACCAAGGTTTTAACAACGATAATATATCCGATTGGTCTGAAATTCTTAGTGTATTAGACACAAAAGATAGAAACGTATTTTTTGAATTAGATACAAGCTATCGATGCACAAAACAAATTGTCCGGTTTGCGAATGAAATTCTATTGAATTTTACAAAACTTTATTTGCCAAAATCAATAGATAGAAACGGGGAAATTCCAACAGCAATTGAGGTGGATAGGAATAACGACGTTGCAGCTAAGTTTTTAAAAAGACTGGAAATGGATTCAGTAAATTATAATAAAAGCATTGGAATAATTTTTTATGATGAGGACATGTTAAATCAATTTAAATCGATTTTAGAAGGAATAAGTGTAATAAAAGATAGACTTATTGTTTTGGACGAAACTAAACGCATAAATTATATTTCTTCAGGAATTTATCTAATGAACTTTGAAAGTTGTAAAGGCTTGGAATTTAGCAAAGCCTACGTTTTTTCAAAAAAGAAAGGTTTGAATATAACATTTGACGAAGCAAAAAAAGAATTTGTGGCTGTTACGAGGGCCATGAACGACCTTGTGGTGTATTATATAAAGGAGGGCAGAAATGCCTAAATATGAGTATTCGTTTTAAATATATAACTTTTTCTATACTAACGTCAGTAACTATTTTGCTAAGATTTGTAAATTTGGGTTATTCTGATTACCAAGGGGATGAAATTAAAGCGCTTTTTCTTCCTTCTGCCGGCCAAAGTTTAATGAATTTTATTTTTGCTCAAAGAAAAGGACCTGTTCAGTTTTTTATTACTTATTTAATTAAGTTTTTGGGCCCATATTACTTAAACGAGTTTTTAGTAAGACTTCCTTTTGCGCTTGCCGGAATATTAGCTGTTATTGTTTTTTACAAACTAATTGAAAAGCATCTTGGACATAAGTTGGCATTGTATTCGGCCTTTTTTATGGCATCAAACGGCCTGTTCGTCGCTTTTTCTAGAATTGTTCAATATCAATCATTTGTTATTTTGTTTTCTGTTTTGGCATTATATTTTTTCACACTAGCAATAAAAGAAAAAAAGTGGACTACGTCTGGTCTTTATCTTGGTATGATTTCGTGGGCTATTTCTATGCTTTCACATTATGATGGTGTTTTTATTGCGCCTTTTGCCTTTTATTTACTTTTCAAATGGTATAAGAATTTTCCTGAAATAACAATCAGGACCAGATTGCTTCATTTAGCGCTTTCTTCTTTACTAGGCACTGCGGTTGTTTTAAGTTTTTATGTACCTTTTTTTCTTTCGGTTACCGATAAAACAAAAGATTATTGGTTAGACAGGCTTGAAGGGGGGGAAGGGAAAATTTCAAGTTCTATTGCTACGTTTAAAGTATATAATCCAAAGCTAGTTTTTTATTTTTATAGTTTGCTATCTGTTTTTTCTGTTTACAAATTATGTTTTAAGCAAGTTTGGAAAAAGAATTGGATTTTTGTTGTTTGGGCACTATTTCCTTGGATTGTTTATGAGTTAATAGCAAATATTCCAGGAACTCACATATACACGTATTTAATACCGCTTTTTATCATTCTGGCATTTGGGATAGAAACAATTGAAACGCTTTTAATTAAAGTTTTTAAAATAAAATTTGGGAGTATTATTAGTATTGTTGGTCTTGTAATATTGTTTTCATTTACTTCATATTTGTCTTATGTTGTTTTTGTTGATCATTCAAGAGAATATCCATGGGAGAATAAAAAATTTCTATTTTGGACTTTATATAAGCCAAACGTAATATTTCACTTAAGCATATTTGGATTTCCGTATTACAGACATTGGGAAGAAATAGGCGATTTTGTTACAAAAGGTAAAAATAACGGCTTTTATTCAACAAATGAAAGAAAATCAATTGCAAGATATTTTATTCCTTTTTCTAAAGATACAGATAGTGCCGGGCATTTTGTATTTATAAAAAATCCTCAAACTTTTACAAACGAAATATTACAGGAAAAAGCTTTGTATTGGTCAAAAAAATATAAACCTGATAAGATTTTTTACAATAACGGCAGGGAAGTCGTTGATATTTATTACATGCCCGCCGGTAATTTAGATACTATTAAGTCTATGGGTTATTAGATTCTTCCAGTTTAATTTCGTATACTTTTTCGTCTTCAAGGTTTATATTTCCGATTTCAAAAGTTATATCTTCTCCGTTATTAAAAACGCGCCACTTAAGACCATCGGGCGCTTTAAGATTATTTATGTTATCTATTTCTGTACCGTAAATGTAGGCAATTTTTTCATATATGAATCCTTGTTTATTTCGTAAATATTCAAACATATCAAGTAGTGAATCGTCATTTTGCAGACTTGCCTGATATTCAAATATTACAGAACCGTCTTTAATAACATTTAGTTTAACTTTTACAGGCTTTACAACAAAACCTTGTTTTTCTTTTCTTGTTCCTACATCTACATTTTGAGACTTTATAGCGGATCTTACAAAAAGGACAGTAATAAAGATCAAAAGCAGGAACAAAACGTAGTAAATTTTTTGCATCTCTTGTTTTTTTGGCATATGCCGTATAATTATACATGCTAAATGCCCCCATAGCTCAGTGGATTAGAGCACTCCGCTTCGGACGGAGGGGTCGGGAGTTCAAATCTCTCTGGGGGCGCCATTCTACGCTAAAGCCGCGTGTGGCAGCCACTTACAAAAAATAATTAAAGCCGGGTGAAGCGGGATTTGTCGAGGGGGCGTAGCTCAGTGGCAGAGCAGCTGGCTCTTAACCAGTTTGTCGAGGGTTCGAACCCCTCCGCCCCCACCAATATGAAAAAAATAACAAAAATAATAATGGTATTTATAATTCGAGCGTAAAACTACCAGTGTAAATTTAGAAAATGTGGAATTGGGCTGATTTTTGGATGGCCGGCCTCCCTTGCGGCCACGGGCATTTTTAAGAACAGAGGTTACATTGTGGACTATTGTGCTTTCTTTTACCTTTTCCGTTGCTGTAGGTGTTATTTTTGGGACTTATCCAGTCATTCAAGCGAGTAAGAAAGATCCAATTGAAGCTCTAAGATACGAGTGATCTGTTAGAATACAGTTATTGGCCGAGGTGGAGAAATTGGTATACTCGCAGTCTTCAGAAGGCTGTTTCCGTAAGGAAGTATGGGTTCGACTCCCATCCTCGGCACCATTCTTTGCTAATCAACAATGTTTGGGCGAGTGGCGGAATGGTATACGCGCAACGTTGAGGTCGTTGTAGGGTAACACCTGTGCAGGTTCAACTCCTGTCTCGCCCACCATTTGCGAGAGTAGCTCAGTGGTAGAGCGTTCCCTTGCCAAGGGAAAGGTCGCGGGTTCGATACCCGTCTCTCGCTCCATTAGGGAAGGTAGCAAAGTTGGTCAATGCACCGGTCTGAAAAACCGGCTATGTGGGTCCGATTCCCACCCTTCCCACCAAATAGTTTTGCAACATAATGAAAAATTACCAAATAAAACTAATCTTATTCGATATTGGAGGAGTTCTTATAGATTATAGTGATGTATTTAGGACTGTTTCAATCGAGCAAAAATTTCCTCATGAATTTATAGATAAAACTTTTGATAAGTACGATAAAGACATTACAATTGGCAAAATTACACCTCAGGAACTTTATTTAAAGTGTTTAAATGAAAATGGATTAGTGGCAAATAAGAATTACGACTTTATGGATAGTTGGTTGAGGGATTATGCCGTTATTAAGCCCACATTTGATCTTATAGAACTATTACAACAAGAACACAAAGAATATAAAATAGGTTTATTCTCAAATATTTACAAAGGTATGGTAACGGAGATGATGAAAAGGCAATTAATTCCAAACATTAACTATAATTATATATTTTTATCGTGCGATATTGGTATTCAAAAGCCAGATAAACAAATATATGACTATGCTTTATCGACTACGGGACTTAAACCAAATCAGATTCTATTTATAGATGATAGAGATGGCTATTTAGAACCCGCTATTAACACAGGTTGGAATACTTTTAAATTTTCTCGCCAAGATCCCAAACAAAGTATAATTAGATTGAAGGAGTTAATACTATGATAAAAAAAGTTTTATATTTAATCCAACAAGCAGGGGTTTTGATGTTAATGCCAAGATCTCATAATAAACAATTAGGGACAACTTTTGATACAGTGGCGTCTCATAGTCATCATGTAGCTGTTATTGCATATTGTATAGCTAGAATGGAAGGCCTTTCACATGAAAAGGCAATGAAATCCTTAACAATGGCTACATTTCATGATTTGGCAGAGGCAAGAACAGGGGATTTGGATTTTGTTGCAAAACATTATGGAAGTATTGATGAAGAAAAAGCAGTTAGAGATCAATTTGATGGTTTTAAATTTGGAAAGGATTTAAAGAAACTAATTGAAGAGTATGAAGAAAGAACATCTCTAGAATCAAAATGCGCAAAAGATGCCGATAGTTTAGAACAGCTTTACCAGGAATGGGTTTTAATGTGGCAAGGAAATAAATTGGCACAAAAATGGTTTGAATCTGATTTTAAAGATCGTGTACCCGACCTAAGAACTGAATCGGCTAAGAAAATAGCTCATGAAATGAAAGGAAGTAACCCACAAGAGTGGTGGTGGTCGCAGTTTGTAAAAGAAGACATGGCTATTGATAAGGAAAAATTACTAGGTAAAAGATAAATCATTTACTAACCTGATACAATGCGTTAATCGGGACCCACAGCTCGGTTGGTTAGAGCGTTCGGTTTTGATCAAGAATTTTTCTTGGGTGGTTAGCTCAGTTGGTTAGAGCGTTCGGTTTACATCCGAAAGGTCACAGGTTCGAATCCTGTACTACCCACCAAACACCTTATTTAATACTTTTCAGTTGATTATACATTGTGTATCATTATATAAATGAGCTTTTCTACGTACACTGCCCTTACTGCCGATGAAGTATTAAATGAGTTCAATGTCTCTTTGGAAAAAGGTTTGTCGACTATCGGT
>Ga0209211_10012575_pt1 | contig 10629 bp, 14 predicted proteins | sample RifGroA2_FD_183992 | JGI IMG/M metagenome (GOLD analysis project Ga0209211, IMG submission 183992) | Groundwater microbial communities from Rifle, Colorado, USA - Groundwater A2 (SPAdes) (version 2) | ecosystem: Environmental > Aquatic > Deep subsurface > Groundwater | place: Rifle, Colorado...
GCCCCACCTCCCGCCCGCCCTCTTCCCTCTTCCTTCTTCCTTCTTCCTTCGCCGGCCGAGACTACCGTCTCGACCAGGGTGTTCCACTGGCCACAATCGGGACACTTCCCGGACCACTTAGGAAATTGCGAGCCGCATTGCTGACATTCCCAAACGCTGGAAGTCTTAGTCACGAACCAATAATACACCTTAACCCGAGTTTCCCGTTAAACACAAAATAAATATTCATTAAACATCGGCGATCGCTGACGGATAATAAATATTTATTATCGGTATGCGATCGCGGGCCTGTAATGAATATTTAAATGATGGCCGGGGTTAGTTAACAGGGTATCAAAAGGGTATCAAACCAGAATGGATAAAGTGAAACTCGTGCTTAATCGGAAAATACACCTTAATCGGAAGCGTAAGAAGCGTAAGGATCTGATCCTTACGCTTTAAACATTACGAAAATCAAGACGCGACAGCGTGACAAATTTCGGAATGAGAAATATTAAATGAAAAGTATCAGATACTTTACAAGTTGTCAGCGGTTCAGCCGGCGGCGGCGTTGGTTGCGAAGCGCTAGCTCCTGGGTGATTTCGGCATCTTTCGATCTGGCTGCCCGAAGCTGGTTTACCAGGCGACGGGCGACGTCGGCGGAAACCATATTATTAAATTGAGCTTCGTCGTGGTCAAAGTCGGATTGGAACCAATCGTCGGAAGTCTCTGCGTCTAGCGGCGGCGATCCTTCAAAAATCGGTTCGCCGCTGGCGAGCAGATTGGCTTTGATGGCGGCAAACCTGACAACATTTTCCAGTCCGGAATTTTCCAAAATCTCGACTAATCTATCGGCCGTGTTATAGCCGAGGCCGGTGGCGGCGGTAAATTGCATTCGCAGATCTTGAAGATCGCCGACTCCATTACTCTTGGCCATCAATTGAGCGAAGGCGTTTAAGAAGGATACTTCCGTATCTTCCAGCGCGAGTTTTTCCGCCAGCAACTGAAATTTGGCTTCAAAATTCCATTCGACTGCGTCTGTCATGAAAGAATGATACACCACCCGTCAAGTCCGGCGGAAAATACCAGCGTTTCCCGTTTTAGACTACGCTATAGCGTGATAAATTTCGGAACGAGAAAGCAATTTTCAGACAATTTTATCGAGTTTGGAGATAAATTGGCCGTATTCGTGGGGCATTTTGGGAAGAATTTTTTTGACATAAACCTGATAGGCCTTATCCCCCAGCCAATTCCGGGGCAAAAGACGGAATGGCAACTGCGGATCATCTTTCAAAATCGCCAGATATTTTATCGCCAAATCCGGCGGGGCGGATTTGGCTTCTTTGACCCGGTTGATAAATGCTTCATAGCGAAGATTAAGATTGTCCAATTTAAAAGCTTTAGCCAACAAAGGAATCAGGCCTTTCCTTAGCCGCGGCGACACCCGGGATTTGACGGTAATGACAAAGTCTTCGAGCTGGTCCCATTCAATCAGGTCGGCCAAAAACGGCTCCGGATCGGTAAAACTGGCCCAAACCGACTCCTGGAGCATCCCAAACGACAACTGCTTCATTAGATTACGAAATTTATCACGCGACCGCTTGATATTTTCCGGAATGTCATAAATGGTCAGATATAGCCACCCATTCCAAGGCCTTTGATCGATATATTTTGGAATTATATGTTTTAACCGGGCAAAACCACGGTTGGTAATTTCGGAGCCGCGGCGGAAACCGTCATCAGCCAAGCTGTAAAGCGATTTCCGAAGCGATTTTTGAACCCGGCGATCCTGCAAATTGGTAAATAATTTAGCGGCGTCTTTCATGACTTTATCCGTCGAGATGGGAACAAACGCTCCCCGGTGGAGTTTGGCCGAAGCATAAAGAGCTACCAGCGCCAAATCCTGGGCCGTCCCCAACCAGCCGAAACTGGCTTCTTTGATTAGCCGGGACAGGGTTTCCCGGCCGGAAACTTTTGGTGACGATTTTAGTTCCGGAGGCTTGATTGAATTTGATTTTGGCAAGATAGAATAAACTCTACCAGACTTGATTACGAAATTCAATAGGCGACAGCGTGAGTAATTTAGGGAATAATTTGAAACGAGTTTGAGTCTCGAAAAAGAGATTTATTCCCTATTTTAATCACGCGACAGCGTGAATAATTTCGGAATGCGATAGCGTTGAAATTTTCGGAAAAAAAATTATGAGAAATGTTTGAGAAGTATCAGATACTTCTCACGGTGTAGAATTGGTAAATCAGTTTCATTTTCGCAGAATGACTAATTCAATTTGGTGATCGGGCGGCAGTAAAACGGCGACTGCGGCCGCGGCCAACAGGGCCATTTTGACCGGATTTTGCGCCGAGCCGGCGTCGACGACGAAGCTTCTATCTCCAGCCGGATTTTGATGATCTAAAGTCATTCCGGCTATCGGATTGACCACCAACCTGCGGCTGGTATGTTCGCCGGCGTAGGCAGCCACAACTTTAGCTCCGGCTGTGACCAACTGCCGCGTCCGGTCGCCGCCGGTTTGGCTGCCGATTAATTGACGGGCCAATTCAATAGCATCGTCATCCGCTAATCTTTCTGTTAGGGCCAAGAATTTGGCGGTAATTTCAGAAAGATGATCGTTTACGCCACAGCCGGTGGCGTTTCCGCCGGTTTGCCATTCCTGTTTATGATGACTGTCATCATAAAGACTCGTCCGGTCAATGTCGGATAAGATTATTTTAAAATTATTGGCGGCCAGCCAGTCGTCTCTCACTACTTTAATTTCAAACCTGGAACCCGATCTCCCTAATTCCGCCTGAAGCCCGGTAACTAAATCGGGAGAACTTGCCATTTCTCCCCCTCCAGGAATCGACATATTAAAAGTGATTCTAGCGCCCAATCAATAATTTGTCAACGACAACAGTTATTTCCACCGCCGGTTGGATGCGGAAGTCGATGCAGGAAACTAATAGGGCGGGACAGGAATGCATTACCGGTAAATTGCCGGTATTTCTTCCGCTGCCATCCCCAGGGACAGGCGGCGGCGGTCGCGGTCGAGGTCCTCAATGACGACTTCGAGTTTATCGCCGACCTGGGGCTCTTTGGCGGCCGGGATTTTGCTGATGTGGAGCAGGCCGGAGACGCCGGGTTCGAGCTGGACGATGGCGCCGAAGGCGGCGATTTTGACGATGGTACCCTCCATTTTGCGTCCGGCCGGGTAGCGCTCCTCTATCCCCTGCCAGGGATCGCCGGCCAGGCGCTTGAGGGAGAAGCCGACTTTGCCGGCGCCGGGGTTGACGTCAATGACGGAAACTTCGACTTTTTGGCCTTCGGTGACAATTTCCCGGGCGGAGGGGACTTTGTCCCAGGAAAGTTCGCTGATATGGATTAGCCCCTCAATATCGTGGCCGTCAATATTTACCTTGACAAAAGCGCCGAAATCGGTAACGCCGACGACTGTACCCTTTAATTTATCGCCGGGCTTGACTTTTTCCAAGACCTGCTTTTGGGCTTCGATTTCGCCGGCTTGGGAGACGTGGCGCTCGGAAAAAATCAGGCGGTTATTGGGGCGGTCGACTTCGATGACTTTGACTTTCAGGACTCGGTTGACCAGGTCGTCCATTTTGGCGGCCAGGGGGCCGGACAGCTGGCTGGTGGGAATAAAGCCGTATAAATCAAGGGAATCAATTCGGGCGACTAAACCGCCGCGGTTGACTTCCAGGCCGCGGACGTCAATGACTTCGCCGGTCCTCTGCCACTCCCTGATTTTTTGCCACATCCAGTCGGTGGCGGCGGTCCGAAGTGACAACAAAATTTGGCCGCGGTCGTTTTCGGGGGAAAGAACGTAAGCGTTAATCTCGTCGCCGACGGCCAGGGTTTTGGCGAAATCGCGGGCTTCGTCAAATTCGCGGTCGATGACCAGGCCTTCGGTTTTGGCGCCGATGTCCAGAAGGACCAGGCGGCCGGTGACTTCGGTGACGGTGCCTTTGAGAATTTCGCCGCGGCGGGGGACGAAGAATTTGGATTGTTTTCGGGCCATCAGCTCCTCCATAGAGGATGCCGAAGATAGGGGTGTTTTTATGCTCGATTCCACTGATTGCACTTTTTTATCAGTTGATTTAGATTTCACTGATTTAGGCTCGGGAATTAGTTTTTGGCGCCGGAGACGAACCGGAACCCGCCTTTGGTCGCCGCTTCGGCGAGGCGAAGCCGGGGAAATTTTTTTAGAGGATTTTTTGGCAGCGGTCATCGGTCATGAGTCTCCTTTCGAAAGAGATGGGAGTATATTATCACAAGTCAACGGCAGATGACAGAGGTAATTAATTTCCAATTTTCAATTATCAATTTTCAATTTCAAGTTTTGCTTAAATTGCTACCCTACCGGGTGATGAGTTAAGCAATTCCGAAAAAACTGACGCGATAGCGTGGTAAATTTCGGAATTACGGCCGGCGGAAAGAGTGATGGTGGAAGAAAGACGGCGACTGCGGGCTTTGCCGGAAAAGGCCAGGCCTTTTTTGATGTGGTTTGATAATGTCCGGCTAGTTAGCCAGGGAGGCGCCTTGGAAAATCCACTGCTTTATCAATGATTGATAAGGAATATCCCGTTGATGGGCCTTGATTTTGGCCCTGATGATTAAAGATTCGGGCAGGCGGATGGTAATCGGTTTTGAGGATAATTTAAGATTGGGGAATATCCATCTCTCCGCCTTGGAAAAGTCCACGTATTCTGTGGCGTCTACCTCCTGCCAGAAAGCGCGTTCCGCCGCTTCTGTTTTAAAATAAGGGATCTTTTTGAGCTTTTTCATATCTATCAACCTCCTTTCGATGGATTCTTCTGGCGGATATAATCCTGATTTTGTTTTGTTTCATAGTAAAAATAACTAACAATTTCTTCCCGATTGCGGTTTGCCCCAAGCCAATAAACCGTTTTTCTGTTTGCGAATGGTTAACGTCGGGGATGACGAAAAATTCTTCGCTGACAAAAACTTCTTCTGTTTCTTTGGGGGTAATCCCATGTTTACGGTAGCTTTTGTCAAGGTTTCCCTTATCCCACTCAAACTCGATAACTTTGGGTTGGACCCGCATGTATACATATAATACATGTACAGTAGGGGTTGTCAAGAGGTAGTCTAAAGATTTACTTAACTTGCCGCCCGAGACCCCCGAAGGCGTTTACCATTCGCCTGTTCCCTACTATTCGTAGACGGCTTATGGGGCACGCTGACGGGGCAGGCCGGGTAGAGAGTTAAGAAATTCCGAGAAAACTGACGCGATAGCGTGGTAAATTTCGGAATTACGGCCGGCGGAAAAGGCGGCGGCGGAAGGGGGGCGATAGCCGCGCTATGTAGTCAGTTTTTCGGCCACAAAAGCGACGACGTCTTTGGCAAATTGAAACGCTTCTTGGGATTGATCGCGGGTATATCCCATGAAATCGCCGATGTCCGGATAGCGGGATTCGACATAGTAACCGGACAAAGTCGCCGCCTGATCTATTAACTGTTGAAAATCATTGTCAATTTCGATACATTCCTCCAAAAGAGCCGACAAATCATGGATTTTTCTTAATTGTTTCCCGCTGTGGAGTAAAAACGCTTTCAGGGCCTTTTCTGCCGCCTGTTGGGAAGCGAAACAAACGCCGTGCAAAACCGTTTCTTTCAAGCTGGCTGCGGCCCAGCGGAGGTCGTCATTGGCTTTATCCAGCCATCGTCCGGCATTATTAACTTTCAGGATTGTCATAAATTACCTTTCCGGTCCTGTCAATTTCGGCAACCAGGGGGTTGGTCTTTTTGGCCAGATCGTACTCCGACTGGGTAAAAACAAAAACGTCAAGCGGGATTTTTGATCGCAATAGTTTACGGACGTCGGCGGCGCGGCGGTAAAACGGCCGGTCGGTATCTTTGATTATCGCCAGGTCAATGTCGCTGTCGGGGCCGGCGTGGTCTTCCGCCATAGAACCGAAAAGGACGATTCGCCGGGGACGGTAGGCGGTTAGACGTTTAACTAGAAAATCGGTATCTATGCTGTTCATATAAAGAAGTTTATCATAAATGGAAGTCGAGTGGCCCGATGAAGATCCGGCCGGCGGAAAAGGCGGCGGCGGAAGAGGGACGATAACGGCCGGAAAGCGTTTGTTTAGGTTTGCGAAACTTAACGAGAATAAGACAGAGGCTATTTTCCGAGAAGGGCTTGGGCGACTCTTTTGGCCCATTCGTCCGGAGAAGAATCGGATTCTTTAGAATTGGGAAAGATGTGTTTGAAAGTTCCCATAATCTCAGCTGTAGAAGCGGCGGCATTGACGTCATCAATCAAGTATTTTGCTCCTACTGCCGGTGGATATTTGCCGCCGCCGCCATGATATTCGCCTAGGGTCTCCAAACACCAGCGTCGTGGATCGTCTGTCTTCAACTTAGCCGCTTCGACTGTTAATGGGTCTAAATATCTTCCCATATTGTCAGCGGTGATGACTTGAGAAAAAAAAGGCTCTAAATCCGGATGCCGTCCAAACACCTTCTCGACCCATGATCCAGGAGAAGTGGTCCAAAGAACAAGATCAAAATTTTCCTCCTTAAGTTTATTTAAAAGCTCTTTTGCTCCGGATCGAAGGTCGGGAACTTCGACTTGGGTTATTTCCCCTGATACTTGTGGAATTAACGTCCCGTCAAGATCGAAAACAACGCGTTTCAATTCAGTCATAAAATGAATTATACCAGATAGGGCCGCGATTAAATTAGCGCAGGCAGTCTGGGGCAAGGGTGAAGCCGGCGGCTTGGGCTTCCGCTTCGGTGCAGAAAAATTGCTCGCCCATGTCAAGTTCCAGAATTATTTTGTCGTAATGGCGGCACGATGGCAGATGATAAAGATGGTCCCAGCTGGATTTATCGATGTTGCCTTTAATCAGGCAGTCGGAGTTGTCCGGAGGCGGGCCGGTGAGTTTGCATAAAGAGTGGACGCCAAGACGATTATCAATGGCGTGGTGAAAAGCCGATTTCAATTTTTCCGATTGGGAATTTTGGGTGTAATCGGGCCGGGCCCAGCCGGCGGCTATCAATTGTTCGTTAATCAAAGCGGAGCTGACGTAAACTAAAGCCATCCGGCGGCCGTATGTATCGCGCTTTTCTTCTTCAATTCTGACGGATTTACCGGATATCAATCGGGCAAGTTCGGCGGTAGCTTCGGCGGAACCGCAGCGGCCGGCTTCGGGAGCGTCGGCGCCCAGAAGCCGAACTCTGTCGCCATCTGGAAGCTGGAAAGTATCGCCGTCTAGGATTTTGGCGGGGACTAATGATTGGCGATGCTGATAGAGAAAATAACCGTTCAAGCCAAGGGAGGCCAGAAGAACCGCCAGCAGACCAGAGCGAAGAAAAGAGCGCATAAAGAGATACTACCAGAAAATAAAAATGGGGGGCATTACTTAACTTGCCGCCCGACCGGGTAGAAAGTTAAGTAATTCCGAAAAAACTGACGCGATAGCGTGGGAAATTTAGGAATTCCGGCCGGCGGAAAAGGTGGCGGAGAAAAGAAGATAGTTCACTTTTTTGGTCCGATCGGACAGGAATAGTGAAGTGAAATTGAAGCTAATTTTAATAGGTGAAGAGTTTATGATTTTGGGAATACATTTCATTTTAATCGGCGATCGCTTATCAAAATGAAATGTTAACGAGGGGTGTTACCGGCAAACGCCGGATATTTGTTAGCCGATAATGAGAAGTATCAGATACTTCTCATTATTTTATCGCAGGCAGTCGGGGGCGAGGGTAAAAATGTTTTGCGCTGGGGTCCTCCGGCCTCGACTTATTTTCGCGGCCGCCGAGGCGACTACTATCGTCGGCGCTGACACGTTTCACGAGTCTGTTCGGAATGGGAACCCTTCGATTGCTCTCAGGGTAAAGAGGTGGTGCCGTGACGCTTTGGAGACCGAAAGGCCCCAACGCAAAATTCTGGATATCTTGAAGATGGAAGTCTTTGATGCCCTTGATCTTGAATTTTTGAAATCTTGATTACTCGATCAAAGAATCAAGAAATCCCTGCCTGCCGGCAGGCAGGAAGATATCAAGTTCAAGAATTTCAAGAATATCTACCTTCAAGGAATCTAGCTGTTAAGGTGCTCAGGTAAGTGCTTGGAATGTAAGCCGTAAGTCATTTCAATTCGGGCGATTAGGATCGGTAAGCTTAATCCCTTACGGGACTTCCACATCCGACCTATATACCTGGTAATCTTCCAGGGCCCTTCGTCCGCCTCGCGGCGGACTGGAGTCCTAATCTTGGGTCCGGCTTCCCGCTTAGATGCTTTCAGCGGTTATCCATGGACCAACGTAGCTACCCAGCAATGCCCCGGACGGGAACAACTGGATCACTAGAGGTTGGCTCAACCCGGTCCTCTCGTACTAGGGTCAACTTCCCTCAAGACTCCTGACGCTGACTGCGGATAGAGACCGACCTGTCTTGCGACGGTCTGACGTATGAATCCATGTTTTTCAACAAAGTACGGACTATATCTTGAACGTACACTTTGCTTTGCAAATGTTACGTTCCTCGGCGTTTAGTCTCTACGGAACTTAAGGAAATTTGTATTCCAAGCATTTTGGGAGGTATGGCCGGATTAATTTAATAAATTTTTCCGTTCCATCCTTTCCTATTCCTATTGACCAACCGTATCCATTTCCCCCATTACGCTGTAATTTACAGTTAACTCCAAAATTTTTCCATAATAATTCTAATAAAAGTTCATTTTCCGGCTTGGTAAAGCCCTCCGATTGAATTCGAAGACCGGCTGACGAAACAAGAGTTCCGTCGTCTCCATACCAAACTGCCAATGAACGCGGCGATTTCATGATTTCGCCAATATTATGAGGAATGCGCTTTTTCCCTTCAGGGTAAAAAAGTTTTCTAATCGATAACAATACCGGATGGGCGATGGTTTTGAACCACCAATAGCCGCCCAATTCCGGTTTGTTTTTATTTTGAAACTGATATTTCGGTAAAGGTAATACCCAATCACGAAATAACGAATATTTCCAGAATAGATATTGCTTTTGCTTCGGTCCATGCGAGATCCGAAGATATGCATATTTGCCGGAAACAGTCGGGAACAGATATCCGTCTCCCAGTATGCTGCCGATTAAAATTTCCCGTTGAATTGGAGTTAACTGCAGTTGACTTCGTAATGAATTAATAGCTTTGGAATACATTTTCTTTAAGCTTTCCTCGGTATCACCATCGTAGCATAAATTTACCACGGAAGGCTTCACCGATATAGCCGAATTTATCCTGGGCTCACATTCATTTACCCAGCTCACGTAGCGTTTTAATGGGCGAACAGTCCAACCTTTGGGAGCTTCTCCACCCCCGGGATACGCTGAGCCGACATCGAGGTGCCGAACCGCACCGGCGCTGTGGACGCTTAGGTGCGACGAGCCTGTTCAATCATTTAATATGATTAGACTATATCTTCACCCGCCTAATTGCGTTAGCTTTTGGCGGGGACGGCATATGATAGGAAAATCCCATCTCATCCCAATATTATATCCATTTGATATCTATGATATCGGGAATCAGTCGTTACGGGGTCAGGAAGGAAGTTTGTAACGAAACTCCGGCAAAATAAATTTGCCAATGAAATCGTTAAATTTTATAGTTTCTTTAGCCGAGAAGTATAGCGCAAAGCCCCGTTTTTTAACTACGGGATGAGAATTGACACCGAGGCGGGCGATAGATTCGCCTGCCGTTTCGGCGTCTTGCCTTTGGACATTTCCCAGATAAAGATAGGCGCAGCGATCGCGCTGGTAATAATAACCGTCATCCATATACCAAACCGCAAACGATCGCGGCGTCAACCGATTAATCAGATTCCGAGGAATTATTTTTTTGCCCCGCGGATAAAACTCGCGGCGGAGTTTTCCCAAAAGCGGAGAAGATTGAGATTGATGCCGGATATAATGGTACTCCCGATTGGTCAGGGGATGAACCCTGGATAACCGTTTCGGTTTTCCCTGAAAAAGTTTGGAGAGAATATCCGCTTTCCAGCCAAGATAACTTGCCTGGGCGGCGCCATGTTCCAGGCGCAACCGGGCATTCAGCTTGCCGGTGGGCTGCAAATATCCGTCCCCAAGCACCATTCCCAATAAAAATTCCTCTTGAACCTTGGTTAATTTCATTCCTTCCGACTTCCCACGGTATTGTCCATTGCAAAAACCCGTTTTCGGGAAAGACCACAATGGAGTCCACCGTTATTAGCCGTATTTAATCTTAGCATTACTGCCAAGAGGGACAACAACTTCTGTCAAGTTTATCCCCGAGGTAGCTTTTAGCCGTTAAGTCCGGAGTGTCCCACGACACTCACGAAGATCACTAAGACCTGCTTTCGCATCTGATCGGCTGGTAAGCCTCACAGTTAAGCGCCCTTCATGCCTTTGCACGTCCGGCCCGGTTTCCAATCGGGCTAAGGGCACCTTTGTACGCTGGCGTTACTCTTTAGCCAGCAACCTCCCCAGTTAAACTACCCACCACACACGGTCCCCGACATCGTTTCCAGATGCCATGGGTAATCTTGTACAAGTTCAGAGAGAGGTGTTTCATTGACGCCCCGCCTTGCGGCGGAACTCCCTCCTACGCTAAACAGCCAAACACATACAAGAAGTATGAAGCTATAGTAAAGCTCTCG